>ERZ802822.2264-NODE-2264-length-10823-cov-16.083194_pt1 | contig 10823 bp, 9 predicted proteins | sample MGYA00345649_ERZ802822 | MGnify/ENA primary metagenome ERZ802822 (study PRJEB30503, sample SAMEA104212359) | marine metagenome | biome: Westerlies Biome; feature: [SRF] surface water layer (ENVO:00010504) within the epipelagic zone...; material: water... | reverse complement strand
GCTGGGGCGCTAGGATTCGAACCTAGGATGCCGGTACCAAAAACCAGTGCCTTACCACTTGGCTACGCCCCAATATTGTTTTCGTATAACACAAAAAAATAAAATTTATATAGTTTTCGAAGCATTACACCAATAATTTCTAAATTTTCTTTTAAATCTAACTTTTGCTAATTCACAATCTTGTTTTCTTTGATAATACGCAACTAATACTGAACCAGAGCCGGTCATTCTCACAAATAATGGTTTGTTTAGGTTTTCTAAAAAAAATTTAAGTTTTTTTAGTTCTTGGTATTTTGAGAATGCAATTTTTTCAAGTGCATTATCATATTTTAATAACAAATTTAAATTTAACATATTTTTTTTAGGATTATTCAATACAGGTTTGCTAAATTTTTTTACTCCAGAATAAATTTTTTTTGTAGAACATCCAAAATTTGGACGCACTAATAAAGTGTAAAAACTAGAAGTCTTTAAAAATCTTTTTACTGATCCATCTGATGACAAAATAGCACTCAATGGATTAATACCCAAGATTACGTCAGAGCCAATTAAATTTGTAATCTGTAGAATTTTTTTTTGGTTAATTTTGATGAACTTTTTTTTAATTAGAAAATTTAAAATAGTAGCAGCATTCATTGATCCACCTCCCAGTCCTGCTTCCTGTGGAATATTTTTTTTCACATTAATTTGAAATTTTTTATTATTTAATAAATTTTTGTCATCTAGAATTTTTAATAAATTATCAACTGTATTATTTTTTTTTATATTTTTAGAAAAATGTCCATTGAAAGAAATTTTGTGATTATTGTCTTTACCTATCTTAATAGTAATTAAATCGTGCAATTGAATAAATTTAATAATAGTTTCAATTTTATGGAGTTTGGTTAGTTTTCCAGTAACATGCAAAGCTAAATTTATTTTTGCAAATGACTTAACTTTATAAATTTTCATTTAAGAATTATCTAGACCTTCTATGATTTTAATATTTATTTTTTTTCTGATATCTTCGTCGGTATCATCTAGTTTTAAAACATAGTTCCAGAAGTACCTGGCCTGAATATTTCTATTCAACTTCCACAAAATATCACCATAATGATCATTAACAGTCGGATCTTCAGGCATTAATTCAACGGCTTTTCTAATATATTTTTCTGCTTCAGGATAATCTTCTATCAAATAATACGCCCACCCTATTGAATCTGCAATGTAGGGATCATTACTTCTAAGAGCATAAGCTCTTTCCAACATTTCCATTGCCTCATCAATTTTATAATCACGTTCTAACCACGAATACGCCAAGTAATTTAAAACATAAGCATCGTCTGGATTAATTTTAAGTGAATGTTTTAAATCTTCATCTGCTTTTTGATAATTACCTAATCGTTCATAACTGCCACCTCTTCTATACAATAAATCAGATTTGATCCCTGAATTAATATTCAAAGATGAGATAATTTCTGTATAGAATTTAATTGCTGTTTCATATTTTTTTGAATTTTTATAAAAATTTGCAACATCAAAAACCATTCTAACATTTGGATTTTTAATTTTATTAAACTTCGAACTTATAAAATCTATTCCCTCTTCATACCCAAGCTTTTTGACAATAATTTGAGCCTCTTTTTTTACCCTAAACCAATAATAAAATTCATAATTTGAATCAAAGTTTTTTAAAACTTTTTTAGTCTTTTCATATTCTCCATTAAGATAAAAATTTTCAGCTACAAGTGATGAATTTAAAGTAAATTTAGGATTTAAATAGTTAGAAAGATTTAAATAGAAATTAGACTTTTCGATATCACCTTGAGATGAAAAAAGATTTGAAATTAAAAATAAAAACTCACCAGTTATATCATTGTGATTACTACATGAAAAAATCTTACTAAATACTTTAAAATTTTTGTCTTCAATCCAGCTTTTGCTTTGAGATAATAAAAGTGTAGAATTTATATATTCAAGTTGATCAGAGATAGCTTTTGCTTCCTCAATTTTATTATTTTCAATCAAATAATTAATATAAAAGAATATGTATCTTGAATAATCTCCATCTGGATTATTAATTAAATTTAAAAAAGATGATCTAGTATTTTCCTTTTTCAAATAACATCTTTGAAATGCTTGATTTATAATAGAGATGTTGCCAAAATTTTTTTTGTTAGATAAAGTTTTTTTATTTTTAAAAGTGTAGAGATATTGTCTTAGAGTTTCAAATATTACTAAATTAAATCTATTTTCATTTTGAAAGTTTAAACTTAAATTTAAATTTTTTTCTGCTTGCACTAAATTATTTTTTTTTAAATTATCAATTATTAAAAGCAAATAGGCATCAAAAAAATCTAAATTTCCTTTTTTGCTACTATTTTTTATTACATTAATAGCTTGAGGAACTTTATTTTCTAAAACCAAAGAATAAACATATCGTTTTAAATATGCATCATGCTTGTTAAGAAGCACCTTAGATGCATTAAAAAATTTTAATGCATCAGAATTATCTTTATTTTCAAAAGCGATAATTCCTGAGAAATAATTTGATAAATCTCTTGAGTTAAAATCATTAAAACTAGCACTTTTAGAATATAAAGGCGTCTGATATAATACTCCAAGAACTATAATTAGTTTTATTAGTTTGTTAAACATTCGATCATTGTATGACTAAAAAAATGATAAATCAAAAAGGCAAATTCGACGATGAATTGATAAATACAATAGAGCCAAACTTTATATTTAAGGATAAGCCAATCAACAGATTCAATACTGTTGAAAATAGCAATGATTATGATCAAGCTAATAAAGTTGAACTACTAGAAGAATTAAAAAAACAAATAAATTCAATTGAAAATTGTAATTTAAAAGATAATTCTCAAAATCTTGTTCTTGGGGATGGAAATATAAATAGTCCAATTATGCTAATTGGTGAGGCTCCAGGAATTGAAGAAGATAAATCTAGCACAACATTTAAAGGTGAAGTTGGAGATTTATTGAATAAAATGCTGTTAGCAATAGGAGTAAAAAAACAAAATATTTATTGTAGCTATGCAATAAATTTTAGACCTCCAGAAGATCGTAAACCTACTGCTCAAGAAATTAAAAGATATTCTGTTTTCATGAAAAAACATATCTCAATTATTGATCCAAAAATCATTATTTTAATGGGTAGTTCAGCAATGGAGTCCTTAACGGGTATTAATACTAAAATATCTTTAGAGAGAGGAAAATGGAAAGAAATAATATTAAAGAACAAAACATATCCAGTAATGATATCGTATAATCCATCTTATCTAATTAGATTTCCTGAAAATAAAAAATATTCTTGGGAGGATTTAAAAAAGATTAAACAAAAAATTAATGAAATGAAGATTGTCATTTAAATTTATATGATTGGATTACATGAAAAATATATTTCTTGGTGGAAAAAAAAGCTCAATATTTCTAATTATGGCCTGCTATGGATTTCTTTTATAAAAGGAGTTTTGGTTGGACTATTAATTTATCACTTTTTAATCATTTAAATGAAAATTATAGCTGGTGTTGATGAGGTAGGAAGAGGAAGTTTAATAGGACCAGTTTATGCTGCGGCAGTAATATTGAATAAAAAAGTTGATATAAAATTATTAAAAGATTCTAAAACTATTTCTAAAGAAGAAAGAAAATTATTATCAAATTATATAAAAAAAAATTCTATATGGGTAATAGGTAAAGCATCAGTAAAAGAAATAGATAATATCAATATCTTGCAAGCAAGTTTACTTGCGATGAAAAGAGCAATTAAAAAACTAAAAAAAAAACCAACACATGTTTTAATTGATGGAAATAAAGTTCCTGATTTAAAAAATTATAATTTAAAAGCAATAATTAAAGGTGATCAAAAAATACCTTCTATCTCGGCAGCATCTATTGTTGCTAAGGTCGCTAGAGATAAATTTATAACTAAGCTAGCAATAAACAATAAAGGATATGGTTGGGATCAAAATTTTGGGTATGGAACAAAACAACATTTAAAAGCTATTAAAAAACTTGGCACCAACAAGCATCACAGAAAAACGTTCTCTCCTATATCTAAACTCAAGACACACAATATCTAGTTAGTTATTTTTTATTTAGCACAAATCGATTCCAAATAATTCAATCTCAGGTTGACCCTGGAATCCATTTGGAGTCTAATTATTTTATACAAATGAAAACTGATTTTAAAAATAAAATTATTAACGGAGATAGTCTCGAGAAGTTAAAAAAAATTCCAAGTGAAACTTTTGATTTAGTTTTTGCAGATCCACCTTACAATTTACAGTTAAAAGGTGAGCTTACTAGACCAGACAGATCTAAAGTAAGTGCAGTGAATGATAAATGGGATCAATTCGAAAATTTTAAAAAATATGATGAGTTTACATATGCGTGGTTAGCCGAATGTAAAAGAATTTTGAAAAAAAATGGAGCTATCTGGGTCATAGGCAGTTATCACAATATTTTTAGAGTAGGTACAGCTATTCAAAATTTAGGATTTTGGATTTTAAATGATGTTATTTGGAATAAAAATAACCCCATGCCTAATTTTAGAGGAACACGATTTACAAATGCTCATGAAACTTTGATTTGGGCTTCAAAAAGTGAAAAATCAAAATATACTTTTAACTATCAATCTTTAAAATGTTTAAATGACGATCTGCAAATGAGATCTAATTGGAATTTACCGATCTGCAGTGGTTCTGAAAGACTTAAAAAAAACGGCAAAAAAGTACACTCAACACAAAAACCAGAGTCTCTACTACATAGAGTTTTATTAGCATCATCAAATAAAGATGACATGATTTTAGATCCATTTTTAGGATCTGGAACCACAGCAACAGTTGCTAAAAAATTAGGTAGAAATTATTATGGTATAGAAAAAGAAAAAACTTATTTCAAAGCTTCTGAACAAAGATTAAAAAACACAAAACCTATTGAAGATAATCTCTTAGATACTCTAAAAAATAATAGATCTAAACCAAGAATACCTTTTGGGTCACTAGTAGAGCTTGGCATAATTAAACCTGGTACAAATATTTTTGACAATAAGAAAAAAATTACTGCAAGAATTATGGCTGATGGAAGCATCAAACATGATCAAACTGAAGGATCTATTCATAAAGTTGCTGCAACCATTTTAGGAGCAGAAAGCTGCAACGGTTGGACTTACTGGCATTGTGATATTAATGGAAGAACACATCCAATTGATTATCTAAGACAAAGATTAATTTCAAAAAATTAATTCTTATAAATTTTACCCAAATAATTTTCTAAGAATTTCTTATTCTTTGTTAGTATCTTTAAACTGAAATTTCTAAAAAAAACTATAATTGGATTAGATATCTGAAAGGCAAATTGATTTAATTTTGATCTATTATTAATCATTTTTACTTTTACAACTCTGTCATCATAGAAATTATTTTTTTTATTTATAATACTATCAAACAACTCTGAGCCACTTTCTATAGATTGAGAGGCTCCTTGCGCAAATGAAGGTGGAAAAGCAAAAAAAGCATCTCCAATTAAAGAGATATTGTTACCTGGTTTAAGGTAGCCTTTGCTAACGAATACTGGAAAGCATTTGATGTTATTAAGATTATCTAAAATATTTGCAGAAATTTTATTTTGTAGTTTATCTTTAACACCTTGAATAAAACCTTCCTCTTTAAAAAGTCCATAATTATCAAGCTCATTTGCTGTTAATTTATATTTTAAAACTCCAATAAAATTAGAAACTTCATTATCGTTATTTATTGGATAAATCACATAATGAAAATTGTGCCCCATAAATAAAGAAATATTTTTTTCATTTAAGTTATGAAGATTTTTTCTTGAAATATTGCCTCTAATAGCAATTGAATTATTATAAGCAGGTTTTATTTCATTATTAGAAATAAGAGACTTGCCTTTGGAGAATACACCATCAGAAATAATTAGATAATCACAAATTACTTTAATGCTTTCATTAAAAGTTAAAATTATTTGATTATTATTTTTTTCAATCTTTTCAATATTATGATCATACTTAATTATATTGTCTTCTAATCTATCTTTTAAAAATTCAACTAATTTTGACCTTTTTAGCGTTGTGTATTTACAATTTTCAGAATTAAACTCTGAAATATTAAGATCACATATTTTTTTTTCGTGTTTAATTTCATAAAAATCAATTTTTTCAGGGTTAAATCTATCTTTACTTTCTAAAGTATTAAATCCAATTCTATTAAGAAGTTTTATACTGTTTATTGATAGCTGTATTCCATATCCCTCATCTAGATTGATTGATGTATTTTTTTCATAAATAGTTACCTGGTAATCAAGATTTTCTTTAAATAAGTTTGCAACAAATAGACCTGAAATACCCGCTCCTATTATTGCAATTTTTTTCATTTATGTTTTTCCAAATATGTAACAATTTTTTTTGTAAAAGTTGGCAAAGTATAGTTTTTTAACTTTTTAGGATCAATCCAATAAGAAAATGGAATTGGTTTAATCATCTTGTCATTTTTAATTTTAATATTCATATTCATATTTGACAATTTAAAACTTAAATTTTGGTTAAAGTTTTTAGGTCTAGTTAATTCTTGCATTGGAAAAATGTTAAAATTTTTTAAAAAATTGAAATTTCTATTTTTGACCAATAAATATTTATTATTTTTTTTATAAACTTTGAGTAAAAAGTATTTATCTTTATTATCTTTTTTAATTTTATTTAAAACAAAATCTTGTTTAGCAAGAGATTTACAATTTTTTGAGACTGGACATTTTTCACAAAGAGGATTGATTGGTTTGCAGATTAGTGCACCTAATTCCATTAGTGCCTGAGCATAATCGCTCGATCTACTTGAGGTTCCTAAAACTTTTTTGCTTTTAATTAAATTATCTTTTTGTATTTGATTTTCTTTCTTTAAGTGTAGATATCTTTTTAAAACTCTTTCCACATTTCCATCTAATGGAATAAAAGGCTTATTAAATGCAATAGCCAATATTGCGCTTGCAGTGTAGTCTCCAACACCAGGTAATGATTTTAAATCTAAAAAATTATTAGGTAATTTTTTATTAAAATCTTTAATCACGACTTGAGCAGCTTTTTTTAAATTTCTAACTCTTGAATAATAACCAAGACCTTCCCAAAGCTTAATGAGTTTTCGATTTTCATAACTGGCTAAAGTTTCTAGATCTGGAATATTTTTAATAAACCTATTAAAATATGGTATCACTGTTACAACTTGAGTTTGCTGTAGCATAAACTCACTAACTAAGGTGTAATATTGCTTTTTTTTTGAAGAAGTTTTTTTTCGCCAAGGTAATGATCTTTTGTTAATATCATACCAATTAAGAATTTTATTTGTTATTATCTGATCTTTCATATGCAATTTAAAAATAATACTAAGCGTGGAAATGTAACCATTCAAGGTTTAAGATCTTTTAAGGACACTTTACCCAAAAATGTAAAAAAAATCATTAATAAGAAGGGTCATATTTATTCTGAAACTCTTAGTAACTGGAGATATATTGTTGGAGATGATCTATTTAAAGTTTGTTATCCAAAGACATTTAAGAATTCTAATAAATTTGGAGTTAGCACTCTCATAGTAATGGTTAAAAGAGGTCATGAGGTTGATATGGAATACTCAAAAAAAGATATTTTAGATAAAATGAATAGTTTTTTTGGTTATTCTGTCGTAGAAAAACTCAAATTCATTAGCTTTGATGATGAGCAGAAAATCTTTTCAAAAAAAGATCTACATCAGGAAAATGTGGCAATTAATAAATATCAAAATAAAATTAATGATGTTAAGAATGATAAAATTAGGAAATCACTCATTGAACTAACCAAGGTATTTAAAGAAAAATGAAAAAAATTTTAATAATTATAACAATTTTTTTTAGCACTATTTCAACTATTAGTGCAGAAGAAATAAAAAGAATTGTTGTTGGAAATAAAGATGCAAAGATAACTATAATTGCTTTTGAATCTTTGACTTGCAGTCACTGTGCAAATTTTCACAAAGATGTATTTCCAGAACTTAAAAAAGAATATCTTGATACTGGTTTAGCTAAAATCGAATTTAGACACTTTCCTCTAGATATAGCAGCTTTCAATGCCTCAAAAGTTTCACAGTGTAATAATGATGGTGATTCGAAAATTTTAAATAGTTTATATGCAAACCAACAAAAATGGGTCAAAGGTAGCTCGGCACAAGAGGCCAATGAAAATCTTCAAAAATTTTTAATTAGTGAGGGTTATAGTGTTGATTTTAATAAGTGTATAAATGATAAAGAAATCGAGGATTTTGTTTTAAATGACCGAATCGATGGCGTTAAAAAATACAAAGTTAATGCTACCCCTACGATAATAATCAACAATAAAAAGTTTGAAAAAACTCTTAATTACAAAAATTTAAAAAAAGCACTAGAAAAACTGATATAAGTTAGTGCATGGAGTTTAAAAAAATCCAATTAAATGGGTTTAAATCTTTTGCTGATAAAGCAAATTTCTTAATTGAAGATGGTCTTACTGGAATTGTTGGGCCTAATGGATGTGGTAAATCAAACATTGTTGAATCTTTAAGATGGGTCATGGGTGAAACATCAGCAAAAAGTATGCGTGGATCAGGAATGGAAGATGTAATCTTTTCTGGGACATCAAATAAAGCTTCTAAAAATATTGCAGAAGTTTCAATCGAAGTAGAAAATAAAAATAATGAAGGACCAGTTCAATACCGTGAACTAGATCAAATTAATGTTAGAAGAAAAATAGAAAAAGATAAAGGCTCTAAATTTTATATTAACGATAAAGAGGTAAGAGCAAGAGATGCTCAAATGTTTTTTGCAGATTTATCGACTGGCGCGCATTCACCTTCAATGATTAGTCAAGGACGTATTGGTGCATTAGTAACTGCAAAGCCAACTGACAGAAGAGCTATTTTAGAGGAGGCTGCTGGTATTTCAGGCTTACATGTCAGAAGACATGAGGCAGAACTGAGATTGGGAGCTGCAGAAAATAATCTTAAAAGAGCTGATGAACTTAGAAGGCAACAAGAAAAACAACTGGCTAATCTTCAAAAACAAGCTGAGGAAGCCTCAAAATATAAATCAATTACTGAGGAAATAAAAAAAATAGAAGCTGGACTTTATTATTTAAAATTAATTGAAATAGATAAAGAAATTAAAATTGAAAACGAAATTAATAACGAAGCAGAAGGAGAGGTAGAAGGCTTCAATAGTAAAATATCTGAGTTAGAAAACCTAATTAAATCTGCAACAGATAAAGTCTCACCTCTTAGGGAAAAAAATATTGAAAATCTCTCTAGAATTCAGAGACTTAATCTTGAGCTTCAAAGTCTAGATGAAGAAAACACAAGAACACAAGATGAAATAGAAAGTATTAAAAAATCAATTCAAACTCTTGATGAAGATATTTCAAGAGAAAGAGGAATAATTATTGATGCTAATTCTAACGAAAAAAGACTTAAAGAAGAAAAAACTGATTTGATAGATGTAGATTCTAAGTATTTTGAAACAGAGAAATTATCTAATGAAGAACTAGAAGAGGCCAAGAGAAAACTAAAAAAAGAGCAAGAAGCTGTAGATGAAGTCGTTAACACTATTGCTGAAGGAACATTAAATATAAGTATTGGACCAATTAAAAACGTTAAAAACTCTATAAATAGAGTTAAAGAGTTAATTGATAGTAACGAAATCAATCAAGCAGTCACCTTATTGGATAGATGTAATATGGAACTTGATAATTTCTTAAATGATTTAAAAAACGAGAAATCAAGAGAGGAATTATTAAATGTAAATGAAAAATCACAAAATATTAAACAACTTCAAGAAAAGTATGCTGATGCGTATAGTAAAAATCAATCAATTAAAAACGAATCTATAAAACGTAATGAGAGAATAAAAACTATAGAAACAGAAGTTGAAAGTTGGAAAAATTTATTGGCTAATTCAGAGAAGATGGTTGGAGAATTGACTGATCGAAAAAATAAATTAACAGATCAATTAAAAGAATTAGATAATCAACCTAAAGCTCAAGCTGAAAGAAAAGGTCAAATTTCTGAAAACTTAAGAATATCTGATAAGGAAAAAATTGATAACGACACAATTATTGAAGAAACAGATAAACAAATAGAAAACTTAAGATCTCAATTAAATGAAATTCAAGAACAATCGATCCAAATTAGAGAAAGAAAGGCAAGCTCTGGGGCTACTGTTGAAGGTCTACAAAAGAGAAAAAGTGATTTATTAGATAGAATAAATTCAGAGCTAAACTTAAGTGAGGAAAATATTTTAGAATATTCAAACCTGAATGGTATTGAAGACCTACCTAATCCAGTAGATCAAGAAGACTCTCTAGATAAAAAGAAACAAGAAAGAGAAAAATTGGGATCAGTTAACTTAAAAGCTGATGAAGAAACTAGCAAGTATGAAGATGAAATAAAAAAAATGGAGCAAGATCGTTCAGATCTAGTTACTGCGATAATTAAACTAAAAGAAAGTATTAACGAACTTAATCAAAAAGGTAGAGAAAGATTAATTGAAGCTTTTGAAAAAGTTAATAGAAAATTTAATGAAGTTTATACAAAACTTTTTAATGGAGGAAATGCTAAACTAGAATTAGTTGACTCCGATGATCCCCTTGAGGCCGGACTTGAAATGTTAGTCAGTCCTCCAGGTAAAAGACTTCAATCAATAACTTTATTATCGGGTGGTGAACAAGCTCTGACCGCTCTTTCTTTAATCTTTGCTGTTTTTTTAACCAACCCTTCACCAATTTGTGTATTGGATGAAGTTGATGCACCACTTGA
>ERZ802822.2262-NODE-2262-length-10836-cov-9.212752_pt1 | contig 10836 bp, 10 predicted proteins | sample MGYA00345649_ERZ802822 | MGnify/ENA primary metagenome ERZ802822 (study PRJEB30503, sample SAMEA104212359) | marine metagenome | biome: Westerlies Biome; feature: [SRF] surface water layer (ENVO:00010504) within the epipelagic zone...; material: water... | reverse complement strand
CGCACGATTAGCCCCACCCTTCCCGTCATCGTTGCGTTTGGTCGATACAAGGCCCATTTCCACGCTGAGGAGCTCATCTCAGCGGAATAGAGCGCTTCAAGAAGACTCCCTCTTCTCCATCAACATCCCGTAACCGCAGTTCGATCGTTTCACTGCGCCGTGAGGGAACGATTCGGCCGCAGAAGTCCGGCTGAATCGGCAACTCACGGTGGCCACGGTCCACCATCACGAGCAACATCACGCGCTGGGCACGACCCCAGCCATGGAGCGCCTCCATGGCTGCGCGCACCGTACGACCTGTAAAAATCACATCGTCAACCAACAACACTTGCCGGTCTTCCAAGTTGCAGGGGAGCGTGGTCGTTTGCGCCAGGCGTGTACCGATCCGCTCGAGATCATCGCGATGAAAGGTCGGGTCAATTGATCCTTGAGCGATGGGGTGACCACTCAGCCGCTCCAATTCACGGGCTAAAACACGGGACAACTCCACACCGCGTGTCGGAATACCCAGCAACATCAAGCGACGACTGTCTTCCACTTGCTCCAACACCTGCGTTGCAAGCCGAACCAAGGTTCGACCCAGCTCCCTGTCGGAGAGAATTTCAACCCGGTCTTGGTCAGACATAGACGCAAAAGAATGTGGTGTTCTGGTGAAACAACGAGTTGTGGACAGTTGGAGAGTTAGGTTGAATTTGAAAAAGTCCTTCAGAAGCGACGGTCGCCGGTGAACGTGGGCAACAGCACTTCCAATGGTTCAGCACGCACCGGGGCAATCGCTCCGGTGGTTCTCACCATTCTTGATGGCTGGGGGCATCGTGACGAAGAAGAAAACAATGCCATTCGGCAAGGAGACACTCCTGTAATGGAGGCCCTTTGGCATGCCTATCCCCATACTTTGATCCAAGCCAGTGGATCCCACGTGGGTCTTCCAGATCAACAAATGGGCAATTCTGAGGTTGGTCACCTCACAATCGGCGCTGGACGCATTATTCGTCAGGAACTGGTTCGCATCGGCGAGACGGTGCGCAACGACAAGCTCAAAAGCACCCCAGAACTGCAGAAGCTGGCGGAACGGGTCAAAGCGGCGGGGAACACCCTGCACCTACTCGGTTTGTGTTCCGATGGCGGGGTCCACAGCCATGTCGACCACCTCTGCGGTGTCATTCGCTGGGCAGCAGAAGCCGGCATTACCAAGGTCGCGGTTCATGTGATCACAGATGGACGAGATACTCCAACCAAAAGTGCGCCGGGCTACGTCAAAGCTGTCCAAGAGAGCATTCAAGCCACTGGAGTTGGTGCCATCGCCAGCCTTTGCGGTCGTTATTGGGCGATGGATCGGGACCAACGCTGGGAACGCACGGACAAGGCCTACAGGCTCTACACCGACCCCGGCATGGACGTGGATGAGCGCGACCCTGAAGACATCCTCACCACCAGCTACAGAGACGGAATTACAGATGAATTTCTTGAACCCGCACGTCTTCAACACACCGTGATGCAGGACGGTGATGCCCTCCTGATCTTCAATTTCCGACCCGATCGAGCCCGACAAATCGTTCAGGCCTTGTGTTTAGACGAATTTGACGGCTTTCATCGTGAACACACTCCGAACCTGGATGTGCTCACCTTCACGCAGCTGGAACAAAACCTGCCGGTCTCCGTGGCCTTTCCCCCAGAACCTCTCAACAATCTTTTGGGGCAGGTTGTCTCTGAAGCGGGATTACTGCAATACAGAACAGCAGAAACAGAGAAATATCCCCATGTCACTTACTTCATGAACGGAGGAATTGAACAACCCTTAATAGGAGAGGAACGTCATCTCGTTCCTTCGCCGAGGGTTGCAACCTACGACTTGTCTCCTGCCATGTCGGCAGATGAACTCACCGCAAGCTGCATCAAGGCAATCGAAACCAGAAAGTACGCCTTAATCGTGATCAACTACGCCAATCCCGACATGGTGGGACATACGGGAATGATGGACGCAGCCAAAGAAGCGATCCAAACGGTCGACATTTGCATTGGTCGTTTGCTCAATGCGATCGGCCGAGAAGGAGGAACCATGTTGATCACAGCCGATCACGGCAACGCGGAATTGATGCAAGGAGCCGACGGACAAGCCTGGACTGCCCACACCACGAACCCGGTGCCGGTCATCCTGGTCGAGGGAGAACAACGCAAGATCCCCGGCCACGGGAATGCGATTACGCTTCGCGATAATGGAGGTCTTGCGGATATCGCCCCGACGCTTTTGCAGATTCTCGATCTACCGCAACCGAGTGCCATGACAGGGAACAGTTTGATTGCTGCCATGTCGAACGTCGATCCGTCTCCACTGTCTGCCCGCCTTCCCCAAACCGTCTGATGATGCTTACTTCAATCCTGTCTTGGACATGGATCGGCAGCGGTTTGCTGCTCATCGTGTTGGTGCTCCTCCACAGTCCAAAGGGAGATGGCATGGGAGGACTAGCCGCCAGTGGAAGTTCCATGTTCAGCAGCGCAAGTAGTGCAGAAGCCACACTGAACAGATTCACTTGGACCTGCTTAGCTATCTTTTTGAGTTTGGCGGTGATCTTGAGCGCAGGTTGGTTGAACTAATCCTGGCCAGAAATCATGGGCTAAGTACTGATAATTTCAGCACGAGAAGCGTTCATAAATGCATTCTCAGACATCAGCAGAAAATCATCAATGTCCTTCTGGTTGCGATGCTCTGCCGTGTCCTGCGCCACTTGGACTAAATCACTCACAGTGGGTAGAGGGTCGAGACCATTCTCAGGCTCAAAATAAGACTTATCAACAGACATAAGATGGCAATACTCTAAATTCGCAGGATAATTACGTCGATCTAGATAATGAACAATAGACCCACAGAACTCATTTAAGAACACGCCATCTTCACTGGGCAAATTCACACTGGCAGGATCCAAACGATTGCAAACACGAAACAACCAACGGTTCCCCTCATGAGGTCCTGGGAAACAACTTAAACGTGAGCCGAGCGAACTGAAATGCGAAGAAAGCGCATGAACAACAGCAGGGTGAAAAGAAACATTTTTGCGAACATCAAATGCTGAGAGATCATCCTCACAATCAAAACCAGACAACTGGAAAAAATCTTCAAGAAGCAAATAAGGACGCTGCTTGGTAGGAATATGATTGGAAGCTATTGTCATCTGAGGCGACAAAGAAGTACAACCGCCAGAAAATTTTTTGTAATTGGCATACCAATTACGATCTTTTCCAGTGAGAGCCATTGCTAAAAGACTACGCTCAAGCGCTGAAAACTTGCGCCACGGCAAAGCGTGACCTTTGAAAACAGCAATATCATCTCGCAACTTTTTACGGTCGCGGAAAAACCATTGCTTAAAGGCAGAGATGTGATAACTCGATTGAAGTCTGGTGTAGCCAACAACAACGATGTGCTCGAAGCCATGACGCTTTAAAGCCCGGCGAGCGATAGCTTGAACCAACTCCGGACGATTCCCTAGCATCTCATGACTTATGACAGAAAAATCACTTTTCAATTCCGACAGAATTCGATCGATATACTGGAAAGATTCTTTTGTTTTATGCGTTAATGCATTCGAAGTAGCACGCAACTGAGCAGGATTTAAAAAGACAAAAGAGAAGCCATTATTGTTGCAAGAATTCTGAAAAAGTCGCAGAGAGGCCTGCAAAGAAGAAGATGCGCACTTTTGAGCCCCAATATGGATTGCTAACCGCTGCGCCAATCAAGCCTCCCATTGCATAAGGACGATTTAATTATTATACAAGAACTAAGCCCAGACAACAACGGATGAGCAGACGAACTGTCTCTTGCAGAGATATCAGTCAACAATGCTAAAGTAAACGAAAGTCGAAAAGTACGTTGCCAAAACCCCAGCTTTATTTACATATAGGACACGGCAAAACAGGGACATCTGCCATACAATCAGCATTTGCGATCGCACAAAAAGACTTACTAAAACAAGGGATTGAATACCCCATACAAAATACTGATCGAGAAAAAGCCTCCCAGTTCGCAATCACATCAGGAAATTGGAATCACAATCCAAAAGAATCTCTTGCGCAGGAACTCACTAGGCGCTCACGAGAGCGAAACAACAACAACAGTATCTTGCTGAGTTCGGAGTCTCTTTTCTGGCAACTTGATTCCCTCTTCGAGGACGGCTTTCAGGAATTAAAAGATCTCAACCTGCATGTTCTGCTGGCCGTTCGAGAGATTGAAGAAATGCTTTCTTCAGAATATCAACAACGTGTCAAAAGACATGGAGAAAAACGTCCTTTTGAACAATTCCTACGAAGCCGGCATTTCATTTCATCACATCACAAAAGAGCAGCAGAGATAATCACACTACTAAAGAAAAATAAAATAAAAACCACAATCATTAATTACTCAAAGCATAAGCATAATATTATTGAACTGATTTTCGAAACACTGCATGCCGAAGAAGCCTATCCACGGGACACTGTGCGTGGGGTTGTCGTCAACCGAAGCCTGAGCCACAAAGAGCTCGCAATAATAACCCTCATCAATGCACTCTTTTATACTAAATTTCCCTGGATAAGTACTCGTTTATCTGATGCTCTGGTTAAAGAGCTTCCAACGGTGCAATCTCAGAAATGTCGGCTATCAGAAGACAGCAAGCTAAAACTTTATGAAGTCAACAACGATTACATTAAGACCATCAATAACAGTCTTGGTACAAATGAACATTTGCTCGATAAATCTACAATAAGCTCTGACAATAATCGAATCGATCGTAGTGTTATCCAACAGGTTAAAAAAGAAGAGCAATTGTCAATTGACGTTATTAGTGCAACCCTGTTAACTGCGATACAAAATGAATCAGCACACACTCGTCTGTCCAATCCAACAATCGACCAACTCATCAAATTAAGCCAAGCTGAGGATACAGATCCACAAACCAAACTTGAATTGCTTGAACTAGCCGTCGCTAACCGGCCGCAAGGGAAGCGTCTGGTCAAATTGCTCGAGCAAGCCAAGACAGACATTAATCACCGTTAGCGATTTATTTTCGCCAAACCTGTCACAAAATCGAGAATGTCTTGCGAATTTAGCTTTTCAATCGGTTCAGTTTGAGCCTGCACAAATTGATCCCCTAACAAGTCACTCATGTTGGTATTAGATGCATCAATTTGGCTCTGAAGCAATGAGATTTCTGAGCGTGTTAATCGAAATTTACCTGAACTCATATAATCATCTGGCAATTGGATATAGTCTGGATTGAGGCGTTTCTTACGATCAAATCTTGGCCAACGAGCATTGAGTTGATTTTGATAACGAACCCAAAGATTACTTTTTGACTCTTGTGTTTGCTTGAATGAGTAACTTCGAGTGCTTTTACAACCACAGAATTCTTCCAGGAGATAGGCAACAGGTCCCATCGGATGCTGGCAAGCTTGATAAAAAGGAGTGAACATAATCGATTCACCAAAAACCGACAACAGCTTTGCAATCTCGCGGCAACCATCAGGAATCGCCAGACGAGTCATCGTCATTGGATGACGCAAATCACCAAATCCAACAACATCAAGATATTGACCACCTCGAATTAATTGCTGAGCAATGGAATGTGCATAATCCAAAGGAGAGCGCACAAGTGCAATGGCTTGTATTGCAAAACCCTTGCTATCAATTGCAGAGATGAGACGCTCAAGCGCACGTGCCGGCAAGAGTGAGATACCTTCTCCACTAAGAATAATGGAAGAATCGGAATCTAATACCTGATCCAATTGCATTTGGTATAAATGATTAGCTTGCTCTATATCCTTAATTTTCCATCGCCTATTGATATGATATTCAGAAGGATTGTGATCATACAACGACCTCAATGGAACCGAATGGTTATTGATTTTTAATCTCGCTGGCTTAGCCGTAGGGCAAGAGAAAATTGGATAATGGAGATGATCTTGCGATAAGTGCTTAATGCTGGCTGCACAGGTTTGTTGAAACGACGATGACGCCGTTTTATGCAAGCCAACGTGCAAATAACATGTCTTCATCTTTCAACATTATTTAATCCAATTTAACAGGTCGGCGAGGTGTCATCAAGCCAGTGGTTGATTTCAAGACAACTGTATAAAAACGAAGATGTAGTCGCGCTACAATACGTCTTGTCTTGTCGAAGATCAACATGAAAACCTGCTATTTACATTTAGGATTTCACAAGACAGCAACCACATCGTTCCAACTGAGTTGTGGAAATAATCGCGAAAAGCTCCTCGAGGAGGGGATTTACTATCCAAAATTTGAATATCAAGAAAGGAAAGGAAACCGGTGGAATCACTCAGGCAATATAGAGTTTTTATGCCAAACTAGACCAAAGACAACATTAAACAAAAGGAAGTATCACAACAAACTTGAATACGAAAAGTCGCTCAAGCAGCCCAATGATATTATACTTAGTGGAGAAGGCTTTTCATGCATGAAGAGGCAAGAGCTTGAAATTTTAAAAAAAAATCTTGTTGACAATGGATTTATTATTAAAGCTTTTGGATTAGTCCGTAGTCCATATTCCTTTGCATGTTCAGCATTACAGCAAACAATTAAGAACGGCAAGTTTCATAGCTTTATTGGATTGGGAGATTCATATTTATTCCATACATCTCAGAACAATAAATACTACCTTCCAGAGCGAAGCCAACAAATAGAACGACTCTTGGATATTTTTAAGGACGACCTCCAACTTCATTCATTTAAACAAGCGATATCTTATGCAGATGGCCCAGTATCTTTTCTCTTGAGTCAGATCAAGCCAAACCTTCCGTCTCGCTTAAAAGAAGACCTTAAAAGTAGTGGGCCTTCTCTAACCAACCTGCAGGCACGCTTAATGAATGCAATTAATGCGCTGACTAAACTACAAAAAAAAGAAAAAATTAGCAAACAACTAATTGAAGCACAGAGACTTGCAATACATAAACAAACAGGGCAAACAACAGGAGAGAAGTTTTTTCTGACTGAACAGGAATTTACGCTTGTAGAATCTCATTACAATGAAATATCTCAAAGGATGGAAAAAGCGCTTGGCCATACCTTTACTCAAGAGACTATTCAGTTTTCAAAACCAAATATAGATCCTACATATATTGCCCAAGCTTTAACAGCATACATCTCTTCATTTGTAGTGGTTCCGTCAAATGAGTCATGAGTCGACCCAACACCTATGAGAAGTAAATTGAAGATTTTCCTTATTCATAATCATAACAAGACTGACTATTGAAAGATAGAATATAAACCTATAGCTTTTTATTAGCCATGACTAAAATTTGCTTTCTACATCTTGGTTTTCACAAGACTGCCACCACATCTATCCAACTGACTTGCCGAAACAACTCCAAACTCTTAAAAAAGAATGGGATTGAAACACCAAATTTTTTTAATGAAAAAAATAAAATATCTGCCAATCATACTCGACAACTAAGAGATATTTTCTCTTCGTCTAACAAGAAACTATACAATAAAATCAAGCATGATCAACGTAAACCAGATCAAAGTAGTTCTTTGGAAGGTACCATTTTTGAATTTTTAAGATTGCTTCATAGTACAGACCATATCTTTTTGAGTGGCGAAGGAATCCCACTCTTTCCAAAAGAATCGCTCAAAAGGATGGTCTACGAAATCGAAGCACAAGAATTTGAAATTTATCCATTCGCGCTAGTGCGAACTCCGTACGCGTACCTTAATTCGGCTCTCCAACAAACGATTAAAGGTGGCAAACACCACCCCTTCATTGGCTTAGGTGCAAATATATTGCAAGGATTACAACACGACACCAAAAACACGAAACTGCCATCAAGTGTTCCCGCTATTAGAAAACTGCTCGATATTTTTGATAAATCGATTCATTTTTACCCATTTAAAACAGCAACATCAGATCCAGGAGGTCCTGTTTCATTTGTATTAAAAACAATCTTAAAGCAAAGCAATGTCAACAAATTTGAACTAGCGACAGCAAATCAATCACTAAGCAACCTCACTACAAGAGTAAAGAATATGCTGAACAATGAGTTACGGCATATAGATAGCGGGGCCTTAAAAAAACTAATTTATGAATTGGATTCTCAAAAAAACTCAGAGAGATTTTTACTCACTAGACACGAGTTTCAATCAATTGAAGAATCCTTTAAGAAAATTCAAGCGAACATGGATCAATTACTAGGAGATCAATTTACCAAGGAAAAGATTCAGTTTTCTGACACTAAAAGTTTAGAAGATATTAATCAGAATCTAGTCAGTCTGTCCAAAGGCCTTTACAAATTTGCAGTAGGTAGCAACGATGGCAAGAAGAATTAAGCTTAGTCTCCTTGCAATTTATTCAAGCTCGTATTGGACGGATTCCATAAAAAAAGAGGCTGTCGTAGACAGCCTCTTTGCTTTGATCTGAGGAAGCTCAGATCAATAATCGAAGTCGCCACCACCCATGCCACCACCGGCAGGGGCAGCATCTTTCTTCTCAGGAAGATCGGCAACAATGCACTCAGTTGTGAGCACCATGCCAGCAATGGATGCTGCATTCTGCAAGCCTGAACGTGTCACCTTGGCAGGATCAACAATGCCAGCGGCCAGCATGTCGACGTAGTCGCCATTGGCAGCGTTGTAGCCCTCGTTGTTCGAGCGCGACTTCACATTTTCGGCCACCACAGCGCCATTCGCACCAGCATTTTCTGCGATACGCATGAGTGGAGCTGTTAAGGCTGCAGACACGATGTTGGCACCGATCAACTCTTCACCGGAGAGGTTGCCATTGGCCCACTCTTCGAGGGCAGGAGCCAGGTGAGCCAAGGTGGTGCCGCCACCGGGAACGATGCCTTCTTCCACGGCTGCCTTGGTGGCGTTGATGGCGTCTTCCAGACGAAGTTTTTTGTCCTTCATCTCGGTTTCTGTCGCTGCACCAACTTTCACGACAGCAACACCGCCAGCAAGCTTGGCCAGACGCTCCTGCAGCTTTTCTTTGTCGTAGGTGGAGTCGGTTTCATCCATCTGCTTCTTGATCTGCTCGCAACGAGCACCTACGGCAGCTTCGTTGCCTTCGGCAACGATGGTGGTGGTGTCTTTGTTGATGGTGATGCGGCGGGCCGTGCCCAACATCTCCAACTTGGCGTTCTCGAGCTTGAGACCAGCGTCTTCGGTAATCAGCTGACCATTCGTCAGCACAGCCATGTCTTCGAGCATGGCCTTACGACGGTCACCAAAACCAGGTGCTTTCACAGCAGCCACGTTCAGCACACCGCGCAAACGGTTCACCACAAGGGTGGCGAGGGCTTCTTTCTCAATGTCTTCGGCAATGATCAGAAGAGGTTTCCCGGTGCGAGCAATTTGCTCGAGCACAGGAACGAGGTCTTGAACCAGACCAATTTTCTTATCGGTGAGCAGAATGTAGGGCTCGTCCAAGACGGCTTCCATCCGCTCGGTGTCGGTGGCGAAATAAGGGGAGATATAGCCCTTATCGAACCGCATACCCTCGGTGACCTCGAGCTCAGTCTCCATGGACTTGCCTTCTTCGAGGGAGATCACACCCTCCTTGCCAACTTTGTCCATAGCGTCGGCAATCATTTTGCCGACTTCTTCGTCATTACCGGCTGAAATGGTTCCGACCTGAGCAATGGCATTGCTGTCAGCAATGGGCTTGGCCATGTCCTTGATCTTGCCAACCAAGAAATCGGAAGCCTTATCGATGCCCTTCTTCAGGGTGATGGCATTGGCACCAGCCGCGACGTTGCGCAAACCAGCCTTCACCATGGCGTGAGCCAAGACTGTGGCCGTTGTAGTGCCGTCGCCAGCAGCATCATTGGTTTTCGATGCCGCTTGGCGGATCAGAGCAACACCGGTGTTCTCGATGTGGTCTTCCAGCTCGATCTCTTTGGCGATGGTGACGCCATCGTTGATGATCTGGGGTGAACCGAATTTCTTCTCAAGCACAACGTTGCGACCCTTCGGCCCCAAGGTGACCGCTACGGCTTCGGCAAGAATATCGATGCCTTTTTCGAGAGCGCGACGGGCGTTCTCGTTATAAATAATGCGCTTTGCCATGAAAAATTTGTCCTAAGAAAAGTGTTTAAAACAATTGGATCGTTCAAGACCTCAACGGGTCGGGAACAAAAATTCAGTTGACGATCGCGAGGATGTCTTTTTCAGACATCAACACGTACTCATCGCTACCGAGCTTGATGTCGGTACCGGCGTACTTGCTGTAGAGAACTTTGTCGCCGACACCAACTTCTGGAGCCTGACGGCTGCCGTCTTCGTTGGGCTTGCCAGGTCCGACTTGAACCACTTCACCAACTTGAGGCTTTTCCTTGGCGGTGTCAGGCAGAAGGATGCCACCAGCGGTTTTTTCTTCTGATTCAGAAACCTTGACGAAAACGCGATCGCCGAGGGGTTTGACGGTAGAGACGCTGAGGGAAACAGCAGCCATGGGTTGTTGCAAAAGCAGGGACAAAGCACTGAGGACCTCGCAAAATCACGAGTTGGCACTCAGAGCCGTTGACTGCCAACGTATGCAATCCACCCCCCTGTGCACCACAAGACGACTGTGCGGGTGACCGAACAGAACGGGGATTTGTCCTAAGGCGAAACAATCGGCGTAGCGGTGGTAAGGTTGCGCCGCTCTGAATGGGTCCGAGCGCGCTGCGCCTGCTCCCGCATTTCTCCTTACTTATGGTTGCTTCTGCTCCTGCATCCGCTGGCACCAAGGGCGTGATCCGCCAGGTGATTGGCCCGGTTCTGGACGTGGAATTCCCCGCCGGGAAACTGCCCAAGATCTACAACGCACTTCGTGTCGAAGCGAAGAACACGAGTGGCCAAGACGTGGCCCT
>ERZ802822.2257-NODE-2257-length-10848-cov-4.985238_pt1 | contig 10848 bp, 11 predicted proteins | sample MGYA00345649_ERZ802822 | MGnify/ENA primary metagenome ERZ802822 (study PRJEB30503, sample SAMEA104212359) | marine metagenome | biome: Westerlies Biome; feature: [SRF] surface water layer (ENVO:00010504) within the epipelagic zone...; material: water... | reverse complement strand
CAGATGACGCAGAATTAGCAGAAATCTATAAAATACCACGTGGACTTTACATTGAAGGTGAAAATGAAAATTTTAAAATTACTACGAAAAAAGATTTAGATTTATTTAAAAAAATAAATATTAGCAACATATCATTTAAGGTTGGAAATGGTTTTGACGTTCATAGACTTGTAAAAGGTAACGGAATAATGTTAGGTGGAATAAAAGTTAAATCAGATAAAAAATTAGCAGGACATTCTGATGGTGATGTTATAATTCATGCGCTTTGTGACTCAATATTGGGAGCATTAAGTAAAAAGGATATAGGAACATACTTTCCATCTTCAGATCTAAAGTTCAAGGATGCAGACTCTTCAAATTTTTTAACAAAAATTATGAAATTTATTGACAATAGTTGTTACAGCATTTCGAATGTTGATATTACTATTATTTGTCAAGCTCCTAGCCTTAAAAATCATAAAGAAAAAATAAAAAAAAATATTTTAAAATTAACAAAATTAAAATCAAATCAGCTTAATGTTAAGGCAAAGACTACAGATTATTTGGGGCTAATTGGAAATTCAAAAGCTATTAGCTGTTGGATAACTACTACAATTAAAAATTAATACAAAATGTTTTCATTAGCTAAAATATTTACGACTTTTTTCTATTTAGGATATTCTCCTGTTGCTCCTGGAACAATTGGATCAGTTGCTGCAATAATCTTATGGTGGTTCTTTTTAAATATAAATTTTCTATATTTTTTAACTTTTTTTTTACTGTATATTTTATTTGCATATATATTTACTAAGATATATCTGAATGATGAAGAAAAAGACGATCCATCTGAAATTATATGTGATGAAGTAATTGGACAATTCATCCCACTTTTTATTATAAGTTCAACTAATGATATATACTTAATACTTATCGCCTTTGTATCATTTAGAATATTTGATATTTATAAATTATATCCCGCAAATTATGCAGAAACTATGCATGGAGCCAATGGGGTTATAATAGATGATGTAATTGCGGGCGTTTACTCACTAATTATTGTATTTATATTTAAATATTTACTATCACTATGATTAAAAAAAAGACGTCGAAATTAATTAGATTATCCAAAAAGAATAATTTCACACTTTCTGTTGCAGAGTCTTGTACTGGTGGCCTATTAAGCTCATCAATAATACAAGAGTCAGGAGCTTCAAATTTTTTTCATATGGGTTTTATTACCTACTCCAATAAAGCAAAAATAAATATTTTATCAGTTAATTCAAACATAATAAAAAAATATGGAGCTGTTAGTGAAGAAACAGCTCTTGAAATGGTTAAGGGAGTTTATAAAAAAACAAAATCAAATTTATCTATTTCAATTACAGGTGTGGCTGGTCCAAAAGGTGGTACTAAAATCAATCCAGTTGGAACTGTATGCTTTGGTATTGGGATAAATTGTAAAGACAAGCCAATTACTTATAAAACAATAAAGAAGAAATTTAATTTAAGAACACGTATAGGAATTCAAAGAAAATCTGTGGTTTTTGTGCTAGATAATCTTATAGAAATTATTTTGACCCATAAATTTGATTAGCCCTGTTTTCAAATGAATTAACCATTTTTTTAAAAGCTTTATCAAAGAATTTGCTTATTAAAAGATTTAAGACACCAACATTTAACTCAAAATCTATAAAAAACTCAATTTCACATGATTGATCATCAATTTTCTTAAAAATCCAACTATTATCCAAGTTTTTAAAAGGACCATGAATAAAATCAACTTTAATAGTTAATTCTTGATTATTTAAGAGAACGTTACTTCTATAGGTATATACTAGATCTTTATAACCAATTTCTAAATCAGCTATTAAAGTTTTTTTTTCATTATCAATATTGGTGATCTCAATAATCTTAGAGTCATTGCACCATGGTAAAAATTCACGATAATTATCTATATCAGCTACTAGTTCATACATCTGCTTTGCGGTAAAATTAACTATTTTTTTCTCAAAATGTTTTGGCATATAACTAAGCCACTAGATTTTTCAGCTTTTTAAAATCTTCATCTGCATGAAATGATGATCTTGTGAATGGACTAGAAGAAACAAGTTTAAAACCTTTTTTATAAGCTATATTCTCAAGTTTTTTAAAATAACTGGGATTATGGTATTTATGCACGGGATGATGAAATTTTGTAGGTCTCATGTATTGTCCAACTGTTAAAAAATCAACATTATTTTCTAATAAGCTATCCATTACCATAAGTATCTCTTCAAATGTTTCACCTAAACCAATCATAATACCTGATTTTGTAAAAACATCTTTTTTGTGTTGTTTTACACTCTTAAGCAGATTTAACGATCGCTCAAAGTTTGCTCCAGGTCTCACATCCCAATACAGTCTTCGTACAGTTTCCATATTGTGATTAAAAATATCAAAACTTGCATCCTTTAGAATTTCTATAGCGTTATTTTTTTTATAAAAATCTGGTGTAAGAATTTCAATAGTTGTTAATGGTGATTTTTTTTTAATGGAACTAATTACTTTATAGAATTGACCAGCACCACCATCGCTTAAATCATCTCTATCGACTGAGGTAATAACTACATGCTTAAGTCCAAGTTTTTTAACTGCGTTTGCAACTTTTAATGGTTCAAATATGTCTACTTCATTTGGCATGCCAGTTTGAACATTACAAAAAGAACATGATCGAGTACATGTTTCACCTAAAATCATAAATGTTGCATGATTTTTTGACCAACATTCGTGTATATTAGGACAAGCAGCTTCTTCACAAACTGTTTTAAGGTTATTTTGATTGATTACGTTTTTAGTAAATTGAGTATTATTGGAGTTAGAAATTTTTACTTTTAACCAGCTTGGTTTTTTTAAACCCTGAATAGAGTCATAGTTTCTTCTTAACAAGGACTTTGATAATTTTATTTGGGGACGCACAATAAAAAAATAGTTTCAATTCGTACTATTTTCAAGGTCTTTATTAATCAAATACAATTACGTATTCATTATCTTGGGAAAAATTAAGAACTTTTCGAACCATTTCATCTCTAATGTCACTTGGAGAATTTTTATGTAGTTCAGCTATTTTTATCTGCATTACTCGATTTTCATTAGAAGTAGCATCAATGCTACTCTCTAAAAATTTGATTTGTTCGTCTAAGTATACGTGAGAGTACAAGCCATTATCACCATTAATGAGGTGAAAACCAATATAGAAAAAAATTAATGGGCTCAATAAATACAAATAGTATTTTCTAAAGGAATTAATCAATTGATCTATTTTTTTCATAAATACAAGAGAATCAAATTCGAACGAATCAGTCAAATAGATAAGACTATAAATTAAGTAAATTTACATTATCTAATTGTTTGGACTCTTTTTGTTCTATTTTGTGTTTAAGAAACTAATAAAAACGGTTGTTTTTAATGGTTTTTTTTGAAGTAAAATTTTCTTCAATGCGTAGCAATTGATTAAATTTAGCAATTCGATCGGATCGAGATAAAGATCCAGCTTTTATTTGACCACAATTTAAAGCAACTGATAAATCTGAGATAAAAGTATTTTCTGTTTCACCAGATCGATGTGAAATTATAGTCTCGTATCTATTGGCCTTTGCCAATTCTATGCAATCGATTGTTTCAGTTAGCGTTCCAATTTGGTTTAACTTAATTAAAATAGCATTAGCAGATTTTTTTTGAATCCCTTTTTTAAGACGATCTATATTAGTAACAAATAAGTCATCACCAACAATTTGAATTTCGTTACCAATTTCAGTTGTAAGATTCGACCAACTAATCCAGTCGTCTTCTGCCATCGGATCTTCAATTGATACAATCGGATGTTTTTTGGTTAGTTTTTTTAAATATGAAATAAATTGATCAGATGATAAAGATTTTTTTTCAGAAGTTAGAGTATATTTATTTTTAGTAAAAAATTCGGTTGATGCAACATCTAATGCAAAAACAAAATCATCAACCAATTTATATTTAGCTTTTTTGATTGCCATTGAAATTATATCGAGGGCATCTGATTCAGAATTTAAGTTTGGAGCAAATCCACCTTCATCGCCAACAGATGTAGACAAACCTTTATCATTTATTATAGATTTTAAGCAATGAAAAACTTCCGCTGATTTTCTTAAACCCTCACTAAATGAATTTATATTTACTGGAATAATCATAAATTCTTGAAAAGACAATTTGTTATTTGCATGCACACCACCATTTATTACATTGAACATAGGTGTTGGCATTTTATAATTTGTCTTACCACCCAAATATTTAAATAAAGGTACTTTATAATACAGAGCTGCAGCTTGTGCAGCAGCAAGTGAAACACTTAAAATCGCATTAGCTCCAAGTCTACGCTTATTTACAGTTCCATCTAATTCAATCATTGTATTATCTATGAAGGATTGGTCTGAAGCATCTGTACCAGTTAAAGCATCAAATATTTCACCATTTACATTTGCAACTGCATTTAAAACTGATTTTCCATGAAAATCTTTTTTATCATCTCTTAATTCGTGGGCTTCATGTTTTCCTGTGGAGGCTCCAGATGGGACTGAAGCTCTGCCTATAATACCATTATCAAGTATTATATCAGTTTCAACAGTAGGATGCCCCCTGCTATCGAGGATTTGTCTTGAAATAATGTTCTTAATGGATGTCATTTTATTAATATATATCTGATAGTTATTTAGCTTTGCTTAACTACATTGTCAATTTCTATAAGTTTCATTATTAATTCATATAAATCGTCAATTTTAACCATATTAGGTCCATCAGAGGGTGCTTTATCTGGATTTTCGTGTGTTTCAATGAATACTCCACCAACACCAACTGCAACAGCTGCTTTTGCTAAAACTGGGACAAATTGACGATCTCCACCACTTGAAGCACCTTGTCCTCCAGGTGCCTGAACCGAGTGAGTTGCATCAAAAATTACTGGAAATTTAATTTCATTTTTCATTATTTCTAATGACCTCATATCTGATACAAGAGTATTATAACCAAAACTAACACCCCTTTCGGTGAGCAACAAATTCTTATTTCCTGTATCTAAAATTTTATTTGCAACGTTAATCATGTCATATGGAGATAAAAATTGACCTTTTTTTATATTAATAATTTTCATTGTTTTTGCTGCAGCAATTAGTAAGTCAGTTTGCCTACATAAAAAAGCTGGTATCTGAATAACATCAACATAGTCTTTAATAGAAGTGCAATCATTTACAGTGTGTACATCTGTTAATATTGAAATATCATATTCATCTTTAAGATCAGAAAAAATTCGCAAAGATGCATCCAAGCCCATGCCCCTTTCAGCATTTAGACTAGTTCTATTTGCTTTGTCATATGAGGTTTTATAAATAAAATTAATCTTTGCTTTTGAAGTGATTTCAAGCAACTTTTCGACCATTAATTTAGCATGATCATGACTTTCAAGCGCACATGGTCCTGCTATTAGTGTAAACGGGAGATCATTTGAGATATTAAAGTTATTTAAACTTACCTTATTTTGAGTCATTACTTATTACATTTAGACCTATTTATTGCCGCACCAATAAATGATTTAAATAATGGATGTGGCTCAAAAGGTTTTGATTTTAGTTCTGGATGAAATTGTACACCGATGAACCATGGGTGACTAGGAATTTCCAAAATTTCAGGTAGCAACCCATCTGGTGAAAAGGCCGAAAAAATTACACCTTTTGTTTCAAGCTCTGAACAATAATTATTATTAACCTCATATCTATGTCGGTGTCGTTCAGAAATTTCATCCTCACCATAAACATTAAACGCCCTACTATTATCTTTAATTTTAGCCTTATACGCACCTAATCGCATTGTACCACCTAGATCACCGTCAATTTTTCTTTGCTCTAATTGATCCTCTTTGGCCCATTCTGTCATCAATCCAACTACAGATGCTTTAGTTTCATCAAATTCACTTGAGGTAGCATCTTTTATATCCAGCAGGTTTCTTACGGCCTCAATAGCAGCTAACTGCATACCAAAACATATACCAAAATATGGAATATTTTTTTCTCTAGCATATTTTATGGCTAATATTTTTCCCTCAGAACCTCTTTTGCCAAATCCTCCGGGAACCAAAACTCCATCAGAACAAGATAATTTTTCATCAATGTTTGCTTCATTTAGATCTTCAGATTCAATCCAATTGATTTTTACTTTAACTCTATTAAATATACCACCATGGCTAAGAGCCTCATTAAGAGATTTGTACGCATCAGCAAGGCCGGTGTATTTACCGACAATATTAATCAAAACTTCCCCGTCTGTTTTTAAAATAAGTTCAGAAACATTTTTCCACATTTTTAGATCAATAGATTTTTTTGAGTCCAAATTAAAATATTCTAATACCCTCTTATCCAATTCTTCATGCATAAAATTAATTGGAACTTCATATATAGTTTCAGCATTTATTGCTTGTATAACGTTATTTTTTGCAACATTGCAAAATAATGCAATTTTATTGCGCTCATCTCTAGGAATTTTTCTATCCGATCGACATAATAAAATATTCGGTTGAATTCCTAAACTTCTTAATTCTTTTACAGAATGTTGTGTAGGCTTAGTTTTTAATTCACCACTGCTTGCAATATAAGGCACAAGTGTAACATGTATGAACATTGACATTGAAACATCATTTTCGTAGTGAAATTGTCTTATAGCTTCAATGAATGGAAGGCTTTCAATATCACCTATTGTTCCGCCTATCTCACAAATAACAAAATCTTCACCATTTAAATCATTGTCTATGAACTTTTTAATTTCATTGGTCACATGAGGTATCACCTGAACAGTTCCACCAAGATACTCGCCTTTTCGCTCTCTTTTGATAATATCTTGATAAACTTTACCAGATGTAATGTTATCACTTTTTTTGGAAGTTACCCCTGTGAATCTCTCGTAATGACCTAAATCTAAATCTGTTTCAGCCCCATCATCGGTTACATAAACCTCACCATGTTGATAGGGACTCATAGTTCCAGGGTCAACGTTTAAATATGGATCAAGTTTTCTAATTCTTACTTTATATCCATGATGTTGCAACAAAGATGCTAGAGAAGCTGCTGCCAAACCCTTTCCAAGTGATGAAACCACGCCGCCAGTGACAAATATAAATCGCGCCATGGAAGTATTTTATACTTTAAAAAAGGAAGTAAATAAAGAAGATTAATTTAATTCTGGAATTTCGAGTAAATTTTCTTCTAAATTATCAATTTGTTCTTGAATATCCAAGTCATCAAATTTAATTGATTTATCAGATGATCTCATGCTAATTATGGCAAGTGTGATACTGGTAATTATGAATAGTGTTGCAATTATAGCTGTAATTCGGGTTAAAGCATCTCCAGTACCTCTAGGCGTCATCCCATCGCTACCCCCTCCTATACCAAGCGCCCCACCTTCGGCTCTTTGAATTAAAATAACTATAATTAAAACAACAGCTAAGATTATGTGAATAAGTAGAACAATATTTTCCATTAGTGGTTTTATATTCTTTTACTAAGAATAATCAATGATTTTAGAAAATTCGCTAATTTGTAGAGATGCCCCACCTACTAAGGCCCCATCTACATTTTTCAAGGATAGTATTTCTTTTGCATTTTTTGCATTTACTGAACCGCCGTATAAAATTGATACCTTATTTGAAAAATCCAATTTAGATTTTAAGATCGATCTAATTGATGAATGAATTTCATTAATTTCAAGCAATGATGGTGTTAGTCCAGTACCAATGGCCCATACAGGTTCATAAGCAATAATAAGGTTTTTATGGTTAGGATTTAGAGGTAAGGATTTTAATTGATTTCTTAAAACTTTTTTTCTGTTCCTAATTTCACTTTTAAGCTCACCAATACATAAAATAACTTTGAGATTAAGTTTATGAGCAGTTTTAATTTTGTCAGCAATTAGTTTTGTGCTTTCATTAAAATATTGCCTTCTTTCAGAGTGACCAATAATAACATACTCTGCTCCGGAGTCTTTAATCATCTCTGAGCTAATACAGCCGGTAAAAGCACCTGAATTATGTTGATGTGCATCCTGAGCCCCTAATTTAACTTGTGATTTTTTTTCTAATGCAAGTGTATGTATTAATGTGTGGGGCGGACAAATAATAACATTAGGTTTATTGGACTTTTTTGAAACGAGATGCTTATTAATTGAATTATATAACTTTCGATGTGACCTTAGTCCATTCATTTTCCAGTTAGCAATTACATAATTAACTCTTTTCATAGAACTCTTATTTAGCTATAAAAAACCATAAAAACAACTATATTCATTCATTATTTAGAGATTTAGCAAATGTTAGATGTAATAAGAAATTTAGTAAAATCAATTGCAGGAAAAATACTGCTTTTGATAATGGTTGCAAGCTTTGCTGTATGGGGCATGGGAGATTTACTAACATCTGGTGATAGTGGTCTTGTAGCAAAAGTTGGTAACCAAAAAATTACTGTTAATGAATTTTACACTCAGTTTAGAAAAAAATTATCTGAATTTAATCAGTCTCTTGATAAACCTCTAACTGAATTAGAAGCCCATAATCAGCAGATAACTTACTTAGTATTAAATGAAATGGTTTATGGAAAATTGGTGCAGGAATTTGCAAATAATAATTCACTATTCTTATCTGATGAAATTTTAAAAAAAGCAATAATTTCTATTCCACAATTCCAAGATGAAAATGGCAAATTTAATAAAATCCTATTTGATAACGCCATACTTAATAATTTTAATAATGAAGAGCAATTTACTAATGAAATATCAAAAATTTTTTTAAATAATTTATTATTTGAGAATTTTAGTGTTCCGGCTGTACTTAATGAAGAAATATCAAATACTTTTTATCAATATGAATATGAAACAAGAGACATAGTATATTTCAATCTAACGAATTCACTAATTAGCAATCAAAATGTTTCTGATAGTGAAATTACTACTTATTATAACGAAAATTCAAATGAATTTTTTACAAAAAAAGAAATTAAAATTAATTATCTAAATATAAGCCCAAGTACATTTAAGTCTTTTATTGAAATAAGTGAGGATGACTTAATAGGTTACTACAATGAAAACATTCAAAATTATACAGAAAATGAAACTAGAAATATTGATATTTTAAATGCCGAGAACTTTGAGGATGCAGATAAAATAATTAAAATTATAAATAATGCCTCTGAATTAGATATGTTCTTAGAGTCTAAAAATTTAAAATTTTCAAATTTGGCTGAAATTACATATGAGGATTTTGATGAAAATCTCTCAAGTGAAATATTCAATAACCCAAAAGGCCTAATAGCTCAACCAATAGCGGTTGATGAATTGGGATTTTTTGTTGTCAAAGTCAATTCAATAACTCCAAAAAAAGTTTCTTCCTTTGATGAACAGAGAGATATAATTTTTAATTTGTTGAGTGAAGACTCCATTTATCAAGTTTTTCTTGAGAATGTTGATTTAATAGAGGAAATGAACTTATCAGGATCTTCATTAAATGAAATAGCTGATAGTTTTAATCTTAAAATTGAAAATAAAAATCTTAATGCGCTAAAGTCCATTATAAGTCAATTAACATATGATCAATTGACTGAAAGTGAAACAGGTTTTCAATCAGATTTAATAATTGAAGAAAATGACAATACATATATTTTTGAAATTGCATCCATCAATAATCCATCCTTGATATCCTTAGAAGACTCTAAAGAAAAAATTAAAGATAAATTAATAAGAAATAAAACAAATGAACAGCTAGAAATAAAAGTGTCAGATCTAGCATTAATGTACAAGTATACAAATAAAGATACATTTAAAAGTTTTGCTGAATCTAATGACCTTGAAGCAATAGATGTTAGTCGTATTTCTAGAATAAACAATGACATATTCTTTCCAGAAACAATGGAAAAAATATTTAAAGCTAATGCACAATCCTCAATAATGTTTCGAGGTCAAGATGGAAATTATGGATTAGTCTTTGTTGATAAGATTATTCCAGCCGATAACTTAATCAATGAAACTGAAAAGAATAAATTAAATGCAAATGTAAATGCTAGTTTTAATCAATCAATGGAAAATATTTTAAAGAATAAACTTGGTAATGATATAAAATATGAATTATTTTTAAGCAATATTAATAATTTATTCCTTTAAAATGTTTTCGTTAAGCAAAACCAAGTTTGAACAAAAGATTAAATCTGGTGAAGATTTTATTATATATAAAAAAGTTAAAAATTTTAATAATGATCCTCACAAAAGCTTTATTAATATTGTAGAAAAAAATAAATATAGTTTTATTTATGAGTCTGTTGAAGGGGGAATAAATAGAGGTAGATATACAATATGTGGATTTGATCCATTAATAATACTAAAAATTAATAACAAAAAAGCTAATTTATATAAGAAAAAAAAGAATATACTTAAACAAGTTAAACACAATAATACAGATCCATTCAAGAGCTTAGAAAATCTAATCAGCAATTTAAAAATTAGAATAGACAATTCATTGCCACCAATGTCATCGGGTGTTTTTGGTTACTTAGGTTATGAAGCCATCAATTATATAGAAAAGATATCAAGGAATAAAAAAAAGGATATTTTAAATTTACCTGATTGCCTGCTCTTTTATCCAAAAAATCTTTTCATTTATGATAATCACGAAAAAGAGTTATTTATAATCAAGGCTTTTATAAAAGGCACCTACAATAAAACTCTAGATAATTATTCTAATATCAAAAAAAACATTATTTCTGATCTTAATTTTATCAATGATTTTAATGAAATAAAATTAGATTTCGATTTAACTAGAAAAAAGCCTTTAAA
>ERZ802822.2256-NODE-2256-length-10848-cov-69.772909_pt1 | contig 10848 bp, 7 predicted proteins | sample MGYA00345649_ERZ802822 | MGnify/ENA primary metagenome ERZ802822 (study PRJEB30503, sample SAMEA104212359) | marine metagenome | biome: Westerlies Biome; feature: [SRF] surface water layer (ENVO:00010504) within the epipelagic zone...; material: water... | reverse complement strand
ACATTTACAGGTTTAAGTACTTTATCTATGTCACTAGCATTACCTGATGATGGTAAAATAATTGCATTAGATAAAAATGAGCAAACAAATAAAGTTGCTATTAATTTTTTTAAAAAAGCAAAACAAGATCATAAAATTACAACTTTAATTAAACCAGCTCTAGAGAGTTTAGACGAAATTAAAGAAAAATTTGAACTCATATTCATAGATGCTGATAAAGGAAACTATAAAGAATACTATGAAAGATCATTGAGTTTGCTTGAGACAAGTGGCTTAATTATAATTGATAATGTCCTTTGGTATGGAGAAGTGGCAAAGAAAAACGAACATGACAAAATTACTAAAACCATTAAAAACTTTAACGAATTTGTCTCTAACGATAAAAGAGTAGAGAAAACCATAATTCCTCTAGGGGATGGAATGACTATATGTAGGAAATTGTAATGTACGAAGTATTTGGTTTCTATAGGTTTTTAAATATTCAATATTTAAAAAAAAATAAGAGATTGATAAATGAAGTTTTAATAAAAAATAATATTCGAGGAACAGTAATAATTTCAAAAGAAGGTGTAAATGGTACTATATCTGGTAAAGGACTAGATATTAAAACTACTATTTATAAGTTAAAAAAAGTTTTAAAATTTAAAGATTTCAATAGTTTTAATAAATCAAAAAGTTTGTTTCAACCGTTTCATAAACCCAAAGTAAAAATTAAGACTGAAGTTGTTCCTATGAACTTAAAACTTAGTCAAATGATCAAAAAAAAAGACAGTCATGTTGAACCAAATAAATGGAATAAATTAATAAGAAATAAAAAAACACTTGTTATTGATGCTAGAAAACCATTTGAATACGATGTTGGTACTTTTAAAGGTTCTACGAATCCAAATATTGATAATTTTAGGGATTTTCCAAAATATTTAAAAAATCTTAAAAAAAATCAACCTATAGCAATGTTTTGTACTGGTGGAATTCGTTGTGAAAAAGCTTCAGTTTATCTAGAAAAAAAAGGTTTTAGTAATGTGTATCAATTAAAAGGCGGTATTTTAAATTATTTAAAAAAGACAAATCAAAAAAGAAGTTTATGGAAAGGTGAATGTTTTGTTTTTGATAACAGAGTTAGTTTAAAACATGGTCTAAAATCTGGTTCTTATTCAATTTGTAGTGGTTGCAGAAAACCAATTTCTCCAAAAATTAAAAATTCAAAAAAATATGAAGAAGGCGTTTCCTGTCCAAATTGTCACGATAAATTAACAGATCAACAAAAAACAAGATTTAGAATGAGACAAAAGCAAATTAACCTTGCTAAAAAAGTTGGAAAAAGACATATCTTCCAAAAAGAATATTAATAAAGCCTTTATTAAATAGATGAATTTATTAAAAGACGAAGTTTCAGTTTTAGTAAGAAAGCTTGCTATACCAGCTAGTATAGGAACACTTTTTCAAACTTTATATACAATTGTAGATACATTTTATGCTGGCAAAATATCCCCAGAAGCATTGTCAGCTTTAAGTAAATCTTTTCCAATTTATTTTATTATAATTGCAACTTCAATAGGGGTAACTGTAGCTGGTACATCTTTAATTGGAAGCAGTATAGGAGAAAAAAATGAAAAAAATGTTTTAAGTTATTTTGGAAACGTAATTATTTATGCTGTTATAATTTCGTTTATTGTCTCATTGCTCGGTTTTACTTTTGGAGAAAAAGTATTTTTATTAATGAATTCCTCAAATGAGGTTACCGGTCTTGGTCTTAAATATATTAATGTAATTTTTTTAGGTACAATTTTATTTATATTAGTTGTAGCGTTAAATTCATTTTTACACGCTGAAGGAGATACTGTCACTTATCGAAACGCACTTATTTTTTCTTTTTTCCTAAACATTATTTTAAATCCTGTATTTATTTTTGGATTTTTATTTATTCCAGCATTGGGGATAACAGGAATTGGAGTAGCAACTCTAATTGCTCAATTTGTTTCCTTTCTGATTGTACTTAGAAAAATATTAATTAACGATAGAATAAAGAAGATAACTTTTGAATATTTTAAAGTAAAATATTTTTTCTTGAAAAATATTTTTTTTCAATCAATGCCAATAACAGTTGCTATTTTAGGGTACTCTGTTGCAGCAGCTATTGTTTTTACTTACGTTGGTTTTTCAAGTGAATATGCAGTAGCAGGTTATGGATCAGCTACAAGAATTGAACAAGTTGTACTACTTCCCATTCTAGGAATAAATACAGCAATTATTTCTATAATTGCTCAAAATATTGGCGCAAAACAATATAAACGTGTTGAACAATCTTATTTTACATCTGTTAGATATGGTTTGTACTTAATGTTATTTTCAGGAGCGATTGTATATTTAACTGCCGATATTATACCTAGATTCTTTTCATCTAATTCTGACGTGATTGCATATGGCTCGATGTATTTAAAAATATCTGCCTTTATTTTACCAGCATATCCAATTTTCTTTTTGTCAAATGGTTTATTTATGGCTTTAAAAAAATCTGAAAAAGCAATGTTAAATAACATTATAAGAAACGTAATAGTGCCTATTTTATCATTTTATATTGCTAGATATATTAATGCAGATTTTAAAACTTTTTTTTATATATGGGCTATTTTTCAATGGTCTATATCAATTATTTTATTTTTTTATGTTAAATATTATATAAAAAATAAATTAGCGAGCACATAGTTTATTTAAATTTTAAGATGTTTTTTACTAAAAAAAAAGTTTTTATAATGATTATAATTTGTTTTATTATTTTTATATTTACATACGAAGATGTAAAATCAGAAGAAATAAAAGAGATTAGTGGATTTGCAAAAATTATTGATGGAGATACAATTAAAATAAACTCTAAAAAAATAAGGTTACATGGGATAGATGCCCCAGAAAAAAAACAAACATGTAAGAAACCCTACCTAACAATTGGTATTTTTTCTTTCACCAAGAACTACTTATGTGGACAAGTTTCTACTAATAAACTAACTAAAAAAATAAATAATCAGATTATAAAATGCAAGATAAAGGATGTTGATAGATATAGTAGGCTTATTGGAGAATGTTATAAAAGAAATCAAAATCTAAACTCTTGGCTGGTTGCCAATGGTTATGCAGTTGCTTATAGAAAATATTCTAAAAAATATGTTTCTGATGAAATCAGTGCAAAGAATGAAAAACTGGGAATCTGGCAGGGTAAATTTGAAATGCCTTGGAATTTTAGAAAAAAAAATTAAATTTATAATCTTGAGGCACAGTCTTTAATCCAGGACCAAAGGTGTTTAGCAAAAGATCTTCTTACAAATAAATTTACAATTTCATCTCCCTTATTGTGAACTATAACATCTATGTGGTTCAAAATGGTTTGTGCAGATGATCCTTTTTTATCTTTAAATTCATTAAAATTAAATGGACTTCCAGCTGAAAATATTTCGTAAATATTTTTCCCTTTAATTTCTAATTGAACAAATTGATCAGTAACATCAATTACGGCACCTAAGTTTTTTTTTGAAATATCATTAAAGAGCAATTCATTTAACTGATATTCGTTTGTATCTTTTTTTACTAAATCGTTAGTTATTATCATCCATTCATCAGGACTAAGCCAAATTGCTGTTAATTTATCACTTATTGTTGAGGTATTAGCTTCTGTTGGAAGAAGTAGATTTAGATTTTTTCCTATATTTGTTAAAAATTCTCTTTTTTTACCTCTTAAATTCAATTTCATTGTAGGTGAAATTTCTTTTACAACTACACCGTTGTAATTAATTTCTCCATTTGTAGCTGTTTTATAATTTAGCATTTATCCTCTTATTTTCCTCATCATAAAAAATTGTATTTGAAATTGTGACACCAATATTTTTATTTTCCATAGGAATAAAAAGTTTTTTACCCATCATATTTTTTCCATCTTTAACTACTGCTAGTGCAATTGATTTATTAAGATTTGGGCTGAAGTAACTTGATGTTACATGACCAAGCATTTCAATTGGTTTTTGATTTAGTTCAGAAACTATTTGTGCACCTTCCTCTAAAACAATATTTGGATCCTCAGTCAACAAACCTACTAATTGTTTTCTATTTTCTTTCATTGTATCTGATCTATAAAGTGATCTTTTTCCTATGAAGTCGTATTTTTTCTTGCTTACAATCCAGTCCATTTGAAGATCAATAGGGGTCATGGTTCCATCAGTATCTTGACCTACAATTATAAAACCTTTTTCTGCTCTTAATAAATGCATTGTTTCTGTTCCATAGGGAGTGATATCAAATTCTTTTCCAGCCTCTATACATTTTTCCCATACAGCTTCACCAAAACTTGCTGGAGCATTAATTTCGTAGCTTTGTTCACCTGTAAAACTTATTCTCATTATTCTACATTTAATTTTATCTACAGTAACTTCTTTAAATGACATGTGCGGAAAATTTTCATCTGATAAATCTAACTCAGGAATAATTTTATTTAATATCTTTTTACTATTTGGTCCACATAAACTAGCTGTTGCAAAATGATCTGTAACAGATGTTAAATATACATCTAACTCTGGCCATTCGGTTTGAAGATAATCTTCAAGTTTACTCAAAACATTCGCAGCCCCACCTGTTGTAGTTGTCATAATATAATGATTTTCACCTAATCTTGTGGTAACGCCATCATCGAAAACCATACCATCCTCATTAAGCATCAATCCATATCTACATTTACCAATAGCAAGTTTTGACCATGCGTTTGTATAAACTCTATTTAAGAATTCAGATGCATCACTTCCTTGGATATCAATTTTACCTAAGGTAGAGGCATCTAATATTCCAGCACTTTTCCTTGCAGCTTTACTCTCTCTTTGCACAGCCTGATGCATAGTTTCATCATTGATTGGATAATACCAAGCCCTTTTCCATTGACCTACATTTTCAAATTCTGCTTTATTTTTTATATGCCAATCATTCATAGGGGTTCTTCTAAATGTATCAAAAAATTCTCCTACATTTCTTCCAACAATGGTTCCAAATGTCAAAGGAGTGTAGGGGGGTCTAAAAGTTGTTGTACCTAGTTCACCCATTTTTACACCAGCTGTATCGGCAATTATTCCTAAAGCATGCATGTTGCCAAGTTTACCTTGGTCGGTACCCATTCCTGTTGTTGTATATCTTTTAACGTGTTCGATTGATCTAAAACCCTCTCTTAATGCTAATTTTATGTCTTTTGCGGTTGCATCGTTTTGATAATCAACAAACGGTTTAGTTTTTCCAGTAGGCTTATCAGATGGTAAAAGCCATATATTTCGTTTTGAAGTCTCTTTATCATTTTCTAAACTAATATCTTCAAAATCAGTTTGACTTATATTTAGAAAATTTTTTAATTTATTACTCAAATTTTTAATTATTTCATCTAGCTCAAAATCACCACTGCAAGACCCAACACATATTTGTTCTGAGTTATCAGCCTTAGGGACAAAAATATTTCGATCTTCATCAAAAGTTAGTTTGTTACCAGATTGTGTGTATAGATGCACTGCAGGCGTCCAACCACCTGCAATACCTAAGCAATCACAGGAAATAGAAGTTTTACTACCGATAACTGACATACCATCATTTGAAAGTTTCATTATTGATATATCACTCAATCTTTTGTACCCACTAGTATCAACTATTGTATGGGACCAATATATTTTTATGCCTGCTTCATTAATTTTTTTAATTATTTTTGCATTAGAATTTTCCCTGATATCAATAATAGCATCAACTTTAATTCCTTTGTTGTGCAAAGATAGAGCACTTTCATAAGCGCTATCATTGTTTGTAAAAAAAATATTTTTTTTCCCACAAGCAACACCATAAAAATCAATATATTTCTTCACAGCTGAGGAAAGCATAATTCCAGGTCTATCATTGTTGTTAAATACCAATGGTCTTTCTAGTGCACCAGTTGCTAAGATAACTTTTTTAGCTCTAATTTTAAGAAGTCTTTGTCTAATTTTATTTTTTTTATCTTTTTTTTCCAAATGATCAGTTAAATTTTCTCTTGCAAGAAGATAATTATATTGGTGATATGCAGCAACGCTAGTTCTAGTTTTAATTTCAAGATTTTTAATATTTTTTACTTCACTAATTTCTTTCTTTAACCATTCAGATGAAAATGTATTGTTAATTTTTTTATTTTCATTTGTTTCAAAAATTGTTGATCCACCAAGTTCATTTTTTTCATCTAAAAGTAACGTTTTGTAATTATTTTTAGCTGCATTCTTTGCTGCTAATATTCCAGATATCCCAGCTCCTACTACTAATACATCACAATGAATATTTCTATGGTCATATATATCGGGATCTCTTTTAGTTGGTGATTTACCTAATCCAGCAGAATGTCTAATGAAGAATTCATATTTCTCCCAAAAACTTTTAGGCCACATAAATGTTTTATAATAAAAGCCAGCAGGCAAGAAGGGAGCTAGAAAGTTATTTATTCCACCAATATCAAAATTAACACTTGGCCAACAATTTTGGCTGGTTGCCTCTAAACCCTCGTAAATTTCTATTTCTGTTGCTCTTGCGTTTGGTTCTGTAATATTTGAATTAGGATTTACTTGAACAATTGCATTCGGTTCCTCTGAACCTGATGTCATAATTCCTCGTGGTCGATGATATTTAAAACTTCTACCAATTAAATGAACATTATTTGCAAGTAAAGCAGAGGCTAAGGTATCACCTTTAAAACCATAGTATGTTTTTCCATCAAACTTAAATGAAATTCTACTAGTCTCATCTATAAACTCACTTGATTTTACCCGTAGATTTTTGGTCATATTATTATTGTGGAGGTGGTTTTTCACCCATTTTATAAATTGCTTTTATTTCATCATTAGATGTATCTCTTGCCATATTAAACCATTTTCGACAACCATGGGCATGGTTCCACCTTTCAAACTGTACACCTTTAATATTTTTTCTCATAAATAAGTATTCTGCCCATTGATCATCACTTAGTTCAGTTGGTTGTTTTGGTCTTTCGATGTGTGCTTCTCCACCAGCTTTAAATTCTTGCTGATCTCTTTCTCCACAGTATGGACAATTAATTAAAAACATTAATGAGCAACTGCAGCAGCACCATGTTCATCTACAAGGTCACCACTTACAAATCTATTTAAATTAAATGCAGCATTTAGTTTATGAGGTTCGTCGTTAGCAATAGTATGAGCAAATAAATCTCCAGAACCAGGTGTTGCTTTAAAACCTCCTGTACCCCAACCACAATTAAAGTATAATCCTTTAATAGACGTTTTGCTAAGAATAGGACTTGCATCTGGACATATATCAACGATACCACCCCATTGTCTAAGCATTCTCATACGACTAAAAATCGGATATAATTCTAAAATTGCATTTAACGTTCCTTCCACAATTTGATGGCTACCTTTTTGAGAATAAGAGATATAATCATCTGTTCCAGCACCTATAACAAGCTCACCTTTATCTGATTGACTAACATAAGCATGAACAGCATTTGACATAACAACAGTATCGATAATTGGCTTTACAGGTTCAGAAACTAGCGCTTGTAATGGCTTGCTCTCAAGAGGTAATCTTACTCCTGCCATATTAGCAATTACACTTGAGTGTCCTGCTGCTACTACACCAATTTTTTTTGTTTTAATAAATCCTTTTGTTGTCTCTATACCTTCAACTTCATCACCATTTCTTTTAATTCCTTTAACTTCACAATTTTGAATAATATCAACTCCCATTTCGTCCGCACCTCTTGCATAACCCCATGCAACAGCATCATGTCTTGCTGTACCTGCTCTTTTTTGTAAGGTACCCCCTAAAACTGGATATCTTATATCTTGCGAGGTATTGATAATTGGACAAAACTTCTTTACCTCTTCAGTATTTAAATAAACTGCATCTATACCATTTAATCTATTAGCGTGAGTTCTTCTTTTTAAATCTCTCACATCTTGTAAATTATGAGCAAGATTCATTACACCTCTTTGACTAAACATAACATTGTAGTTTAGTTCTTGAGATAAACCTTCCCAGATTTTTAGTGCATGATCATATAATCCAGCGCTAGCATCCCATAAATAATTCGATCTGATTATTGTTGTATTACGACCAGTATTTCCACCACCAATCCAACCTTTTTCTACCACCGCAATATTTTGCATGTTATGTTTTTTTGCTAAATAGTACGCAGTCGCTAAACCGTGACCACCACCACCAATGATTACAGCATCATATTCTTTTTTAGGTGCTGGATCTTTCCAAGCTCTTTGCCAATTTTCATGATATGACAAAGCATTTTTGAACAAAGAAAATATAGAGTACTTATTTCTCATAATATTGAATAATTACTTTATAAACATTGAATTTTCAATACAATCGCTTATTACACAATGTCATACGGAAGAGTGGGTGAGAGGCTGAAACCAGTCGTTTGCTAAATGACCGTGCGAGGAAACTTGTACCGAGGGTTCGAATCCCTCCTCTTCCGCCACTAATATAGAGGATCGTCTTTAAAAAAGTCTTTCATCGAAATAGGTTTTTGTTCCAAAATATATCTATAAACATTGTAGTTTTCCAAGACTCTTTGAACATAGTTTCTAGTTTCTCTAAACTTGATTAACTCAACCCAATCAACATAATTAATTTGGTTTTTTTGAGGATTTTTATTAATTTTCTTCCAATATTTAACTCTATTAGGTCCTGCATTATATGCGGCTATAGCAAAAGGGTATGCTCCATCATACTGCAAAATAAGACCAGCAATATAATGTGAACCTAAATTAATATTGTATTCAGGATCTTTAGTTAGTTTTGATTTTGAATAAGGAAGTTTAGCCTGTTTTGAGACTAACTGCGCAGTATAAGGCATCAACTGCATCAAACCTTTTGCACCAGCATGACTATTTGCTTCTAAATCAAATTCACTTTCTTGTCTTATAATAGATAATATAAGTGCTCCATCAGGAATTTTTCTTCCATTGATAGTTTTAGGAGTGCTTATTAATGGGTAATTATATTTATTATGAAACCTTTTTTGGTATGATGCAATTTTAGATACCTGAATTGCAAAATCATACCTATTTATATTTGTTGCAAGTTCAGCAGCCAAAACTTCACTACCCATTGCAATATTATCATTAGCAAGATGTCTTAATATAAACTTTGTATATTTATCCTTTTTAAGTTCATCAAGAAGATATGTTATTTTCACCAGTTCTTTATTAAAAAATACATAACGATATTTATTGTCAACTTCCATGTCTTTGCTAAGTTCAAATTTATTATTTGGATTTATTTTTAAAAAAGCTAGCTGCCCATAATAAGTTGTTAAATACTTTGAAGCTTCTTGATACCAACTTTTTGATTGGTCTTTATTCCCTAACTTTTCATAAGCTCTTCCTAGCCAATAAGCACCTCTAGAAGTACTGATTGGATAGGTTACATTATTATAAAAGTTTTCAAAATGATCTTTTGCAGTCAAAGGATCATTTAAAAAGCTCAAAGCTATCCATCCACTCATCCATTCTGCTGCAGCAAATTCAGGCCCTTGTCTCATTCCATGATTACTTGAAATTTTATAGGCAATTTCATATTTTTTTTTGTAAATTAGAGCTCTTGATATTATTTCACGTTCTTTCCACCATTTTTCAGGCATAACAAGATAATCTTTATCATTTCTAATTTTTAGTAAAATTTCAACTGAAGAATCTACACGACCTTTTTTTCTTCTCCATTTTAAACGGTCATAATTAAGACCTGCATCATTTTTGAATTTTTGGGGTACATTTTTAATTGCCTGATCAACACCGTAACCTTTACTTATTAATATTTGTCTGGCTGTATATAAAAGCTCATAATCTTTAGGTAAATATCTTGTGAGTCTTTTCAGATCCCAATGTTTTCCATTCCATGCCAAGTAGTCTGCTCTTTTTATATAATCTTTAGAGTTTAAATACTTTTTAAATTTTTTTCTAAAAAATTTTAGATCATTTTTAGATAGTTTTGCTGTAATCCAGCCTTCTTTAATTAAATTAATACCCTTAGATTTATCACCAGTTAATAGGTAACTTTCTCCCAAGATCATTTTTCCAAATCCACTATGAGGCTCATTGCCACCAAACCAATTAATAATTTTTTTAGGAGAGACTTTAGCGGTAGACAATTTTTGTTCTGCCAAATATCTTAGTCTATCAATTCTTGGATATTCTGGATTATGATCTATAAATACTTTATAATCATAAAAAGAGGCTTGATTTCCTGTTGTTAGCAGATGTCTCCATTGAATAAAATTATATATAGATTTATCCTTAGCCTTCTTTGCAGTATTTAATGCTGTAGACCATTTACTTTTTTGCATTTCAGAAATCGCCTTTTTCGCCAAACTAAAATCTTTTTTACTATAATATTTTGATATTTTGATATTTTTGGAGTTAGTTACTCCAGATATAGTAGGTTTCTTTTTAGGAATTTTAAAACTTAACTTTTTCTCTTTAATTTCTTCAATTGTAATTTTTTTTTCTTTTTGTTTAAATTTAGAAGGTTTTTTTGGAGGTGAAATAATATTTTTAGATATTTTTTTTATTATTTCCTCGGATGATAAAGAGGGTTTTTGCGGAGGTACTATTTGCAAGTCATTAGCATTAAGTTTTATTGTTTTAAGAGATACTAATCCAACCATTACAATAATAAATAATATTTTTCTGTACATAATCTTTTAGTATATGAATCCGTAAACTATGTTATAAGGATTTATGTTTAAAGGATCAAATGTTGCCTTAATCACCCCATTTAAAAATAACGGTCTAGATGAAGAAGCATATAGTAACCGAATTC
>ERZ802822.2255-NODE-2255-length-10849-cov-6.537597_pt1 | contig 10849 bp, 9 predicted proteins | sample MGYA00345649_ERZ802822 | MGnify/ENA primary metagenome ERZ802822 (study PRJEB30503, sample SAMEA104212359) | marine metagenome | biome: Westerlies Biome; feature: [SRF] surface water layer (ENVO:00010504) within the epipelagic zone...; material: water... | reverse complement strand
TATAAATGGTAACCATCCAAATTTTACAAAAGATGAAAAACTTAAAATTTTAAAGAGTCTAAACAAGGCATATACATTTGAGAATTTTTTACAAAAGAAATATGTTGGACAAAAAAGGTTTTCCCTTGAAGGGGGAGAGTCTCTAATTCCAGCTATTGATTTTTTGATTAACTCTGCTGCTGAAAAGGGTGTAGAGGAATTCATTATGGGAATGTCTCACAGAGGAAGATTAAATACTCTTGTAAATATATTTGGTAAGTCCAGTAGAGATATTTTTGGTGAATTTGAAGGTAAAGATTATGAAGAAGATATTTTTGATGGTGATGTAAAGTATCATCTTGGATGGACTTCCGAACGGACTACATCATCAGGTAAAAAAATAAACATGAACCTTGCTCCAAACCCCTCTCATCTTGAATCTGTAGATCCTATTGTCCAAGGTATTGCTCGAGCTAAATTAGAAAATGATTTTAATAATGAAACGAATAAAGTTTTACCTATTATTGTACATGGCGATGCTGCAATTGCTGGTCAAGGTGTTGTATACGAAGTAATTCAAATGTCAAGATTGAGAGGATACTCAACTGGTGGAACAATTCATTTAATAGTAAACAATCAAGTTGGTTTTACTACTAATTACCTTGACGCAAGATCAAGCACATATTGTACAGATGTAGGTAAAGTAACTTTATCTCCGGTCCTCCATGTTAACTCTGATGATGTTGAGGCAGTTATTCACGCTGTGACTTTTGCTTTAGATTATAGGAATCAGTTTAATAGGGATGTTTTTATTGATTTGTTAGGTTATAGAAAATATGGTCATAATGAGGGTGATGAACCAAGATTTACTCAGCCTAAGTTATATAAGTATATCTCTTCACATCCTAATCCTAGGGATATATATGCTTCTAAATTAATTCAAGAAGGTTTAATTGAAAAACAATATGTTTCTAAAATTGAGTCAAAATATTTTATGACGCTTGAGGAAGAATTGACTGATTCTAAGAAAAAGAAAAAAACTAAAATTACTCCTTTTATGCAAGAAGTTTGGGATGAGTATAGGAGAGTTGATGAAAAAATAATGCTTGAGGATCATAAAACTAATTCTCTAAAAGATATCATTTTAAGTGTTGCTAAATCCATAACTCATCTTCCTGATAAATTATTTTTAAAAAAGGTTGTTAGGCTCTTTAAATCAAGAGAAAAACTAATCTTTGAAAGTGGAAAAATTGACTGGGCAATGGCTGAATTACTTGCATATGGAACACTGATGTCCGAAGGGTTTGATGTCAGGATTTCAGGACAGGATGTTGAAAGAGGAACATTTTCACATAGACATGCAGTTTTAAAATCTGAAGATTCCGAAGAGGAGTATCTTCCTCTAAATAATATCAAAGTAAAGGACAAGGGAATATTTAGAATATATAATTCTCCATTATCTGAATATGCTGTTTTGGGTTTTGATTATGGCTATGCTTTGGCTAGTCCTAGATGTTTAACTATTTGGGAAGCTCAATTCGGAGATTTTTCAAATGGTGCTCAAATTATTATTGACCAATATATTTCTTCTGCAGAAGACAAATGGAAACTACAAAATGGTATAGTTCTTTATCTACCTCACGGCTATGAGGGACAAGGTGCCGAACATTCTTCTGCAAGAATGGAGCGCTATTTGCAATTGTGCGCTAAGGATAATATGTATGCAGCTAATTGCACCACTCCTTCAAATCTTTTTCACTTGTTAAGGAGGCAGATGTTGACAGACTTTAGAAAGCCTTTAATATTATTTACTCCAAAAAGTTTACTTAGGCATCCAAAAGTTATTTCAAATATTAGTGAATTGAGTGAGTCTAAATTTCTTCCAGTAATTACTGATTCTGAAATTGACCCTAATAATGTAAATTCTCTAGTATTCTGTTCTGGAAAATTTTATTTTGATTTACTTGATTATAGAGAAAAAAATAATATCAAAGATGTAGCTTTAGTTAGAATAGAGCAGTTGTTTCCACTTCCTGTTAAACTAGTAATTTCTGAAATTAAAAAATTCTAGAATGCTAATGATATAGTTTGGGCACAGGAAGAGCCAAAAAACATGGGTGCTTGGTCCCATATTCAAACATATCATCCAATTGCTAAAAACATGAGACCAGCTACTAGAAGGTTTTATGGATCTACAGCATCAGGTAGTTATACTCGGTTTGAAAGAAGACATAATCAGGTAATAGATTATGTATTTGATAAGAGAAAAAATAATTTTAAAAAATAATTTTTTAATTTTTAAAAAACTGCAGCTTTATGATTAATTTTAATAACTTAAAATAGCTAAAAAAAAGTAATGGTTCTTGAAATGAAAATTCCTTCACCAGGTGAGTCAATAACAGAAGTTGAAATCTCTCAATGGCTTGTTAAGGAAGGAGATATTGTTAATAAAGATCAAACAATCGCAGAGCTGGATTCAGATAAAGCAACTTTGGACTTACCTGCAGAAGCCTCTGGAAAAATATCTTTTAAAGCGCAAGAAGGTGATACAATGTCAGTTGGTGATGTAATTTGCTTAATTGATCCTTCAGAAATTTCAAATTCTGAGTCGTTCACAAATGATCCTTCAGAAAAAATAAATATTCAAGAAGAAAAAGTTGAAACAACTCAAATCGATGAAATAAATATTACTCCTCTTGCAAGAAATATTGCTACTGATAAAGGTATTGATATTAAAGCTATTGAATCAAAAGGGGAGAAAATAACTAAAGAAGATGTTTTAAAGGCTGCACCAGCAATGGGTTTTTCAAATGATAAAGAAAGAAAAGAAAACAGGGAGAAACTTTCAATGTTAAGGAGGAAAGTTGCTGAAAGGCTAGTTTCAGTTAAAAATGAGACTGCTATGCTTACTACTTTTAACGAAGCTGATTTATCAAAAATTTTTGAACTCAGAAAAAAATATAAAGAAGCATTTTCCTTAAAGCATGGTGTAGGTCTTGGTTTTATGAGTTTTTTTACTAAAGCAGTTACTAGAGCTCTTCAACTATTTCCAGATGTTAATTCTATGATTAATGGTAATGAAAAGATATCTTACAATTACTCTGATGTAAGTATTGCAGTCTCTGGCCCAAAAGGTCTTATGACTCCTGTATTGAGAAATGCTCAAAATCTTTCTTTCGCTGGAATTGAACAAGAAATAAAGAGACTTGCAGATCATGTAAGAAATAAATCAATTACAGTTGACGAACTGACAGGAGGTACATTTACTATATCTAACGGTGGTGTTTTTGGGTCAATGCTTTCTACACCAATAATTAATCCTCCTCAATCAGGAATTCTTGGGATGCACAATATAATTGAAAGACCTATTGCTATTGATGGTAAAGTTGAAATTAGACCTATGATGTATCTTGCTTTATCATATGATCATAGAATTATTGATGGTAATCAATCTGTAGGATTCTTAATTGCTGTCAAAGAGGGGGTAGAAGATCCAGAAAATATTTTAATGGATGGTAAAGTTCAAAAATCTTTAGGCCTTAATTAATTTGATTGATACACATACCCATTTATACTTAGATCAGTTTAAAGATGACATTGATGATGTTATACAAAGAGCTATTTCAGTAGGTGTAGATAAATTTTATTTACCATCAATAAATTCAAAACAAAACCTTAGCATGCATAATTTACAAAAGAAATTTCCTAATAGGGTTTTCTGCATGATAGGTCTTCATCCTTGTTACGTTGATAAAAACTACAAACTTGAAATTGATTTTATAAAAAAAAGAATTAAAGAATATCATTACACAGCTATTGGCGAAATAGGTATAGATCTATTTCATGAAAAAAAATATTTTAAACAGCAGGTTTATGCTTTTGAAGAACAAATTAAACTAGCAATTGAATATGATCTTCCAATAGTAATTCATTCAAGAGAATCTTTTAAAGAAATTTTTCAAGTTCTTGAAAAATATAAATCGAATAAGCTAAGAGGAATATTTCATTGTTTTACAGGTGATATTGATCAGGCAAATAAAATTATAGACTTAAATTTCCACCTTGGAATTGGAGGTGTTGTAACTTTTAAAAATGGAAAGATATCGGAATTTTTAAATCAAGTCCCTATTGAAAAAATTGTATTAGAAACTGATTCACCATATCTTGCCCCCGCTCCTTATAGAGGAAAAAGAAATGAGAGTTCTTATATTGAATTAATTGCAAAGAAAATATCTGAAATATATAATATGGATTTAAAGGATGTGAGTGAGATTACAGATAAGACTGCACTTAAAATTTTTGGAACTTAATTTATTAATTAGAGAGGTGGCCGAGTGGTTTAAGGCGCACGCTTGGAAAGCGTGTATTCTAGAAATGGAATCGAGGGTTCGAATCCCTTCCTCTCTGCAACAATTAAATCTAATTAAACCTTTTATTAAAAATCTTAATTTTTTAATGAGTTAATTTTTCTACTAAAAAATCTGAGTAATACCCCATATGCAGGAAGAAAAAAAATAAGTCCAATTAAAATCTTCAATATTGTTTGAGTTCCAGCAATTTCAAACCAGTTATTAGACATATAAATATCGTCAGAGTTATAAAAAGCTGTAAAAAAGAAAGTATAGGAGTCAATAATATTTGAAACTATTGTTGATAATGCTGGAGCTATCCACCAGGAGGCGTATTTCTCTCTTATAAATTGAAAAGCATTTATGTCAATTAATACTCCAATTGCATATGCTATTCCACTAGCAATTCCAATCCTTATGGAAACAGATGCAGGATTCTCCTCAAGATATAGAATAAGAATTGATGAAATAATTGCAAATGGAAATGAAAAAGTAATAGTCTTTTGAGCCATAGACTTACCTATTAACCTTATTGTAAGATCTGTTGCAACAACTATTAATGGAAAACTAAATGCAGCCCATGTAATCTTAAAACTATAAAATTCAATTGGAATTGAAACTAATACATTTGAAAGCGTAATAATGCTTATGTGAAAAATAACAAGCAATGGTAATAAACTAATTTTCTTTTTTAACATTTATTATATATTTACCACCAATTTTCCCATGGAAAAACATACCAAATTGGATTTTCTTTTTTATTGATTATTTGACCATGATATTCAATTTTAGTTTTACTTGAAATGTTATTTATTAATGCTGCATAGCGTATGTCAGCATTGGTATTATCAAATGTTTCTTTTACAATAGTAAAAGTTTTACCTGTATCATTAATATCATCAATTATAAGTGCAGACTTAAACTTTTTTAGAGTATTAACTGATATTTTTTGATTATCTATAGATTTAATATCAACCATCTTATGTGGCTTATTTAAAAAATGTGAAAGATAAACTCCAGGTATACAACCACCTCTATTAATGCTTACTATGATTTCAGGGTTAAACCCTGAAATATCTATTTGCTTAACTATCTCTTTAAGTGCATATTTTATCTCATCAACTGAGATTATACTTTTTTTCATTTAAAGAATAATTTTAATTTAACTAAATATAAAAAAACAGTACTATTTTTAATTAACTTGATAAAATTTTTTTAGTGAACTTTATTAAATATATTTCTAAGCTTCAATTTACTTTGTTTGCTTTTACAATTCTTTTTTTTGCATGTAATATGCATGGTGAAGATTCATGGGAAACTATAAAACCTTTACCATTAGATCCTCAAATTGAGTCTCAAATTGATGAAATACTTCCTAAACTAACTTTAGAACAAAAAGTGGGACAAGTAATTCAGGGGGATAGTGACTCAGTAACTCCTGAAGATGTCAAGAAATATAGGTTAGGATCTGTGTTAAGTGGTGGTAATTCTGCTCCAGGTCCACTAAATTATGCAGAAACAAAAGCATGGTTGGAATTAGCTGATAAATACTTTAATTCATCAATTGATGATGAAGGAGTTGAAATAGCTATACCAATTATATGGGGAATTGATGCTGTACATGGACATGCAAACTTAAAAGGTGCAATAATATTCCCTCATAATATTGGTTTAGGTGCTACAAACAATCCTGAACTAATTGAAAAAATTGCTAAAATCACTGCTCATGAGTTAACTGTATCTGGTCATGATTGGACTTTTGCTCCAACATTAGCAGTCCCACAAGATCTTAGATGGGGGAGAAGCTATGAGGGATTTTCTGAAGACCCTAAAATTGTAAAGTCTTATGGAAATAGAATTGTTATTGGTTTACAAGGTAAGTTTGGATCTGAAGATTTCATGGGTAATGGAAAAGTGATTTCAAGTGCAAAGCATTTTTTAGCAGATGGAGCTACAGAAAATGGAGTAGATCAGGGTGATGCTTTACTAAGTGAAAATGAATTAAGTAAAATACACGCTGCAGGTTATTATAGTTCAATACCTGCTGGTGTACAAACCGTAATGGCCTCTTTCTCAAGTTGGAATGGAAGAAAACTTCATGGAGATAAAGAAATTTTAACTGATATTTTAAAGGAAAAAATGGGGTTCAATGGGTTTGTTGTAGGTGATTGGAATGGTCATGGTCAAGTCCCGGGTTGTGTAAATACAGATTGCCCTCAATCTTTAAATGCTGGTTTAGACATGTATATGGCTCCAGATAGTTGGAAAGGACTATACGAAAGCACATTACAACATGTAAAAGATGAAACTATCCCAATTGAACGTTTGGATGATGCTGTTAGAAGAATTTTGAGAGTCAAACTTGCATCTGGAATTTTTCAAAAAGGTCCACCAAGCTCTAGAGTAAATGCAGGAAATGAAAGTCTTTTAGCAATGCCAGAGCATAGAGAAATTGCAAGACAATCTGTAAGAGAGTCTATGGTATTACTTAAAAATAATAATAATGTATTGCCAATTGATCCTTCAAAAAAAATATTAGTTATTGGAGATGGTGCTGCAAGTATTTCAAAAGCTAGTGGAGGTTGGACTCTTTCTTGGCAGGGAAATAATCATACTAATGAAGAGTTCCCGAATGGAGAATCTATTCTCGACGGAATTAAAGAAATTGTTAACAATGCAGGTGGAACAGTGATTTTTTCAGAAGAGGGTGATACTTCTATAAGAGCAGACATAGTTATAGCAATTTATGGAGAAGATTCTTATGCAGAATTTCAAGGAGATAGAGAAAACCTAGATTTTATTCCAAATGGATTTGATACTACTAAGTTAAAAGTGTACAAAAACATTGGTATTCCAGTTATATCAGTCTTCTTATCTGGTCGTCCTATGTGGACAAATCCAGAAATTAATAATTCAGATTCATTTATTGCAGCTTGGTTACCGGGGAGCGAGGGTGGAGGTGTTGCTGATATGCTTTTTCAGACAGATCCATCATACGATTTCAAAGGTAAATTATCTTTTACCTGGCCATCCTCTGCTGTAGTGTCAGAAAACAATAATGAGGGATTATATGAATTGGGATATGGACTCACATACAACAATAAAGATCAGATTGATTTATTATCTGAAAATTCTGGATTAGAAAATTCTGATATTTTATCAACTGGAGTTTATTTTAATAAGGGTTATTCGATTCCTCCCTGGAGCTTATGGTTAATTTCTGGAGATCTAGAAAAACAAATTGCAAGTTTTCCAACATCTGTTGGAGGGCTCATTATTAGTAAGACTGATCATCTAGCTCAAGAAGATGCTTTGAGAATTAATTGGACAAAAGGAGATGAAACTAGATACTTACCCTCATTTAATCGTGATTATTTTCGAATTTCCTCTGCTAAGACAGACGATATAACGCGACAGTCTAATGGTGCAATGAAACTTGCTTTTTTCGCAAAATCATTTACTAGCTCTGATGAAATAATTGAAATTGGTCAATGTGATAATCAAATTGATTGTAACAAAACCATACAAATCAAAATTACTGATAATTGGCAGGAATATATGATTAGCTTAAAAGATTTTGAGAAACTTGGAATAGATATGTCAAATATTACTTCACCTATTTTAGTTAAGGCCAATCAAGGAGTTGATATTGGATTAAGTAATATTCGCTTAGAATAACAATTTTCTAAAATTAAAATTTATTACCTTGAAAAAAAACCTAAGTATGTTTAACTCAAAAATATCTGGATTAGGAAAGTACCTCCCAGAAAACACTGTAACTAACGATGATCTCTCTAAAATTATGGATACTTCAAGTGAGTGGATTATAGAAAGAACTGGAATCAATGAGAGAAGGCATATTAAAAAAGGAGATGGAAATACAACTGCTACTATGGGAGTTAAGGCAGCAAAAATTGCTATTGAAAGAGCTGGTATCGACAAAAACGATATTGATTTAATACTCTTTGCAACCTTAAGTCCGGACTATTATTTTCCTGGAAGTGGAGTCTTAGTTCAAGAACTATTAGATATACCCACTTGCCCTGCTATGGACATAAGAAATCAATGTTCAGGTTTTATATACGCTATTGCAACTGCTGATCAATTCATAAAGTCTGGAATGTATAAAAACATACTTGTTATTGGTTCTGAAAATCACTCTGGAGGACTTGACATGTCTACCAGAGGTAGAGGGGTTTCAGTGATTTTTGGTGATGGATCTGGAGCAGCAGTTCTTTCAAGAGAGGAAGATTTAAGTCAAGGTATTCTGTCTTCTCATCTTCATTCAGAGGGAAAATATGCCGAAGAACTTTCATTGATTGGACCAAGTACAAATCGCTGGGTTCCCGAAATTCTTGATGCAAATGACCCTGAAGATATTTCATATTATCCTAACATGAATGGTCAATTGGTTTTTAAAAATGCAGTTGTACGTTTTTCTGAGGTAATTATGGAAGGTTTAACTCACAATAATTTAGGTCCTGAAAAGATTGATATGTTAATCCCTCATCAAGCGAATCTTCGGATCTCTCAATTTATACAAAAGAAATTTGGTCTTTCAGAAGATAAGGTTTTTAATAATATCCAGAAATATGGAAATACAACCGCAGGCTCTATCCCTATTGCTTTAACAGAAGCTTGGGAGGATGGAAAAATTAAGCAAGGAGACATAGTTGTTCTCGCAGCTTTTGGAAGTGGGTTCACATGGGGAAGTTCTATTATTAGGTGGTAATAGTATGTTTTTATTGAATTAGTTAATTTTTTAAATTCAATGTTTTTGATATTCTATTTAAAAAAACCTCAAATACTCTTAAAAATAATAGAATTTTTTCTTTTAGATAAAGAAATATTTAGGTCAAAAAAAAAGTTTGAATCGTTTAATAATTTTTATATCTTTCGATTCTCAATTATTGAAAAATATAGAAAAATGAAAAAAATATTATTTGCCTTAATCCTTTCTGTTTTTGTTGTTTCATCATTCACTAATAACATTTATGCAAACTCAGTTAATAGCTCAATTACTATTCAGGATTCACAAGACGAACCAATGATGGAAACTTCTGGTGAAGCTTCTGCGGGTTTTACACAAGAGTTAAAGAAACGTTTTATTGAAGGAGGTCCAGGCTTCATGGGGATTGTTTTAATCTGTCTTATTCTTGGTTTAGCAATTTCAATTGAAAGAATTATTTACTTGAACTTATCTACAACCAACTCAAACAAACTAACAGATGAAGTAGAGGAAGCACTTAAATCTGGTGGTGTTGAAGCTGCTAAAGAAGTATGTAGAAATACTAAAGGTCCTGTTGCTTCGATCTTTTATCAAGGATTAGACCGAGCTAAAGATGGAGTTGAAAGTGCTGAGAAAGCAGTAATATCTTATGGTGGAGTTCAAATGGGACAATTAGAAAAAAATGTTTCATGGATTTCTCTTTTTATAGCTCTGGCACCTATGCTTGGTTTCATGGGAACTGTTATCGGGATGATTAACGCTTTCGACAGAATTGAAGCTGCAGGGGATATGCAACCTTCTCTTGTAGCGGGTGGTATTAAAATAGCTCTTTTAACAACAGTCTTTGGACTAATAGTTGCAATTATACTTCAAGTATTTTACAACTATATCGTAGCTAAAATTGATTCTATAGTCAACGACATGGAAGACGCATCAATTACTTTAATTGATATTCTTTCAGCTCAAAAAAAATAATAAATTATGAATCTTGAAAAAATAACTAGAATAGGGTGCATTTCACTTGGAGTCCTAGGCTTGGTCTTCTTGTCAATTGTTTTTATTAATGGGGATGACTCAATAAAAATGGCTGCTGCATCTGGAAATTTTGGATCAATAACACCTATTATTATTCTTAGTCAAATAATTTTATTGATAGCGATAACTGTTACATTAGTTTTTTCATTAAGAGGTATTTCAAAAGATAAAGCAAAAATGAAAAATGCATTAAAGTCTTTGGGTTTATTTCTCATTGTTATTGTAATTGCTTTTTTACTTTCAAGTGGAGTAGAGACTCCTATGAGAGATGGAGAAGTGCTTTCAGCTTTTGGTTCAAAATTAGTTGGGACAGGCATTAGAGTATTCTATATTTTATCTATTGTTGCTGTTGGTCTTATGATTTTTCCAGGATCAAAAAGATTATTTAAAAAATAAGATATGGCCAAAAGAAAAGCTCCAGAGGTTAATGCAGGGTCAATGGCTGATATTGCCTTTCTACTACTTATATTCTTCCTCGTTACAACGACAATAGAGACTGATTCAGGAATAAATAGAAAATTACCTCCTACAGACGAAATAGAAGACCCACCAATTATAAAAGAGAGAAATATCTTTACTGTTGTGGTTAATAAAGACAATAGATTACTTGTTGAAGAAGAATTGATGGATATAAGTGATTTGAGACAGTCTGCAATAGAATTCTTAGATAACGGAGGGGGGAAAGGAGATGAAGTTTGTACATATTGTCAAGGAGATAAAAACCCTAAATCTTCTGACAATCCAGAAAAAGCGATTA
>ERZ802822.2253-NODE-2253-length-10853-cov-9.985431_pt1 | contig 10853 bp, 6 predicted proteins | sample MGYA00345649_ERZ802822 | MGnify/ENA primary metagenome ERZ802822 (study PRJEB30503, sample SAMEA104212359) | marine metagenome | biome: Westerlies Biome; feature: [SRF] surface water layer (ENVO:00010504) within the epipelagic zone...; material: water... | reverse complement strand
AGCTCGTCTTGCCAGTCAACCGTAGTTACTGGGGTATCCGAAATGGATACATTTCCATCATTATTTACAATTTGATACAACTGGTTGTTTTCTATGTGAAAGGCAGGAAAGCCTGTAGCTGTCGTTCTTAAGCTAGATTCGTTTCGGTAGCGTGCATAATCAAATGCATCTAGCACATCGTATGTTTTGGTAACACTTCTCATGGATGTGTTTACAAAGAAATTTGTCTTGACCTCATTAGGCGTACCCTTCTTGGTGGTGATAAGAATTACACCATTTGCACCCCTAGAACCGTAAATGGCTGTTGCCGAAGCATCTTTTAACACTTGGATATCTTCAATATCCCTAGGGTTTATCCCGTTAAGACCGTTTTGTTGTTCTTGTCCTGTGTTGTTACCGCCTGTTGCAACAACGTCTTCACTTGCAGAAGAAATAATAATACCGTCTACAACATAGAGTGGTTCGTTGTTTCCACGCAGACTACTTGTACCACGAATTCGAACACTAATACCAGAACCTGGATTAGCCGCATTTTGTGTTACCTGTACACCAGCAGCTCTACCTTGAAGCAGTTGATCCACGGTTGTGGATTGGCGTGAAATGGTCTCACTAACTTTAACAGATGATACAGACCCTGTTAAGTCCTTTTTAAGTACCGTACCGTAGCCGATAACGACAACTTCTTCCAACTCGGAAACATCTTGTTCTAAGGAAACTAAAATATTATTTTGGCCTTCTATGTCAATTTCTTGACTCACATAACCCACATAGGAAACAATGATTCTTGTTTCTCCATCGCGAATGGCAATAGTAAACTTTCCATCAAAATCAGTTATGGAACCTATGGATTCTGAGCCCTTGACCTGTACAGTCGCGCCAGGAAGCGGACCACCCATGTCATCATTAACTACACCACTAACAATTTTACCCTGTGAAAAGACAAATAGCGGCAATACCAAAAGTGTAAAAATTAGTTTTTTCATTGATTGTAATTTTGAAAGTAAATTTATTCAAATTAATTATGTAATTTTTACAACTTTTGAATTATTCATTAAAACATATGTGTCATTAGTAAAAAATTGAGTTGATTTTTGTTTTATTAGGAATTGAACTTGCCGGCGTAGCACATATTTAATAGCATTTAACACAAATCTTTTATTTGATGGTATGTGCTTGTGATACTTTAGCAATTATGGGCTTGCCATGCTGAAATTTTATAGAAAATAAAAAATGATACGACAATTACACGTTCAAAACCCTTGCTTTCTTAGCTATACGCTAATGACCTGTTTTGCTGCTTTTAACCTAGCGGCACAAGATTATTATGTTTCGAGTGAAAATGGCTCTGATAGCAATACAGGTCTAAGTGTAGAAACTGCTTTTGCAAGCATCAATAGAGGCATTGCCGAGGTAAGTGCGGGTGGCACCGTTTATGTTATGAATGGGACATATCAAAACCAAAATTATGGAACTGCCTCAGCGCATCCCTCTAATGGAGCATTGAGTGAAAATATGAGCAATCCTCCGGCTGTAATTATTAACAAATCTGGAACTGAAGGAAATTATATCACCATTCGTAACTATCCTAGTCACAGCCCCAAGATTGTGTTTGATGGAAGAGGTGGCATTCTAATTAATGGCCCCCAAAGCTATATAATTATTGAAGGTTTTGAAATTGAGGGGCCAGCTGCTGATATAAACTATAATATGGCTATAACAGATAGGAACTGGAAAGTTAAATGTGACCAAGACGGACTGAACTATACGCATAATTATTTTTCGGGTTTTGGTATCTGGGGTGGTTTTAGTCAAAACTTTCTCCATCATCATATTATTGTTCGAAACAATATTGTGCACCACACAACCGGTTCTGGTATTCGCTTTAACGACAGCGATCACATCACCATTGAGAACAATACCGTTTACAATACTACATGGTGGACCTCTAATGCCTCAAGTGCCGTTGTTTTTGCCGAAACCAAAGCAAAATCTTCTTCAGACAATGGAGATAATATCAAAATGATAATGCGTGGAAATATCGTATACAACAATTGGAATCGAATTCCTTTTTACATGACTCAAGGTATCGTTCCACCTAATGGAAATCCACCCAGTGGAAATTACGGAAATGCGAGTTATTCAACAATTTTAGATGGGCAAGGTTTGTATGTAACCCGAAGTGATGATGATTATTTTGGAACGTTTTTGTTTGAAAATAATCTATGTGTTAATAATGGAAAAAACGGAATTAATTTCGATAGGTCAAATGGTTCATCCGCATTAGTTCGGAACAATACCATTTATTTTAATGGTGTGCATGAAATTATTCAAGATATATCTGAAAGTGAAGGTAATCCACCACATAGAGGTCAAAAAGTGGCTGGAATAAAAACCAATTTTTTTAAAAATATTCGGGTTGTCAATAACATTGTTGTGACAAGAGAGTATGCTTTTTTTGCAATGCAATTGCAAAATCAACAGGACGGCGGAACAATTAAAGAGGCAAAAAACAACATTTTTGTAAATGGAAAACTGCCTGGATATACAAACTCGTCTGGTACTTATGTGACCCATAATTGGGTAACCGAAAACAATCAAATTATTTCAAATGTAGATTTTAATAGTAATAATTTCATTGATCCAATTTATTTTAAAAATGCGCCAGCAATTGTAAATGGTCCAGTTGATATGTCAACCACTGATTTTAGTTTACAAGCTAATTCACCAGCCATCAATGCAGGTAACTCGGACTATTCGCCCACCAAAGATATACTCGGAAACTCGAGACCAATTGTTCCAGGCAATGCAAATGTGATATCGTCAAGTAGTTTTGAAACCGCTGCAGATGGCTGGTCAAATTTTGGGTCTACCGTAATAAGATCTACAGAAACAGCAAAGTCAGGTAGCAAAAGCCTAAAAACCAGCGCACGTACAAAAAACTTCCACAGCCCCAGAATATTTTTGAATAGCCTTCTTGAAGTTGATAAGAGCTACACATTTTATGTTTGGGTGAAATTAGCTGAAGGAAGCGGTACTGTACAACTAACGGTTAAGTCAACTGTTAACGGAGCAACTGCGGATGAAAACGTAGACACGTACACAAACTTAGCGAGTACAACTGCCACAGCAAATGACTGGGTACTACTGACAGATAATTATACACACACTCAAAATGATCAAAGCTTTTTATATGTCAAAGGGCCTGCAGTAAGTGTTGGACAAGGTGTTGACTACTACATTGATGATTTTTCATTGGTCAACATTGGAGAAAACGAAGTAGATTTTACTGCTGCTGGAGACATCGTTGATATTGGTGCCTATGAATACCAAAGTCAACCACTTTCTATTTCAGACAATCCTACGCAAGCAAACACCGTTTATGCCTACCCCAACCCCACAAAAGACATGCTAACGCTTATTAACCTTACAAATGAAGAAAGTATTGCGATTTACGACGTATTGGGGAGAAAACAACCCGTTCAACAACAAAGAAAAACGAACCAATTAAAGCTTAACGTGTCAATGCTCGATACAGGAATCTATTTTATACATGTTTCCAATACTAAAGGCAAAACAAAATCCATACGCTTTATCAAAAAATAAGCAATAAAAAACCACCATTTCAATAGGTTGAAAATGGTGGTTATACTTTAAAAGCCCTTAAAACTATGCGCCGCTTCTTAGGCTTATTTCTTCTTCCAAAGATTGTTCATTTCTTCTAATGTCTTGCCCTTTGTTTCAGGTACATATTTTAGAACAAATACAGCAGCCAATACAGACATGATTCCGTATATCCAATAAGCAAAGCCATTGTTGAATGTGTCAACCAGATATGAGTTTTCATTCATTACTGGGAAGGTTACCGATACCAGCCAATTGGAAAGCCATTGTGCTGCTACTGCAATAGGCATGGCCTTGTTGCGAATGTCGTTCGGGAAAATTTCGGCGAGTAATACCCACGTAACCGGCCCCCAACTTAACGCAAATGCAGCTACATAAACCATCATACAAATAAGCGCAGTGTATCCGCCTATCTGAGCATAGAATGCAAATCCTAAGGCGATCATGGCAACAGCCATGCCTACCGCGCCAATAAACATCAACGGCTTTCGTCCGTAATTATCTACCGTTTTAACAGCGATAATGGTAAATAGGAAGTTTACAATTCCAACAATAATAGTCTGTAATAGAGCAGCATCTGTACCCAAGTCTAAGGTTTTGAAAATCTCGGGCGCGTAGTACAACACAACATTAATCCCCACAAACTGCTGAAACACAGATAGCAAAATACCGATGATGATAAGACCCCATCCGTATGTGAGTGCGCTATTGGTTTTAACAACAAGCGTGTTCTTAATATCGCTCAAAATGCTTTGTGCTTCGCTCTCGCTATTTACTTTCTTAAGAATTTCTAATGCCTCTGCTTCTTTGTTGTGAGACACCAAAGATCTCGGCGTATCTGGTACAAAATATAAAAGTGCCAAGAAAATACTAACGGGTACCAATTCGGAGGCAAACATATAGCGCCATCCAATCTCATTAAGCCATAAATCGTCACCACTCAAGGCAATGAAATAGTTCACAAAATAGACAACCATAAAACCACCTACAATGGCCAATTGGTTATAGGATACTAATTTTCCCCTATCCTTGGCCGGAGCAATTTCGGCAATATATACAGGTGACAACATGGATGCTATACCAACACCAATACCACCAATAAACCTATAGATCATAAAAATGGTTGAAAGCGTGTGATCGCCTTGACCAAGTGGTTGAAAAAACAATTCAGGGAGTGCTGAACCTAGTGCCGAAATAAAGAATAAAACACCAGCGATTACCAGTCCTTTTTTTCTTCCGAATTTCTTACCCACAAGTCCAGCAAGAGCGCCACCTACAATACACCCGATGAGTGCAATGGAAACAAGCCATCCTTTTAAGGAACTAGCAGCTAACTCGTCTAATCCTTTGGGTTCAATAAAAAAAGCGTCTAGAGAACCTACCGTTCCCGCAATTACGCCAGTATCATAACCAAAGAGCAGACCACCTAATGTAGCCACTAAAGTTAATCTCAATAAATATGATTTGTTTCCCATGATTGTTTGTTTATATATGGTTGTTTAAAATATTCTCTAAATACTCTTGCTTGCCGCTTCTCGCTTTGATGGCATCCGTATTGCTGGTCGCCACATCAAATAAGTCGCTCAGTGATAATTTTCCTTGCTCAAACGCAGACCCATTACCACTATCAAAAGAAGCATAACGCCCATTAACTATTGACAAAAAGGCAGGGTCGTTGAGTACTTTGTCTGCTACCAGAAGCCCACGTGCAAAGGTATCTGCACCGCCAATGTGCGCGTGGAACAAATCTTCCAAGTCTGTAGAGTTTCTTCTAATTTTAGCGTCAAAATTAACACCTCCACCTTGTAAACCTCCTGCTTTTAGAAAAACCATCATGGCCCTAGCAGCCTCTTCAATGTTATTGGGAAACTGATCGGTATCCCAGCCGTTTTGGTAGTCGCCCCTATTGGCATCAATACTACCCATCATGTTGTCATTGGCAGCAACCGTGAGCTCGTGCTCAAAGGTGTGCTGTGCTAGGGTTGCGTGGTTTACTTCAATGTTCAATTTAAAATCGTCTTGAAGACCATATTTTTGCAAGAACCCAATGGAAGTTGCCGCATCAAAATCGTATTGGTGTTTACTCGGCTCTGAAGGTTTTGGCTCAATAAAGAACGTTCCTGTAAACCCTTGTGCACGTGCATAGTCTTTGGCCATGGTTAAAAAGCGTGCCATATGATCTTGCTCGCGTCCCATATCTGTGTTTAGCAATGAGATATATCCTTCGCGACCACCCCAGAACACATAGTTTTCACCGTTGAGTTTCATGGTAGCATCCAATGCCAATTTAACTTGAGCACCCGCATAAGCAACGACATCAAAATCAGGGTTGGTAGCCGCCCCGTTCATATATCTTGGGTTGGAAAAACAATTTGCCGTTCCCCACAAAAGCTTGATGCCAGAGGCATCTTGCTTGGTTTTAATATAGTCCGTAATGGTAGTCAATCGCTTTTCTGATTCGGCCAATGAACTGCCCTCTTGAATAAGATCATAGTCGTGAAAGCAGAAATAATCAAAGCCCATTTTGGATATAAATTCGAAAGCCGCATCTGCTTTGTCTTTGGCTGCTTGGACGGGATCGTTGCTTTGGTCCCAAGGAAAGTTTTGGGTACCTGGACCAAATGGATCGGAACCTTGACCACAGAAGCTGTGCCAGTAAGCAATCGCAAATTTGAAATGTTCGCGCATGGTCTTGCCTGCTACAACTTGGTCTGGGTTGTAGTATTTAAATGCCAAAGGGTTGTCTGATGCTTTTCCCTCGTATGCAATTTTTGGTACTCCCTTGAAATATTCTTTATTTCCCACGGTAAAATTATTTATTGATTATTCATTATTGTATTAAGTTCTTTTTCCCATTTTTCATAGGCTTCGACATAGGCGTCTGCGTTTTTTTGGGGCGTATAACTGCTCACGTAATCATTAGTAGAAATACGTTCTCCAAAAGTGGCCAAATTATCGTGGCGTACCGAAGCAGCCCTAGCCGCACCAATGGCGCCAGTTGTGTTGTAAATTTCAATCTCTTGTCCAATCAATGATGCAATGGTGTTAGAGAAAACCTCAGACCTGAACAAGTTGTCATTTCCAGCCCTAATGACATGCAATGGGGTGCTGTCGTTTTTAATAAACTTCATCCCATAAATAAATGAGAATGCAATGCCTTCAAGTGTTGCCCGGTAAATGGAGCCTTGGCTGTGTTGGTTTAAATTGATATTTAGTATCCTAGCTTCAATATTTTTATTGCCTAACATGCGCTCTGCACCATTGCCAAATGGCATCACGCACAAGCCATCAGCCCCTATAGGTGCTGCTTCTGCAAGTTGGTTCATGTGGTTGTAACGCTCGGCTCCAGTATTGTTTTTCATCCACCTATACTGTATTCCAGCACCATTAATACAAAGTAATTTTCCGATAACGGGTGCAGCCGCTGTATGGTTTACGTGTGCAAAATGATTGATGCGCTCAAGTTCTTTTGTTTGCATACTGTCCGTGAGGGCATATACCACTCCAGAAGTTCCGCCAGTAGCAGCAACCTCTCCGGGCTTCATCACATTCAGCGACAATGCATTGTTGGGTTGATCCCCAGCGCGGTATGTTATGGGTGTTCCCGATTTCAGTCCAGAGGCTTCAGCACCCTGTTGGTTAAGCTTTGCCTGCACGGAAAAATTATCGACCAAGTCGGGTGTCATGTCTGTGTTAAGATTGTAAAACGACAACAACCAGTTTGCAGGCTCGTGATTTTTATAATCCCAAAGTGTACCCTCCGATAAGCCATTGATGGTAGTGGTGATGTCTCCCGAAAACTTATACGCGATATAATCACCAGGGAGCATGTATTTATAAATTTTCTCATAAATATCTGGTTCGTTGTCGTGTACCCACTTTAATTTGGATGCCGTGAAATTTGCTGGGCTGTTGAGTAAGTGCTCCATACATTTTTGGGTGCCAAGCGCTTTAAAGGCTTCATTACCGATATCCACAGCCCTACTGTCACACCAGATGATGGCATTTCGAAGTGGTGCGCCATTGCGATCTACCACAACCAAACCATGCATTTGATAAGCAATCCCAACCCCGCTAATCTTAGCCGAATCAATGCCTGTTTGCTTTAGGAGTTTTTTGGTAGCCAAACAAATCAGTTTCCACCAAACCTCAGGATCCTGTTCTGCCCAAGATGCTTTGGGGCTAATCATGCCCATCTCTCCCTCAGGCTCGTGTGTTACGGCAATTTGTTTGCCAGTATCCACTTCTACCAGTGCAGCTTTTATCGAAGAGCTGCCAATATCATATCCAATGTTATACATCTAGGGAGTGCCTGTTGTTTGTTAAAATCTCCAATCGCTACCAAAATAAGTCTTCATGGGATCAATTGTTCCATCTTTGTTGTGTTTAAAAGTAGTGAATTTAACATTTCTCAAATGAGTTTTACCTGAAATTTCGGTGTCGTGATAAAATAAAAACCACTGATCGCCAACCTTTAGAGTGGAATGGTGGTTTGTCCAACCCTGTACGGGTTCGTTGAGCACTCCTTGATAGGTAAAGGGCCCATAGGGGTTGTCACCAGTGGCATAGGCCAGAAGGTGGGTGTCCCCAGTCGAATAGCTTAGATAATACGTACCGTTGTGCTTGTGAATCCAAGGCGCTTCAAAAAATCTTCTGTCTAAATCTTTAGTCAAAATAGGGTTGCCGTCCTTATCCAATATTTCAATTTGCTTTATTTCCTCGGCAAATTCAAGCATGTCATCTGAGAGTTTTGCAATGCGTGGCAATATGGCGGGGTTTTCGGGAACACCCATATCCTTTAAGGAACCGTTTTCATCATAAACGCCACTTTCCCAACGCTGCAATTGTCCGCCCCAGATACCTCCAAAGTAGATATAAGCACTGCCATCGTCATCCGTAAAAACAGCTGGGTCAATGCTATAACTGCCTTTCATTGGTTCTGGTTGGGGTGTAAATGGTCCTTCGGGTTTATCTGAAATAGCAACGCCCAATCTAAATATGTTATCGGCATCTTTTGCAGGATAATACAAATAATAAGTGCCGTCTTTATATGCCGCATCTGGTGCCCAGAATTTGCTTTTTGCCCATGGTACATCATCAACACTTAAACCTACTGGATGTACGGTTACATCGCTGCCGTCAAGGTTCATTGACAGTACTTGGTAGTCAATCATGTTAAAATGATTTCCGCTGTCGTCTTCAACACCACCTGACTCAATATCGTGCGAAGCATAAATATAAATGCGGTTGTTAAAAATATGCGCTGAGGGATCGGCTGTAAAAATTTCACTAACCAAAGGTGTGTTAAGAAAATCTGTATTCGAATTTAGTTGTTCGGACAATTGACTACACGAACTAATTGATGTAGCTATAATAACTGAGGTTAAAAAAGTAGAAAAATATTTATTGAACATATATTTTGGTTTAGTGTACTGTCAAATATATTGTAGTGCCCTGTCGAGGTTTATAATAAATTGAGCAAAAACTAATACGTGGGTTTCAAATCAATGAAATAAGCAGCGCTTCACAGCACATTTGCAGTAATCTATGTTGTGGGAGAAGTTTTAGTAATGTACCTCCATATAGTCTTCGTCTTTTAATGTTCCCAGCATCGTTTTGTCGGGCTTGTTCCATTTTGAGGTACGGTCTAACGGATGAAGCGTTGGCTTAATTAATGGCATGGTGTGGGTAATCAAAAAGTCGCCCTGCTGCGTCATCCATCGCAATAATTCTTTTGACAGTTGCTCCTTAATCTTATTGTATTTGGTGTTGGCTGCCAAATTGCGATGTTCATAAGGGTCATTCTCAAGGTCATACAACTCCTCATAAGGAACATTTTTAAACGCTTGGGCGCCACGCTTGATAAATGCATTAACAGCCGGGTTAGCGCCAAGATTTTGCACCATCACTTCCATAGCATTGAAGTTTCGAATGTATTTATAACGCGTTCCACGAACCGACCGAGAGGGGAATACCTCACACTTTTGGATATTTTGTCTGGTGGAAATTGCATAAACGTAATCCCTGATGATTTTGTCTTCCCCTGAAAGTAAAGGCAAGAAACTGCGACCATCTATGTTATCGATATCATCTCCGCCAGCAACATCAATCAAAGTGGGTAATACATCGGCTATAGTAACCAGTCGGTCAGACTGGGTTTGGGGCGCTACCTTTCCAGGCCAACGAACCACCATAGGAATTTTAATTCCGGTTTCGCGAACACTCCATTTCCCCTTTAAGCCGTGGTCAGACATATACATAAACAAGGCTTTGTCAAATACCGCTTCTGCTGTCAACATACTAAGAACACGTCCAAGTTGGGCATTGTCATCTTCAATATTTTGATAATAGCCTGACTTGCTACGCGCTATGTTTTTTTTCGGATTTCTAGCTGAGGGGTCGTAATCTAAAAGCTTATCTGAATAATCGTTCTGCTTTGGGTATGGCCCATGTGGTAGATCGGAAGCGAAAATAATGCAAAACGGTTTTGTTGCATTTTGAATGTAATTTTTAACCTTATTGATGGGCAATAACCTGTTTTCTGCCGTGTGATAGAAATGTGTCCAATTAAAAACAGCATTGGGCTTGATGTGTCCTTTCCCTGCCAAAATTACCTCATAGCCCAAAGCATTAAGGTAATCGTTGATATCTTGTACTTTTTTCACAGGCAAGTGATTCGCCATACAGCCATTTCTTACTGGAAAAAGACCTGTGAATAATTGGGAACGACTTGGTGCACAAATAGCTTGTGCCGTGTAGGCATTTGAGAATGACATGCCCTCGCGTACCAAGCGGTCATAGTTAGAGGTATCAACCTGATCATTTCCGTGGATTTTATAATCCCATGCATTTTGATCGTCAGCCAGATAAATGACAATATTTGGCGTTGAGGTCAAGCCAGATTTTTGCCCTTGAATCAAAAAAGAAAATAATAAAGCAGGAAATATAAAAGTGTAGGAACGTTTCATAAATGTTATAAAATAAATGCAATGATTGATGCAATAAAACTACCAATTATAATTCATCTGCTGGCTTTATCAACACAAATAGGCAATTATATTGTTACAAATGGTTAAATAATTACAATACTACAGCTTGTTTGGTCAATTTTTTATATTAGTTTTACTAGGATGAATAAAATGTATCATTCCTTAGTTTTTAGTTTGATTTTCGTTTTTGGTGCATGGGCACAAGAAAATCCCTTTTTGTTTGTGGAGACAAACGAAGATATA
>ERZ802822.2252-NODE-2252-length-10858-cov-15.993229_pt1 | contig 10858 bp, 10 predicted proteins | sample MGYA00345649_ERZ802822 | MGnify/ENA primary metagenome ERZ802822 (study PRJEB30503, sample SAMEA104212359) | marine metagenome | biome: Westerlies Biome; feature: [SRF] surface water layer (ENVO:00010504) within the epipelagic zone...; material: water... | reverse complement strand
CTTTAATCAGGTAATTATGAGCAGTGACGCCAGCGTTCAATCTGAGCCATGATCAAACTCTTCAATTAGTATCATGTCTTTTGATTTTTAAATAAAAAATCTAAATTTTATCTCGTATTTTGAACACCCACACGAGTAACCAAATATGTTAAAGAACTAACCGACTCGGTGGTCGGGAAACGTATTCTAACGGAGTTATATATAAGAAGAAAGCTTTTTTTTTACTAATTTTTTTCTTTGTCTACAAGTTTCTCAGAATTAAGAAATTTCATCTTAGATCTCAGTTCATTGCCAACCTTTTCAATAGGATGATCTGCTGTAGATTTCCTATTAGATTTCATAAATGGTCCTCCAGAACCATCATTGCTTTGTCTGCAATCATTGAGAAAATCATCAGCAAAATTACCTGATTGAATATTGTCTAATATTTCTTTCATTGCCTCTTTAGTCTTTTCAGTAATTACTTTTGGGCCACTGAGGTAGTCTCCATATTCAGCAGTATTTGATATCGAGTAATGCATATTTGCTATTCCACCCTCTTGTATTAAATCAGTTATTAATTTTGTTTCATGTAAGCATTCAAAATATGCCATTTCAGGACTATAGCCAGCTTCAACAAGCGTTTCATAGCCAGCCTTTATAAGTGCAGTAATACCTCCACATAATACAGCCTGCTCTCCAAATAAATCTGTTTCCGTTTCTTCTTTAAATGTTGTTTCAAGAACTCCGGCTCTAGTGCCGCCGTTTGCCTTGGCATAAGACAAGGCAATTTCTTTTGCAGAAAAGTCCCCAGATGTTGCATCTTCAAAGATTGCTATTAATGATGGAACGCCACCCCCATTTACGAAAGTGCTTCTTACAGTATGTCCGGGACCTTTTGGTGCAATCATAATTACACTATTACTTTTTTCTGGAATAATTTTTTCAAAATGTATATTAAATCCATGTGCAAATCCCATAATTGCATTGGACTTTAAATTTGGTTTAATTTGATTTTCATATATTCCTTTTTGAAACTCATCAGGTGCCAGAATCATAACCATATCAGCATCGACTACTGAATCAGAGACTGATTTGACTTTTAATCCAGCATCTTGAGCTTTTTTCCAAGATGAAGATCCCTCTCTTAGCCCAACTGTAACATCTACTCCTGAATCATTAAGATTATTTGCATGAGCATGGCCTTGAGAACCATATCCAATAATAGAAACTTTCATATTTCTTATAATTTCTATCTGAGCATCATCGTCGTAATATATTTTCATTAAATTTCCTCTTTTGCTATCAAGACATCAATTAATTTATTAATTTGTCTTAAGATTTGTCTTAAAAGGTTATCACTTACCGTGGTTGTAATTAATAATTTAGACACTTCATTTTCTTGTAATTTTAAGTCTAGTGAATCTTCAATTTCTTTATAATTCTCTACATCTTTAACAGGATCAACATGAAGACTTTCGATATTGTATCCCCTTTGATGGAAAAGACCGACAACCCTTGCAAGCGCACCAGGTTTATTTTCTAAAATCACTAATATCTTTCTTTGCATCATACTTTTTTATCTTTACTAAGCCACATATCTTTTAGACTTCCGTTGGGTGCAACTAACATTGGGTACACATGCTCACTTGGATCCACATATACATCTACAAAGACTAATTTATCTTTTATTGAAAATGCTTCCTCTAGGGTTTCTTTTAGATCAGAATTTTTCTCAATTTTAAATCCTACATGACCATATGACTCAACTAATTCAATAAAATTTGGGAGGGAGCTTTGATATGTACTCTCGGAGTGTCGTCCTCCATAACTCATATCCTGCCATTGTTTAACCATCCCCAATGCTTCATTATTAATATTGATTATTTTTATTGGTAAATTATATTGAGTACATGTTGAGAGTTCTTGAATACACATTTGTATACTTCCCTCACCAGTAATACAAACAACCTCCTCATCTGGATATGCCAATTTAACACCCATAGCTGCTGGCAGTCCAAACCCCATTGTTCCTAGTCCACCAGAATTAATCCAATATCTAGGTTTATCAAAGTGATAGTATTGAGCTGCAAACATTTGATGTTGTCCAACATCTGAAGTGACAAAAGCACTTCCATTTGTTATCTGATAAACATGCTGAACTACTGACTGAGGCATTATCATATTGTTATCAGAAGTTTCTTTATAAAGCTCATGATTTAATCCATGAAGTGAGGTCCACTCATCAATTTGATCTAACCATGGTTCAATTTTACTTTTATCAATCAAATTAATTTTTTCTTTTAATTGTTTATTTATTTCCCTAAGTGAGTTTTTCACTTGTCCAAAAACTGCGATATTTGCCTCAATAATTTTTGAAACAGAAGATTGATCAACATCAAAATGAATTATCTTTGCATTTGGAGCAAATAGATCTGGTGTATTTGTTATTCTGTCATCGAATCTTGCTCCAATAGCAATAATTAAATCAGCATTATGCATGGCCATATTTGATTGATATGTCCCATGCATACCCAACATACCCATAAATCTTTTTTTACTAGCAGGATATACACCCAATCCCATTAAAGTATTTGTGACAGGAAAATTTAATAACTCATTTAACTCATATAATTCTTCAGATGCATTGCTATTAATTGCTCCACCTCCAGCATATATGACTGGTTTTTTTGCTTTAAGAATTTCAGAAATAGCTCTCTCTATTTGTTTTGGATCAGGTTCAACTGGCGGATTATAGGATCTAATTTTTACTGATTTAGGAGGATCATAATTGAATAGTTTATCTGGAGCAGTGGTATCTTTAGGGATATCTATTACAACAGGGCCGGGTCTACCTGAAGTTGCAATGTGAAATGCTTCTTTAATGACTCTAGGAATTTCTTCTGCACTCTCAATACTAAAACTATGTTTAACAATTGGTCTTGATATGCCAATCATATCTGTTTCTTGAAATGCATCTGTACCAATAAGATGCGAAGCAACTTGACCAGAAAGGACTACCATTGGAATTGAATCCATAAAAGCTGTTGCTATACCCGTTATTGCATTTGTTGCACCAGGCCCAGATGTAACAAGCACAACTCCTGGCTTACCAGTAGCTCTTGCATATCCGTCAGCTGCATGGGTTGCTCCTTGTTCGTGTCTAACAAGAATATGTTGTAATTCATTCTGATTAAAAATAGCATCATAGATATGCAAAGCCGCCCCACCAGGGTAACCAAAAAGAAATTCAACACCCTCATCTACCAGGGATTGAATTAACATATCATTTCCTGCTAATTTCATAATTATTGCCTAAGAAAAGGATTTATACATTAATCTTGCTTATAAAAACAAGTTTTTTCGAAAATTTTAAATATGTTTTTCTAATATGTTGCATAAATTTGTTATGACGTCTGGTATTGGGGCTTCGAAAGTGCGAGTCTCATTTGTATCCATGTCTTCAAAAGATAAATGATATGAGTGCAAAGCCTGTCGTGGAAAATCTCTAATTATATCCGTTAAAGCCTTAGGAGTTCCTTTAGCTATATTGCTTGAGGGGTTGTATGTCTTATCTCCAATGATTGGGAGTTTTTTGCTACTTAAATGGACTCTTATTTGATGTGTTCGGCCAGTCTTAATTGATACATCCAGTAATGAATAGCTTCCTAAATTTTTATCAAGCTTTACAAATGTATGCGCGTCTTTACCATCAACTCTGACTGACATTTTTGTTCTATTATTTTTATCTCTTCCAATTGCATCAGTTATCTCAAAACTTCCAATAACCTTTCCTACAATAAGGGCTTTATAAATTTTATTAACTCTTCTGTCTTGCAAGAGGTTTACAAAATGATTTCTAAATTTTTCTGTCCTAGCTACCAATAAAATCCCAGATGTGTCTTTATCTAATCTATGAACAATGCCGGCCCTTGGCAATAGTTTAAGTTCTGGAAAACGAAATAGTAATCCATTTGCCAAGGTGCCATTATTACAACCTGCACCTGGATGCATCACCAAATTAGGTGGCTTATTAATTACTAGAAAATTATCATCTTTATGAATTAATTCAAATTTAATTTCTTGAGGTTCCCACTCAATTTTATTCTCTGATATCGGATTTATTAAAATTTCATCATCTTGATTAACAATATCTTTTGGAGATGCTATTTCGTTATTTAAGAGCACCCTTCCATCTATAATCCACTTTTTTAATTGAGATCTAGAAAAATCTTTAAAAATTTCAGAAGATGCTTTATCAAATCTAATATTAGATAACTCTGGCGGAACTTTTTTTACTATTTCCATATGAACTTATTAAAAAAAAATTACTCTAATTTCATGTTTTAAGGACCAAAATGTAATTATGCAGGTAAAATTAACAATCTAATAATGAAACTTTCAAAATTAAATCATAAATTCCTTTTGCTCAATCTATTAGTAATAACAATTCTAGTGGGGTGTAAGTCGGATGGTGAAGAAATTGAGCAACCAGAAAAGATATATTACGATCAAGCACAAGCCAGAATGGAGTCTGGAAATTATTTTGGAGCAATTGAGGCATTGGAAGCAATTGATAATAGATACCCTTTTGGTAAATATGCTGAACAGGCTCAAGTTGAACTGGTTTATGCACATTTTATGAATTCTGAAACTGAAGCGGCTCATGCTGCAGCTGAGAAATTTATCAGACTTCATCCACGTCATCCCAATATAGATTATGCATATTTTATGAAAGGCATTTCAAGTTATACAAGAGATAGAGATCTGCTTATTAGGTATACTAATACCGATATCTCTAATAGGGATATATCTGGAGCTAAGGAGTCTTTTGCCGAGTTAACTGAATTTATTACTAGATTTCCGGATAGTCAATATATCCCTTATGCCAAACAAAGAAATGTATATCTCCGAAATATGATCGCAAAAAATGAATTAGTAGCAGCAGATTATTATTTAACAATTGATGCTCATGTTGGGGCAATTAGAAGAGCAAACTATGTCATTGAAAATATACCAAACTCTAGTGAAAATTTTCGAGCACTTAAAATCCTTGAAGTTAGTTATGCCAAACTTGGATATAACGAACTTCTTGATGATGTAAGAAAAGTTATAAAGACTAATTATCCAAATAGAGAATTAGAAGAAATATCAAATGAAGAGTCATGGTCTTGGAATTTCCTCAATAGATCAAAGCCTAAAAATTCTGATAAAGATTAGTGATATTTAAGATATTACCTTTAGTAGCGCCAATTATAATTTTTATTCTTGTAAAACTAGCTAAGTCCTATATATCCTCAGTTTTATTTTCAGAAAAAAAGGCAAAGTCATCCAATGAAATGATTGTATGCGATGAGTGTGGCACCTATGTACATGAAGATTTATTATTAAAAAAATTTGGTAAGTTTTATTGTTCTAAGGATTGCCTTAATCAGTGATTTTTTTCATCCATATATACATTGCAGGTATATATAACAAAGCTGTTAATGTTGCACCTAGGACGCCAACACTCATTGCCCAAGCAAGAGGTCTGAAGAAAATACTAGCAAATATTAATGGTACAAACCCTCCTAGTGTTGTTAAAGATGTAGTAATGATATGCCTTGTTGATCTTATAACAACCTCAATCAGATCAGATTTTGTCATTAATGATTTTCTGGCTCTTTCTTTGATATGAGATAAGACTATTATCGAATCATTTATTGATAGGCCAATCAAGCCTATAGCTCCAATTGTTGCTATGAAGCCAAAATTTTGGAATCCAACTATCAAACCTACGAATGAAAGTCCCATTGATAAAAATGCAACAGATAAAATTAAAGCTGTTTCTCTAAAAGAATTTAAAGCAAAAACTAATCCAATTGTTATAAAGAAAATATAAACTATTGCTGATGACCAGATTTGAGATTGAGAATCACCCCTAACTTCAGCTTCTCCACTTTGTTTTATTGAATACCCAGGTGGGAGATTTTTTTTAAATCTTTCAACTTCATCATGAATATAAGACTCCGTTTCAGAAGCAAGGGTTCCGGTCCACACCCAGCCTTCAACTATGTTAACTCTTTGACTACTAATTCTAGTTATAGTGCTCGGGCTTTTATTCAATGAGGTCTTTGAATAGTTCCCAATAAAATCAATACTATCAGAATTTGATATTGAAATTGAACTACTATCACCAGTTATATCTGATGAATTTACTAATCCTTTTACTCTAATGGGAATTTCTATATTTGAGTCTAACATTGAGCTAATAACAAGTCCGTTGTTTGCTGCAAACAACTCATTTACCATTAACTCAGTATTCTTTCCTGCTAAGGAAATATTTGAACTATCAAATTCAAACTCAACATTTGTATTTGAACTTGTTGCTTCTGATCTGGTATGGCTAACATCAGGTGCATCATTAATTATCAACTCTAACTCGGATCCAAGTTCTAATAAAACATTCTCATCATCACCAAAAATGTCATATCTAATATCTGAAAAAAATGGAGGTCCTGAATAAAAACTATCTATGTATATAGTTGTATCAGGGTTTTTCGAAACTATAAGTCTTGAGAGCTCTGGAAGCTTATCAATCATTTCATAGTAATCCCTTGCAAAAAAAACTGCTTGAGCTGAATTATTTGATCCAGTTTTTTCCATGCCACCAACAATATTCATTAAGACTCTGGGCATCCATCTTCCTACAAACCAATAATCTTTTTCTATTTCAATCAAGTCACTTTGAAGGATTTGTTCTCTTATTAACCTAGCTTTTTCTGCTGTTTTTATTGAGGATGAGTTTTCAGGCAAGTCGATATGAACTCTAAACATATCTCTGTCGCTTGAAGGAAAAAAATCTTTATCAATGGTGTTAAATAATAAAAAACCTAAAAACGGTAAAGAAATCGATACTAAGATTGCTCTTCGGGGAATTTCAAAAGCCCAAGTTAAAAATGCTTTATATTTTCTGTGGAGCTTCTCATTACTATAACCTTCTTCATGGACCTTAATATTCGCAAAATAAGGTATCTTTTCCATATAACTCATCAAAACTGGCACCATTATTAAAGCCAGTACAAGTGATGCGATGATTGACATAATTACTGTGATTGCAAGTCCGCCAACAAATTCGACACTTGATCCCTCACCCGTAACAATTGGCATAAAAGCAAATACAGTTGTGCCTGTTGCAGCTGCTAATGGAGTTGTTAGTTGGATTAAAGTTTCGTTAATTGATTCCTTTACAGATAATCCTTGAGATCTTCTAAATTTATAATCCTCAACAACTATAATTCCATTGTCTATCAATAAGCCTAGGGCGATGATTATTCCGGTGATAGAGGTCATATGCAAGGGTAGTCCAATTAGTCGGCATCCTAATAAAACTAAAGAAACCGAGAATGGCAAGATAGCAGTTACAATTAATCCAGGACGAATTCCTAATAATAGAAAACTTAAACTTAATACAAAAAAAGCTGCAATGGAAAAACTTTTTATTAACTCACTAAATTTTGAAGAGACATAAATCGATTCATCATATATCCTATTAATAGAAAATTCTTCTGGTAGAACTTGTCTCATTTCTTCAACAACTGCCTCTACTCTATCAACGTAGTCATAAACTCTTTGAGACATAGTTCCAGTTGCAGAAACTGAAATTACTTGTTTGCCGTTATATAAAAAAATATCTTCTACAGGCGAAGCAGGCTCAATTGAAATATTACCAATATCTTGAAGTCTAATAATCTCAGACTGATTTATGATTTTAACCGGAATTTCACCAACTTTTTGTGGAGAATTGATATTGTCTTTTAGTCTTATTAAGAACTCTGAATTATTATTTGAAATTACTCCAACAGGTTTTTTGTTATCAAAAGAACGAATTGAGTTAGCTACATCGCCATAGGTTAGGTTTAAAGAAGACATTTTTGCCGAATCAATTTCAACAATTATTTCTTCATCAGTTTCTCCATAAACAGCAGTTTCTTTTGTAAGAGGTATAGAGCTTAATTTTCTTTTTAATTGTTGTGCCAGTCTAGACATCATAATTATTGGAGGTTCTCCATCTCCATTCCAATCAATAATATATTCGAGAGTGATTGGTGGTCCTGCTGTTCTATTTAGAATTACGGTTGCTTCATCAGGTGGAATAATTTGATCTAACTTTCCTTGGATCCTTGACCAAGTTTCCTCAATTTTATCTGGAGGCACACTATCTTCTAACTCGATATGAGTCTTGGAATATCCTTGAGAAATAATTGAATCCAACTCGTCAATTTCAACAATTTCTCTTAACTTAATTTCTAAATCATTAATTACTTGGGTCTCAATTCTTTCAGGAGATGCACCAGGATAAAAAACTCCAACATTACCCCATCTCTCAGCCAATTCGGGATTTTCTTGAATTGGAACACTAAATAATGAAGATATGCCTGATAAAAGAATAAATGCCAAGGTTAGAAATAATATTCTTGGTCTTTCTAAGAAAATATTTATAAACTTCATTATATTTAGTTTATTTTTTTACCTGGGATAATCTTAGCCGCTCCACCAAGAACAATAAGATCTCCATCTTGTATAGTACCTTTTACAAATGCATACTCGTTTTCAAAATAAACAATTTCAACAAGATCTCTAATAACGGTATTTTTTTCATCTATGGTATATAAAGCCCACAATCCTTGATCTGATTGAGACAGAGATCTCAAGGGCACCCATGTACCTCGTGATTTTTTGTTAATCTTTAAATTAAGTTTTGCAATTGATCCTGGGCTTATAAATTCTGTGAATTTAAAAATTGCCAGCCTACTATCTGATCCTCCAGGAGACATTGGAGCTAATCTAGAGAATATTGCATTAATATCTTTTCCATCAACCTGAAAGTTGTATTCAGCCCCAATTTTCATATCATTCAAGTAAATAATTGGAACTGAAATATGTGCTTCAACATAATTTGAATCAACAATCTCAAGAATAGGTACTCCCTGATTAATTACAGTTCCGCTATCTAAAAATCTGTTTTGAATAATTCCTGAATATGGTGAAATAAGATTAGTTTGCTCAAGTTTAACCTTATAAAATTCATACTCTGATTCTGCAATTGTTAGGTCAGATTGTGCTTTGTCTAATTCTTGAACTGATATATGTCCTTGCTGTCTTAAATCTTGAAATCTGTTAAAAACTTGTTTTGCTAAATCAAAACTAGCCTTGACTTGATTTAATCTAGCTTGTGCCTCTCTATCATCAAGTTTTGCAAGAATTTGACCCTCTTGCACTTCATCACCTACATCAACATTGATGATCTTAATTTTACCAGGAATCTCAAATGCTAATTTTGATTGCTCTATTGGCAGTAATTTTCCTGGGAATTGCTTGCTCAATGAATATGAGTTCAATATTTTCACCTCTAAAACCTCAATTGCACCAATGTTTAATGATGTAAATAAAAATAATGTGACGAAAATATTAATTCTTTTCATGTTTGACAACTGTAGCTAAAAAATTTAATGTATGCACTGTAAACATTAATGTATTATGTTAGCAGTGTCAACATTATAATAGGATTATGAAGTCATATCATCACGGTAATTTAAAAAAAGAATTAATCAGTTGTGCTAGCAAAATTTGCGAAAGAGATGGTTATACAAAGTTAAGCATAAGATCACTTGCAAAAGAAAGTAATGTTTCACAAACAGCACCATATAGACACTTTAAAACTAAGGAAGATTTGTATGCAGCAATTGCTCAAACAGGTTTTGATAAACTCTATAAAGCAATCTCAAAATCAAAATCTCAAAACAAAGAAGATATTTTAGTATCTGCTGCAAAAGAATATCTTCAGTTTGGAACAAAAAATTCTAATACATATGACTTAATGTTTGGAACTGCGGTTCCTGATTTCACCAAATACCCATCTCTTTTTAAATCTGCGAATAATGTATATCGTCATATTAGAACTTTATTTTCTGCTTACTCAAAAAACAAAAATCCAGAATTTATTGAAGAAAAATGTATAGGCATTTGGGCTCATCTTCATGGTTTGATTGGTCTTTTAAGGAAACTTGAAGTCGTTCCAGCTAAATTAATAGAGATGCCAGATGCTCCTTTCATGGCAGTTAATAAAATTAATGAAGACCTAGATCTTTACTTAAGTAAATTTATAAGAAATATCTAATCTAAGAAGTTTATTTATAATTTCCATCAACATAAGTTAATGTGGATATTTCATCAGAATAATTTGCATCCTGAACAAGTCCTACCACTATAGTATGAGTATGATATGAGCTGAGTTTATCTACTTTACAAAATATATTTGCCTGGGCATTTGCTAAAAATGGTACTCCTTTTGTATTCCAATTTTTATCTTTAAACCTTTCATCATAACTATCTTCATCAGAGCAGATATTTGAAAGTTCTTCCTGGTCTTTGTTTAACAAATTAATGCAAAATTCTGATCCAATTTTTAAAGTATCATGAATTCTTGCAGATTTGTTTATACAAATTAATAAGCTTGGGGGATCCATTGATATAGATGTCACTGAAGAAACAGTAATAGCATTTAAATAACCATCGTCTTTACTAGACATTATGCTTACAGAGTAAATATATCTGCGCATAGCTAGTCTAAAATTATCTTGAATACTCATGGTATGAATTATACTTAAAGAAAAGTATTTTAGATGAAAAATAATATTCGAATCACTGGTGGAAATCTTAAAGGAAAAAAAATCTCTTTTGATTTCAAAAGCTCTCTTAGACCAACGTCTAGTAAATTAAGAGAAGTCTTGTTTAACTGGCTACAGTTTGAAATATCTAAATACGAATGCCTTGATCTTTTTGCAGGTACTGGTGCACTTGGTATAGAAGCTCTTTCAAGAGGGGCAAAGAAAACAGT
>ERZ802822.2251-NODE-2251-length-10861-cov-5.646421_pt1 | contig 10861 bp, 11 predicted proteins | sample MGYA00345649_ERZ802822 | MGnify/ENA primary metagenome ERZ802822 (study PRJEB30503, sample SAMEA104212359) | marine metagenome | biome: Westerlies Biome; feature: [SRF] surface water layer (ENVO:00010504) within the epipelagic zone...; material: water... | reverse complement strand
AACATCAAGCTAGAGAACTTCTTTCAATCGTAGATAGAGCTCTTGTGTTGTCAAATTGTAAAATAATTGCTGAAGGATCACCAAACTCATTGGTGAAAGATAAAGTTGCTAAAGAAAAATACTTTGGAAATTATTTTTAATTCTTAAAGGATCTAATTTATAAATGAAAAAAATTTTTGAAATAAATAAGACTATAAAACCATTTAAAAAAGTTATCAAAGTAGAGGGTGATAAAAGTTTATCTATAAGATGGGTTTTGTTAGCATCTCTTTCTAAAAAAAAATCAATTGCCTACAATCTTTTAAAATCAGAAGATGTTTTGAGTGCATTAGATTGCATAAAAAAATTAGGTTCAAAAGTAAAATTTATAAAAAATAGATGTGAAATTATAGGGACAGGGTTTAATTATATAATTAAAAAAAATTTAATTTTAAATGCTGGAAATTCTGGAACAACATCAAGGTTAATGTTTGGCGCTGTTGCAACTAATCCAATTAAGACTACATTCACTGGAGATAAATCTCTAAGCTTAAGACCAATGTCAAGAGTTACTAATTTTTTGGAACAAATTGGCGCTAAAATTAACTTAACAAAAAATAATTATCTACCTGTTTCAATTCAGGGAACTCAAGATTGCTTGCCATTAAAACATATTATAACTAAGCCATCTGCACAAATAAAATCAAGTATTATGCTAGCCGCACTTAATATATCTGGCAAGACAAGTTTAATTGAAAAGCAAGCGACTAGAGATCACACAGAAATAATGTTCAAGTATTTAGGAATAAAATTTGAAAAGAAAATTAATAAAAATGGTCAAACTCAAATAATCATCAATGGCCCGAAAGAAATAATAGCAAAAAAGATACACGTTGCTTCTGATCCTTCATCCGCTGCTTTTTTTACTGTTGGAGCATTAATTACTCCAGGTTCAAATATAGAAATCAAGAATGTATGCCTAAATAAAACCCGTATAGCTTATATTAAAATTTTAAAACAAATGGGTGGAAATATTTTAGTAAAAAAAGTAGGAAAGCTATCAGGAGAATCTATTGGCAATATTAAAGTAAAATACAGTCATCTAAAATCTATAGTGATTAATAAAAAACTTGCACCGTACCTAATTGATGAATATCCAATCTTGGCAATAGCAGCTTCTCGGGCTAAAGGTGTCACAAAAATGCAAGGTCTTTCTGAATTAAGATATAAAGAGAGTGATCGTTTAAAAAGTATACATGAAAATTTAATTGCCTCTAAAATTGATTCTTCAATAAGAAATGATGATTTAATTATAAAAGGATCACATGAACAATTAATTGGTAATAATAAGATTACTACTTATGATGATCATCGTATTGCAATGTCGTTTTCAATATTGAACTTAATATGTAAAAAACCACTTAAGATCGATAATTTAAGATGTATTGAAATTAGCTATCCAAAATTTAAACAAGATTTAAAAAGCATACTAAAAAATGGTTAATATAATAACTGTAGATGGTCCAGCGGGAGTTGGCAAAGGAACTGTTTGCAAATTACTTGCAAAAGATTTGGATGCCAAAGTATTGAATAGTGGAGAAATTTTTAGAACTGTAGCTTACTATTTAAAAGAAAATAATGTAGATATTGAAAATACTACAAGTGTAATAAATAGTGCTGAGAATTTTGAATATAAAAAAATTTCCTCAAACAAATTATATTCCAGAGATATTGATTTAATTTCTTCTAAAATTTCCATGATTCCTAGCTTGCGAAAAATTATAATCAAAGTTCAAAAAGATTTTGTCAAATTAAATAAGTTTAGAACAAAAACGATAATTGCAGAGGGAAGAGACATGGGAACAGTTATTTTTCCAAAAGCGGACGTAAAAATTTTTATGTGGGCAAAAGCTGAGGTGAGGGCTGAAAGGAGAATGATTCAAATTGATAAATCCCAAAAAACTAGGGAATTTAATATTATATTGAATGAAATCACCTTAAGGGATAGACGGGATATGAGAAGAAAAATCGCTCCATTAAGACCCGCTGAAGATTCTTACTTGATTGATAACTCAAACTTAGATATAGAACAGTGCTTTAATAGAATATTAAAGATAATTAAGTAGACTAAATATTAATAAATGAACGAACTTACAAACCCTGAATACGCTACTAGCGAATTTGAAAAGCTACTAGCAGAATCCCAACTTAACTCCGAGCTTAAAGAAGGCAGTATAATAAAAGGTACTGTATCTGAAATAGATAATGATGCGGTTACCGTAGATATAGGCGCAAAGGTTGAAGGTCGAATTGCAAAAAGAGAGTTTATATTTTCAAAAGATAAAAAAGAATTAGAGGTTGGCGATATAATTGATGTTTATTTAGAAAAAATTGAAAATCATCATGGAGACTGTATATTAAGTAGATCTAAGGCAAAGAATAAAGAAATTTGGGCTGAAATAGAAAAGTCATTTAATGCCGGTGAACTGGTTGATGGTGTCATCACAGGAAAAGTAAAAGGTGGCCTTTCTGCTGAAATTGGTATTACTGCATTTTTACCTGGTAGCCAAATTGATACTCGACCGTTGAGAGATGTAAGTCATTTGATTGATGTTCCACAAAAATTCAAAGTTTTAAAGATGGACGCTAAGAGAAATAATATTGTTGTAAGTAGAAGAGCTGTACTAGAAGAAACACATAAAGAATTAAGAGAGGAAAGATTTTCTCAATTAACGCTCGGTGATGTTGTTGAAGGTAGAATAAAAGCTATTACAGATTACGGAGCTTTTGTTGACTTGGGTGGCTACGATTCATTACTGCATAGCTCAGACATAACATATCGTCGTATTGGTCATCCATCTGAAGTATTAAAAATTGATCAAGTTGTAAAAGTAAAGATTATAAAAGTTGACCCTGATAAAAATCGAGTTTCATGTGGACTAAAACAACTCGAAGAAGATCCATGGACCAAAGTAGAAGGCAAATTTAATATCGGTGATAAGCTTCAAGGAATTTGTACAAATGTAACTGACTACGGAATATTTATTGAGGTTGAAAATGGTATCGAAGGGTTGGCTCATAGAGATATGTTAACTTGGAGTTCAAAGAAAAACTCTCAGCCAGGCAACTTGTTTGCTAGATCACAATCAGTAGATTGTGTTGTTTTAGAAATTGATTATGTAAAGAAAAGACTGAGTTTGGGAATTAAACAATTAACTCCAAACCCATTTGAAAAATATAATGAGCAAAATCCTATTGGTACAATTGTAGAGACTGAAATCAAAGCAATTAAGGATAATATTATATTTTGTGGTCTTGGGGAGGACATTGATGGAGCAATTTTTAGTCAAAATATATCATGGGACACTCAAGAGGATAGTAAGAGCCTTATACAAAAATACAATATAGGTGACAAAATTAAAGCTAAAATCATTGAAAATAAAAATGATAAAATTGCACTTTCAATTAGAGAAGTTGAAGGAAACCCATTTGATAATGTAAAAGACAAATCAACTGGTGATACTGTAACATGCACTGTATTAGAAGTAGCTGACTTTGGTGTTAAAGTAATAATTGGTAGTAATGGACCTAAGGTCGTTATTAAGAAAAATGATCTAGCACTTCGAAAGCCAGACGCAAGGCCTGAAAGATGGGCTAAAAATGACAAGTTAGATGCTATGATATCTCAAATAGATATAAAAAATTTCAAGATTTCTCTATCTATTAAGGCGCTTGAAGAAGCCACAGAAAAAGAAGCTATAAGTAAATATGGAGCTAAAGACTCAGGTGCATCTCTTGGAGACATTTTAGGCAAAGCTATTAGTGACAAAAAAACAGAATCTGACGAATAAAATTCATCTTAATCAATAGTTTACAAAAGTTTTGTTAGCTCTATAATTGATTTATGAGTTTAATAAAAAGCCAACTTATCCAAAATATTACAGATCAAAACCCACACCTTTATATCAAAGATGTTGAGAGAATTGTTAACACAATATTTTCAGAAATAACAAAATCATTGTCTGAAGGAAGAAGAGTTGAGCTTAGAGGATTCGGCGCATTTTCTGTGCAAAAAAGAGAAGAAAGAGTTGGCAGAAACCCACGAACAGGTGATGCTGTTAAAGTTTCCGAAAAATACATTCCACGATTTAAGTCTGGAAAAGAACTTAGAATTAAACTAAATTCATCAAATAGAGTAATGGGTTCTATATCTTCAGGCAATGAAACGGATACTGAACTCTAAAACACAAATTGACTAATAATCCAATCTACTGCGCTATCGATACAAATGATGTTGAGCAAGCATTGTCTCTAATTGAAAAGATTAAGGAATCAATTGGTGGTATAAAATTAGGATTAGAATTCTATTCCCACTGCGGAATTGAAGGCATTAACAAGATTAAAGCACTAGATCTCCCAATATTCATTGACCTAAAGTTGTTTGATATACCTAATACGGCTAAATCAGCACTTCAAGGAATATTAAATCTAAAACCTGAATTCACTACACTGCATATTTCTGGTGGATCTGAAATGATAAGGGATTGTGTAAATATTAAAAACTCTAATCAAAGCAAGACAAATTTAATTGGTGTCACTGTATTAACTAGCTTTGATGAAGTAAGAATAAAAGAAGTTGGCATTCATAATTCGATAAATGATCAAGTATTAATTCTTGCAAAACTTGCTAATGAAAATAATTTAGATGGTATAGTTTGCTCTCCTCAAGAAATTAAAAGAATAAAACAAGAGACTGAAAATAAATTAAAATTAATAGTTCCTGGTATAAGAAATATTGATGATGATACTAACGATCAAAAGAGAACGATGAATGCTAGTGAGGCAATTAACGCAGGTGCGGATATTTTAGTTATTGGTAGACCTATTACTATGGCAAATGATCCTGCAGAAGCTGCTTATAAAATATTTAAATCATTATAATGACTATTAATAAAATAAAAGTCTGCGGTATTACAGATTTATCAATAGCTAATTTTTGTATTGAAAATGGTGCGGATTATCTTGGATTTGTATCTTACAGTGACTCTCCAAGAGATATTTCTTTTCATGAGAGTAAAAATATTATTAAACAACTATCAAGTCCGATTAATACAGTTGCTGTAACAGTAAATGCAAATATAGATAACGCAAAGGAAATTGAAGACTCAGGTTTTAATTTTATTCAATGTCATGGATCAGAAACCCCTGACTATCTATCGATGATAAAAAAAACTACCAGTTTAAAAATTATAAAAGCATTTGGAATTTCATCTCAGAACGACTTATTTAATATAGGTAATTACAGTGAATTTTGTGATTTCTTCCTAATGGACGCAAAGCCTGAAGGGTCTGAAATGCCTGGTGGAAATGCAAAAAAATTTAACTGGAATCTCTTGCGTGACCAAAATATTAATAAACAATTCTTTTTATCTGGTGGTCTAGATGAAGATAATATTGAAATTGCTATAAAAAATAATATTACTTCACTTTTTGACGTATCCTCTAGCGTTGAAAGCAGTCCTGGAGTAAAAGATACCTTAAAAATAAAACAATTTATAAATAGGGTTAAGAAGTAAGTGACTATTGAAGAAATAAAAAACTCATTAAAAAATGGACCAAATGACAAAGGTTATTATGGCGATTTTGGAGGCAGATACGCCCCAGAGATTTTAATGCCAAATCTTATTGAGTTGGAAGATGCTTTTGAACGGGCAATTAATGACAAAAGCTTTATTGATGAATTTGATTACTACCTAAAAGATTATGTTGGCCGACCTAACCCATTATACTTTGCCGAACAACTAACTAAAAAAATAGGTGGAGCAAAAATTTACCTTAAGTCTGATCACTTGAATCATTTAGGTGCTCATAAAATTAATAACTCGTTATTTCAAATCTTATTAGCAAAATATATGGGTAAAACAAAAATTTATTGTGAGACTGGTGCAGGCGCACATTTAATTGCAACAGCAGCATGTGGTGCTAGATTCAATTTTCCCGTAATTGGTTACATGGGCAAAGATGATATTTTCCTCCAATCAACAAATGTGTTAAAAGCAAAATTATTTGGAGCTGAGGTGGTTGAGTGTGTTGATGGTACGGGCGAAAAGGGTGTTTTAAAAGATGCTTGTACTTCTGTCCTTAAGGCATGGTCGAGTGATCCAGAAGCTTTTTACTGTTGTGGGTCTGCTATTGGACCACATCCTTTTCCTAAAATTGTACAATATGCGCAATCGATAATTGGAAAAGAAATCAAAAAACAAATTTTAGAAAAAGAGAATAGACTCCCTGATGCTATTGTTGCTTGCATCGGAGGAGGCTCTAACCTAATAGGTTGTATTCATGATTTTTTAGATGATAAAGAAGTTGCACTATACGGTGTAGAAGCAGAACATAGCTCAGCCTTAACCAACGGTTCTATTGGTATAATGCAAGGTTTTAAATCCTTTATGCTCCAATCCAATGATGGTTCTGCAACATTAGATACTAAAAGCCTTGCATCCGGAATTAACTTTTACTCATGTGGACCTGAGCATTCTTATTTAAAGAGTATTGGTAGAGTCAATTATACCTATGCAACTGATGAGGAAGCATTTTCAGCTTTTCAATTACTTTGTAAAACTGAGGGAATACTTCCAGCTTTTGAACCAAGCTTTGCAATAGCTCAAGCTATAAAAATAGCTAAAGAGATGGATAGCGATAAAATTGTAGTTATAAATATTTGCGGCAGAGGTGATAAAGATATTGATACAGCTGAAAGAATGTTAGGTGATAAACTTGGAAAATAGAATCAGTAAAATTTTTAAAAATCTAAAATTAGAAAATAAAAAAGCATTTATTAGCTTTACAACTGCAGGATATCCAGACGAAGATACAAGTTTAGAAATTATTAAATCAGTTGCTGATTCAGGAGCAAATATTCATGAAATATCTTTTCCTCATGCTGAAGCTCAGGCTGATGGACCAATTATACAACTTGCAAATATTGAAAGTATCAAGAATGGAATCAATTTTGAAAAAGTAATAAATATTGCAAAAAAATCTAGAGAATATAATCAAGATATTGGGCTCGTAATGATGGGCTACTTGAACAACATTTTTATCTATGGAATTGATAAATTTGCAAAAGAAGTAAGTGGAATTATTGACGCGGTCATTTGTGTTGATTTGCCTGAGGATGTCATTGAAGAAAGTCAATTAAAAGAGGCATTAAAAAAAGAAAACATAGCTCTTATTAAACTTGTAACTCCTACTACATCCGATGAAAGAATTCAAAAATTGGTAAAAGATGCAGATGGCTTCATATATAGTGTTAATGTAGCTGGAATAACTGGTGTTAAGTCAGCACAAATTGATATGGTAAATTCTCAAATTTCAAGAATTAAAAAATATACCGACTTACCCGTAGTATCAGGATTTGGCATTAAGACAGAAGAAGATGTTAAGGTATTTTCTAAATCTAATGCAGATGGAATTGTGATTGGTTCAGGTATAGTAGAAAAAATTCAAGAAGTTTCAAAAAATGAAACTAATAAAAATAAAATAGCTGATTTTGTAAAAGATTTTTGTTCTAAATTAATAATAAATTTAAATTCATGAATTGGATAACACGATTAGCCCCAAAAATAAAATCCATTCTAGGTGGTAAAAAAAGCTTAGAAGTTCCAGAAAATTCTTGGGTTAAGTGTCCACAATGCCAAACAATGTTGTACTCTGATGACTTAGAAAAAAACTACTATATTTGTACAAACTGTGACCATCATCTTTATATTCATCCAAGAACTAGAATGAAAAACCTTTTTGATGATAGCGAGTTCGAAGAAATAAATTATCCAAGTGTACAATTAGATCCTTTAAATTTCAGAGATACGAACTCATATAAGGAAAAATTTAAAAAAGCTCAAGCTGAAACTGATATGCAGGATGCCTTTCTTATAGGTTGTGGAAAAATTAAAGGAATACTAACAACAGTTGTTGGAATGAATTTTAAGTTTATGGGTGGAAGTTTATCCTCAGCAGGTGCTGAAGCAATGGTTAAAGCAGCTGAGCATGCTGTTGCTAATAGTACGCCAGTTATAATGGTTACCTCAAGTGGAGGGGCAAGAATGCAAGAAAATCAACTGAGTTTACAAGCATTACCAAAAACTACGATTGCTGTTCAAATGATTAAAGATGCTTCTTTGCCATATATTGTTATTTTAACTGATCCGACATCAGGAGGTGTTACCGCCTCTTTTGCCATGTTAGGCGATATTACAATTGCTGAACCAAAAGCTCTTATATGCTTTGCTGGCCCAAGAGTTATTGCAAGTACTGTTGGGGAAACATTGCCTGATGGTTTCCAAAGATCAGAGTTTTTATTAGATCATGGCTTCATAGATCAAATAATTCATCGAAAAGAGCTAAAAGATAAATTAGCAAATTTATTATCTTTGTTACTAAAACGAGCAGCTTAATTGAAAATTTCTGATCTTCAAATTGATCAACAACTTGATCAACTACTAAAGCTTCACCCAAAAAGAATAGATTTATCTTTGGATAGAATAAAAAAATTATTATCTAAACTTGATAGCCCTCAAGATAAAATTAAAAATATTATTCACATTGCTGGGACTAATGGAAAGTTTTCAACACTTAAATTTATTCAGTCTATTTTGGGAGCAATGAATAGAACCACTAACGCATATATATCGCCTCACTTAATTAGATTTAATGAACGATTTGAATTAAATGACAAAATAATAGATAACGAGAGTCTTTCAGCCATATTAAATGAAGTGAAAAGTACAAATGCTGCCAAGCCAATAACTTTTTTTGAAATAACGAGTGCTTGTTTTTTTCTAGCGGCAGCAAGAACTCAGGCAGACTATACATTATTAGAAGTTGGCCTTGGAGGTCGACTCGATAGTTCAAACGTTATGACACCAAAGTTATCAGTTATAGCCTCAATTTCTAATGATCATCATGACTTTCTAGGAGATACTTTAGAAAAAATTGCATTTGAAAAAGCCGGTATTATAAAGCCAAATGTTCCTGTTATTATTGGTCAACAACCATACAAAGAAGCTCTAGAGGTATTAATAAATCAAGCTAAGAAACTAGAAGCGCCTGCATTTGTTTATAAGCAAGATTGGAATATTAAACAAAATGAAAATAAAATTTGTTACTCGGATGAAAAAGGAGAAATATTTTTAGACCCTTTAAATATTAATGGAGAATTTCAGTTATATAATTTAGGTTTGGCAATAGCGGCAACTAGAAAAATAGAAAATCAAAATATTAAAAATGCATTAAGTCACAATCCTCATTTAAAAATAAAATTGCCAGGAAGAATTCAACAAATAAATAACGGCAAGTATTTTAAATTGATCTCGCCCCAAAACGAATTATTTTTAGATGGATCACATAATGAAGACGCAGCATTCCAACTTAATCTTGCAATGCAGAATATACCTCAAGTTAAAGATTTGGTGATGATTTTAGGGATGATAAATACAAAAGATCCCATAAATTATGTAAAACAACTTAGAGGAATTGTAGCAATTAAAACTATCACAATACCTGATGAGGTAAGTGCAATACCAGCTGAACAACTTAGTTCTATATTAACTGGTTTAGTATCGGAAGTATCTCCAGCAAATAGTATAAAAGAGGCTATAAGGTCACTAAGCAATGAGTACCCACGAGCACGTATCTTAATTTGTGGATCACTATATTTAGCAGGACAAGTATTGAAGTATAATTAGACGATTGAATCTTTAATCCATTCAACTATTGCGGATTTAGAAACAGCACCAACTTTAGTTGCTTTTGCTTCACCGCCTTTAAATACCAACATTGTTGGAATTCCTCTTACACCAAATTTAGTTGGTGTCACTGGATTTTCATCAATGTTAACTTTAGCCACAATGATATCATCTTTCATTTCATCAGAAATTTCTTCTAAAGAAGGTCCAATTTGCTTGCATGGTCCACACCAAGGTGCCCAAAAATCGAGTACGACAGGTTTATCAGAATTTAACACATCTTGTTCAAATGATGCATCGGTAATATTAATTGTAGCCATAGTTTTATCCTTGTTGAGTTAAACCTAATGTAGGTATTAATAGCATCAAGTCAAGTCCAATAGTTGTGTATTTGCTATTTAACTAATTGATTTTGCTAATTAATTTAATTATTTTTTATCTATCTCAAGATTAATTACCTTGTCATTATCTGTTTCCGGCAATATCTTTTTGGTCTGTAAACCACCTATTTCTTTCATTTTATTTGCCTTGGAAAGTAGGCTTCCTTTGCCGTCCTTCAGTCTATTTTTTGCTAACTCCAAATGCTTTGAATACTTTTCAAGTTCAGAGTAAGCCTTTTCAAATGACTCATGAACAAGGCCTACTTGATCATATATTTCTGAAGCTATACGAGCTATGTGATCTGCTCTTTCATTTCTTTTTTGTACTGACCACATATTTTCAATTATTTTTAAAACACCAAATAATGTTGAAGGACTAACAATAATAATTTTTTTTCTACTAGCTTCTTCAATAATCTCTTCGCCTCGCTCTGAGAAAGAATGAAATGCTGACTCTACTGGTGTAAACAAAACAATAACATCAAGACTATTAATTTGATAAAGACTTTGATAATCGGTATTTGATAATTGCTTTATGTGCCTTTGCATCGATATGATATGTTTTTTTAAGGCCTCTTTTCTAGATTCTTCATTTTCAGAGTTCATGAATATATACCAATCTTTAAGAGATACTTTTGAGTCAATTACAATTTGGCGATCTTCAGGTAAATTAATAATTATATCCGGTTGCTGCTTACTATCGCCATCAGACGAGTCAAATTTAGTCTGAGAAACATAATCTCGCCCTTCTTGAAA
>ERZ802822.2250-NODE-2250-length-10861-cov-6.184996_pt1 | contig 10861 bp, 9 predicted proteins | sample MGYA00345649_ERZ802822 | MGnify/ENA primary metagenome ERZ802822 (study PRJEB30503, sample SAMEA104212359) | marine metagenome | biome: Westerlies Biome; feature: [SRF] surface water layer (ENVO:00010504) within the epipelagic zone...; material: water... | reverse complement strand
ATAATATATTTTTTTTATACTGAAAAGCATAATAAATTTTGGCGTTAATGCAGAAAATTTATTCTCTGAAAATAATATAGGGGATAGAATTCCTATAAGTTCACCAGTAGAAAATTATAATCCAAACTCAAATGAATATATAAATCCATTTATAGATGATGAAATTCAATTAGAAATAAATATTTCAAATTATAAAAATTATTTGGCTTACTTAACTGAAGGTCAAATTGCAATGTTTCAAACTTATCCAGAAACATTTGTAATGCACATTTATCCATCTCGAAGAAGCTGTGCAGTGCCAAATGAAGTATATGATTTATCAAAATCAGGGAATGCAAATATGATAGCTGATGGCGAAGGCGTTGATGGGGTTGTTGGCAGTATTCCATTTCCTGATGCATCGGAACCTCTGCATCATGTATGGAATCATATTTTAAGATATAGAGGTGTAGATATAGTTGGTGGTGCACCATATTATGTTGTTAACCCAGATGGTTCAATGACACAAGGTGCAGGTGAGGCAATTGCTAAAAACTGTTGGAACCCTTTTGTTAAAGAAAGTTACTGTAAAGGTCTTCAAGGAATGTTGATGCAAAAAGTCACTCATCCACCTAGACTTGCTGATGCAAGTTTGTTGGTAATTGAATCATTAAATGCGTTGGAGAGCCCAAGAAAAGCTTGGGTATACGATCCTGGAACGCGAAGAGTTAGAAGGGCACCTAATATAGCATACGATTATTTAGGCTCTGCATCACAAGGATTATCAACAGCAGACTCATTTGATGGATTTAACGGAGCTAAAGATAGGTATAACTGGTCTAATGCTGGAACTAAATTAAAGTTTATGCCTTATAATGTCTATGATTTTTATAATGCTGATCGAAAAGAGGTTTTGACAAATTTTCATGTAAATCAAAAGTATATGCGTTATGAATTAGTTAAAGTTAATATAGTAAGAGCGGATATTAAAAGTGATAAACGACATATTTATCCTCATAGAGTTATGTATTTTGATGCAGATAGCTATGGGATGATATCTGAAGAAGTATACGATGGAAAAAAAGAAATAATGAATTATCGAGAGTTGCCATTAATGAACTTTTATGATGAACCTGCGTGTTTAGCAGTTCACTCAGCTACTTATAATTTTGCTACCAGGAGATATTTGTTGAATAATGTAAGATCATCGGAAATAGACAAAATCATTTGGAGGGCAGACAAGCCTCATGATATACAGTTATTTACTCCAAATGGACTTAAAAGATATGCAAAATAAATTGAATTAATTCAACTAGTTAATTAAATTAATTGTCGCATTTAGCAATTTATGCAATTATTTATAGATATTATTTAATTTTACTATATTAAATCTATATTAATTGATAAATTATTACATAATGCGACAATAATGATTCCTACATATAATTTAAACGATAGATCAGGAAATTTAATTCCTTGGGATACCATACAAGTTCAAAAAATAATTAACAAAACTTCACTTCGCACCTCTGAGAGATTGATTGAGAAATCGAAGCTTTTACCAAGAACTATAAAATTAGAGGAAGTTGTTGATGAAAAAAATAATCCTTTAAAGAAAGAGGTTATCAGTAATCAAGTCTTGATTTCAAAAAAAAGAAGAGATTCAATTTATATTATTCAATTATATAAAGTACAAAAAGACTTATATACGATAATGGCGAATGATGGTAGGTCCGGAAGAAAATGGTTTTGGTTAAATAAAAAACAAATATCATTAACTTTTATAAAAAAATGTATTACAGCTTTAGTTAAAGATAATAATAAGAATGTTTGTCTTATTCCTACAGGAATTTTAGTAAGCTATTTTAGGGATTTAGATACAAATAATATTGAGCAAATAATTGTAAGGTCCAAGAGTAATTTAGGAATATTTCCTGCCTCAGCTTATCAAGAATATTTTAGAGAAAACAAAACTGTCTCTAAAACAGATTTAAATTTTAAAAATAGTGAATTATCTCATTTGGACTACCTTGAAAGCGAAAGCATGCACATTATTAGAGAAGTTCTTTCAGAGTCAGAAAATCCTGTAATGCTCTACTCTATTGGCAAAGATAGTGCTGTTATGTTGCATTTAGCTCTTAAGGCTTTTTATCCAAACGTTCCACCATTTCCATTGCTACATGTGGATACCGGATGGAAGTTTAAAATGATGTATGAATTTAGAAATCAAATAGCAAAAAAAACTGGAATGAAGTTATTAATTCACAAGAATCAGGAGGGAGTTAAAATGAATATTAATCCTTTTGATTCTGGCTCAAAAAAACATACAGAAATAATGAAAACTATTGCACTTAAGCAAGCATTAGATGAAATGGAATTTGATGTAGCATTTGGAGGTGCAAGACGCGATGAGGAGAAAAGTAGAGCAAAGGAACGCATATTTTCATTTAGAGACTCTTTTCATAGATGGGATCCAAAAAATCAAAGGCCTGAAGTATGGAACTTATATAATGGTAGAAAAAACAAAGGTGAGAGTATAAGAGCTTTCCCTCTTTCTAATTGGACGGAATTAGATATTTGGGAATATATTTATCGAGAAAATATTGAAATAGTACCTCTATATTTTGCCGCGCCCAGACCTGTAGTTGTTAGGAAAAGTGGGATTTTAATGGTTGACGACAATAGGTTTCAATTTGAAAAAGATGATAAAATTCAAATTAAAAAAGTACGATTTAGAACTCTTGGCTGCTACCCTCTTACAAATGCAATGGAGTCTGATGCTTCCGACTTAAGCTCAATAATATTAGAAATATTAAATTCTAGAGTAAGTGAGAGACAAGGTAGATTAATTGATAATGATGAGTCTGCTTCAATGGAGAAGAAAAAAGTTGAGGGATATTTCTAAAATGCAGTTACAAGCTCCTAAAAATATATCTATAAACAAGTTTTTAAAAAAACAAAGTTCTCTAAAAACTCTTAGATTTATTACTTGTGGAAGTGTAGATGATGGAAAAAGCACTTTAATAGGACGCATGTTATTTGAGTCTCAGCTAATATTTGATGATCAGATAACTTCATTAAAAAATGACTCTAAAAAATCTGGAACTCAGGGAGAAGATATTGATTTTGCTCTATTAGTGGATGGTCTGGCTGCAGAGAGAGAACAAGGTATAACGATTGATGTTGCTTACAGATATTTTGCAACTGCAAAAAGAAAGTTTATTGTAGCTGATACTCCTGGCCATGAACAATATACTAGAAATATGATAACTGGAGCATCAACGGCAGATGCAGCAATTATTCTTGTTGATGTACGAAATGGATTGATGACACAAACAAAACGTCATTCATATATTTGTTCTTTGATGGGCATAAAAAATATTATTCTAGCAATTAATAAAATGGATTTGATTCATTACAAAGAGAACGATTACCAGCAAATTGTTGATGATTATAAAAAGTTAGTTTCAAGCTTTGGTTTCAAAAAAATAATTTCAATTCCAATTTCTGCTTTAAATGGGGAAAATATTGTAAATGAGTCCAAAAAAATGCCATGGTATAAAGGCAAGTCTATCTTCAAGACGCTTGAGAATATAAAAATTAAGAGTGGCATTATAAAAGAAAAATTAAGGCTACCAATCCAATGGGTAAATAGAACGAGTTCTGATTTTAGAGGTTTTTCAGGTTCGATTGTATCAGGAAAGATTAAAAAAGGCGATGTAGTTAACATATTGCCACAAGGAACTCGGGCTAAAATCAAAGAATTAATTGTAAGTGGAAAGAAGAGTCAAGTTGCATCTAAAAATACTGCTGTAACAGTTACATTAGATAAGGAATTGGATATCTCTAGGGGTGATGTGTTAGTTGGAAGCAATGAGCCGTGTGAAATTAGTAACCAATTTCAGTGCAATTTAGTTTGGATGAGCAGTACCCCCGGGCTTTTGGGTAGATCACATTTGATAAAAATTGGACATCAAATGGCTGGAGTTCAGATTACAAACATTAAACATAAAATTAATGTAAATTCTTTTGAAAAATTACCAGGCAAAACTCTTGAGCTAAACGATATTTGTGTCGCAGAAATAAATTTAGATAAAACAATTATATTTGAAGAATATTCAAATAATAAATCTATGGGAAGCTTCATATTAATCGATCGACTAACAAATCAGACTATTGCAGTTGGTATGATCAATTTTTCATTGCGAAGATCTCAAAATATTTATAACCAAAAACTTGATGTTAATAAAACTTCAAGACAAATTTTAAATGGACATAAAAGTAAATTGATATGGTTCACAGGTTTAAGTGGTTCAGGCAAGTCTACTATTGCTAATGCTCTTGAAAAAAGACTTCATGAGCAAGGTAAACGTACATACATATTAGATGGTGACAATATCAGACATGGATTAAATAAAGATTTAGGTTTTACAGATACGGATAGAGTAGAAAATATTAGAAGAATAAGTGAAGTTGCAAAATTAATGGTTGATGCTGGTATAATAGTTCTTGCGGCATTTATTTCACCATTTAGAGCTGAGCGGGAAATGGCGAGAAACATGTTTGAAAAAGACGAATTCAAAGAAGTTTTTGTTGATGTTCCTATTAAAGTTGCAGAAAAAAGAGATCCTAAAGGGCTTTATAAGAAAGCAAGATCAGGTCAAATTAAAAACTTTACAGGCATTGACAGTGCTTATGAAAAGCCCATTTGCCCTGAATATATTTTTAACACTGAAAAGTTAAAAGTTAATAAGATTATTGAAGAGTTACTTATCAAAGAGTTTAAAGATTGATATCATATTCTAATTAAATTAATACTTATTGATAAGAGGGCACGTAGCTCAGTGGTAGAGCATCACGTTGACATCGTGGGGGTTGTTGGTTCGATCCCAACCGTGCCCACCATATACAATTAAACAATCAGAGTATTTTCCAAAAATACCAAGCAAATTAAACCTTTATCAGACGTAAAATAATGGAGAATAACAGTTGTCTTTTTTATCATGCTACTGTAAAAACTCGGAGATATAATGAAAAAGCCAAATAAAATTCGTGAAGCTAAGCTAAATAAAATGCGTTCTAGAAAGAGTAATATTAGAAAGCATAAAGTCAGGCTTAAAAAAATTGAAGAAGCAGCAACTTCGCCTGTTGCAGAATAGATATTTATGAAAGTAAGAAGTTCTCTTAAAAATCTGAAAACTAGAGATAGAAATAACAAGTTAATCAAACGTAAAGGTAAACTTTATATTATTAACAAATTGAATCCAAGAATGAAAGCCCGGCAGGGCTAGTCACCTATTTTATGAATATTTTTCTTGCCCTGTCACTATTGATAGGTGTTCCCTACGGATATACACAGTATTCTGTATCTCAAATTGAAAAAAATCATCCACCAGTTGGACAATTTAAAATAATTAATAACATTAGATTGCACTATCAAATTATAGGCCATGGGCCAGTAGTAGTTTTATTACATTCACAGCCTGCAAATCAACAACAGTTCAAAAAACTTAAAAATACTCTGCAGAAAAACTATACCGTAATTAGCGTAGATAGACCTGGTATGGGTTATAGTGATCCAATCAAAGATATTTCTTCGAAAAGACTAGAACTCCAAGCACAACTAATTAGAGAATTAATAAAGAGTATAACAAACGAAAAACCATTAATAGTTGGTCACTCGTACGGTGGGGCATTAGCACTATCATATGCTATTCAATATGAGAATGAAATAGAAGGCTTGTTAGTGGTAAATACGGCCTCACATCCTTGGAAAAAAGGAAAACCATGGCTACCTTTCAGAATTATATCAAACCCAATTTATGGTAAATTATTTACAAATACTTATGCAATGGTTTATGGAAAAATGACGATTGACTCTAGTGCAGACTCAAATTTTCCAAATAACAAGGCACCAACTAACTACATTAATAATACTAGCTCGGCACTAACGCTAAGACCAAAAAATTTACGATCTTATACTTATGATGCTCTAAATTTAAGAGATGCTCTTGAATTACAACACAAACTTTATAGTCAACTTACAATTCCAATTACTATTATGACTGGCAAAGAAGATACCGTTACACCTAATAAAATACATTCCTATCAATTAAATAGTGATATAAAACATTCAAAATTAGTAGAAGTTGATAATGTTGCACATAGTATTCCTGAGTTAAAACCAGACATAATTAAAAATGAAATTGAAAAAATTTTAGAAAATAAGTAATAGGATTAATTATGAAAAGTATTGATTCCCCGCAATGGTTTAATGAAGCCCTTGAATTGAAACCCTCTGTTCAATCATTAAAAGTAGATGGAGTAAATATAAATTATTTAGCCTGGGGAGAAAAAAATAAACCTGGAATTCTTTTTGTTCATGGTGGAATGGCACACGCACACTGGTGGAGTTTTATAGCTCCATATTTTGCAAAGACACATAGAGTAATTGCTATGAATTTGAGCGGAATGGGGGATAGTGATTGGAGAGAAAATTATGCCTCAGAATTATGGGGTAAGGAAATAGTTGAAATAGCTAAGTATGAAAAATTAAATAAACCAATTATTGTTGGCCACAGCCTAGGAGGTATGTGCTCAGTAATTGCGGCGTCTCAATTTAAAAATGAATTATACGGGTTGGTAATTGTAGATACTGCAATCTTGCCTCCTTCCGAAATCCCAGATAAATTTGATTTAAAAATTAAAGCCAATAAAACATATCAATCAATTGATGAAGCTAAATCTAGATTTAGATTAGTTCCATCTCAAGGAAATTCACTGGACTATATAATGGATTACATAGCTGAAAAATCCCTGAGAAAAACTGACGAGGGATGGACATGGAAATTTGATCCATCATATATGAAGATCTTTAATACTGATGGTTTTAGAGAAAGGCAGGCCATTCTTAGTGAAAAATTGGCACGTCTTGAATGTAGAGTTGCAGTATTCAGAGGTGAGAAATCTATGCTATTTTCAGAAAGTGCTAGCAAATATATGCGTGAGTTAACAAATAAAAAAACCCCCATTATTGCTATTCCAGAAGCTCATCATCATATAATGGTTGATCAACCGCTAGCTCTAATTAGTGCTTTAAGAGCATTGGTTACTGATTGGGATCATTCAAATCCAGCTAAAGCTGACTAAAACATAAAAAAACCTGTTAAAATTGGACTTTTTGAATATTATGGCTATTTCTTAAAGAAACAAATATGGATACTGAAGAGCAAAAAAAAACATATAATTTATTCCAAAAAATGGTCTTTAGATCAAGTGTACTAATAATTCTTGTTCTAGTTCTTATGGCTATTTTTCTAGTTTAATCACGTACAAATGAAAATTTTTATCCCTAAAGAAATAAATAACGAAAATAGAGTTGCTGCAACACCAGATTCTGTAAAAAAATTCATAAGCATGGGCCATGATGTAATTATTGAACCATCAGCAGGCGTAAGATCTAATTTTGGTGATGATTTATACAAAGAAGTAGGAGCATCAATTTCAGATGAGTCTTCCTCAGCAGATATTATTTTAAAAGTAGGAAAACCATTATCATCGGAAGTTGCTAAATATAAAGATGGATCATTGCTTATAGCAATGTTAGATCCATATAATAATAGAGATTTAATTGATGAACTTCGTAACAAAAATATAACCACTTTTGCTATGGAGTGGATGCCAAGAATAACCAGAGCACAATCAATGGATGTTCTGTCCTCACAATCAAATTTATCCGGTTATAAAGCCGTCATAGAAGCATCAAGTAATTTTAATAAAGCAATGCCAATGATGATGACAGCTGCTGGCACTATAGCACCAGCGAAAGTTATGGTGTTTGGAGCTGGCGTTGCTGGTCTGCAAGCGATTGCAACTGCAAAAAGATTGGGAGCTGTGGTTTCGGCGACTGATGTAAGGCTAGCTGCTAAGGAGCAAGTTGAAAGTCTAGGTGGTAAATTTGTAATAGTTGAAAGTGATGAACTTAAAGATGCAGAAACTGCTGGTGGATATGCAAAAGAAATGAGTGAAGATTTTAAAAAGCAGCAAGCTGAATTAATTGCTAGCACTTTAAGTAACCAAGATATTGCTATTTGTACGGCTTTAATTCCTGGAAAAAAAGCACCAACTTTGATAACTGAAGCAAATGTTAAGTCAATGAAACCTGGATCAGTTATTATGGATTTAGCTGCTCAAAGTGGTGGAAATTGTGAACTTTCAAAACCAGGAGAGACCGTTGTAGTTAATGGGGTGAGTATAATTGGTGCTACAGATTTTGCTTCAGATATTTCACAAGATGCATCTTCTTTATACTCAAAAAACTTACTCAATTTTATGACAATTTTATTTGACAGTGAAACGAATGATTTAAATATTGATTGGGAAGATGAAATTATCGTTAACACAGCACTAACAAAAGATGGTGCATTTATACATAAGGAATTTATATAAATGGAAGCAGCAATAGACCCAAATATCTTTAGACTAACTATATTTATTTTGTCAATATTTGTTGGTTATTACGTTGTCTGGAGTGTCACACCAGCATTGCATACTCCTTTGATGGCTGTAACCAATGCAATCTCATCAGTTATTATCGTTGGTGGTCTATATGCATTAGTTGCGAGCTCGGGAGATTCATTTTTTGCAAAAGGATTTGGTTTTTTCGCAGTTGTATTGGCATCTGTAAATATCTTTGGTGGATTTTTAGTTACGCAGAGAATGCTAGCAATGTTTAAGAAAAAACCGCAACCAAAAAAAGAGGACCAATAAATGTTAGTTAACCTAGTTGCGGTAGCGTATGTAATTTCTGGAGTTTTGTTTATAACAGCTCTTAGGGGTTTATCATCTCCAGATAGTTCTAGAACTGGAAACTTATTAGGAATGGCTGGAATGGCTATAGCAGTCATTGCTACTTTATTCGCGACAGAGATAATTCAAGATCTGGCTGCTCGATCAACTGATGCAATTTTGGTTGTTGTCGCCATAATTATTGGTGGAATTATAGGAGCTATAATAGCTAAGCGTATTGCGATGACAGATATGCCCCAGCTCGTTGCTGCTTTTCATAGTCTTGTTGGATTAGCGGCAGTATTCGTTGCTGTTGCTGCATTTTATGATCCAACTGCTTTTGGAATTTTTGACAATAAAGCTAATCAAATTAAAACGCTTAGTATTGTTGAATTATCTATTGGTGCCGTTGTAGGTGCAATTACATTTTCTGGTTCAGTTATTGCTTTTGCAAAACTTCAAGGAATTATGTCTGGTGCCCCAATTGTTTTTACAGGACAACATTTACTAAATTTATTAATCGGATTAATTATCATTGCTGGTGTCACTTATCTTTGTATTGACCAAGGGCAAAACATATTTTGGATAGTTATTGCTTTATCTTTTTTGATCGGTTTTTTGATCATTATACCAATTGGTGGCGCCGATATGCCAGTTGTTGTGTCTATGCTTAACTCATATTCAGGTTGGGCGGCTGCAGGTATTGGATTTACACTACAAAACTCTGCATTAATTATTACAGGTGCATTAGTAGGTTCATCAGGAGCAATACTTTCATATATTATGTGTGCAGCTATGAATAGATCTTTCGTCAGTGTTATATTGGGTGGATTTGGTGCTGAAGCAGCCGCTGAAGATGGCGCAACTAAAGAGCAAAGACCGGTAAAAGAGGGAAGTGCTGATGATGCTGCATTTATAATGAAAAATGCTAGTTCAGTAATAATTGTTCCTGGTTATGGTATGGCAGTTGCGCAAGCCCAGCATACTGTAAAAGAAATGACTGATGCATTAAAAAATCATGGTGTGAAAGTTAGTTTTGCAATCCATCCCGTTGCTGGAAGAATGCCCGGGCATATGAATGTTTTATTAGCAGAAGCAAGTGTAGGATATGAAGATGTTTTCGAATTAGAAGATATAAACTCGGAATTTGCGCAAGCAGATGTAGCTTTTGTAATAGGAGCCAATGACGTCACTAATCCAATTGCTAAAACCGATCCTGCCAGCCCCATATTTGGTATGCCGATTCTAGATGTTGAAAAAGCAAACACTGTCCTTTTTGTAAAAAGAGGAAGAGGGCTTGGTTATGCTGGTGTCGATAATGAATTATTTTACAGAGATAATACTATGATGTTATTTTCTGATGCCAAAAAAATGGTAGAGGGTATTGTAAAATCTTTATAAATTAGCCAAAAATTTTTCTTCTAGCGTTTTTTCTCGATCTTCTAATATTCTCAGCTTTTTCTCGAAGTTTTCTTTGGCTTGGCTTTTCAAAGTGAGAGCGCATCTTCATTTCTTTAAAGATACCTTCACGCTGCATTTTTTTCTTAAGAATGCGAAGAGCACCTTCAACATTGTTATCTTTTACGCTTACTTCAACTATGGTATTGTCCTCCTAAGGAACATCTGTTAATTAATTGCTGGTCTTTTAACACTGACATATAATTATGTCTACTTAATAAATAGAAAAAAATGAGTAAAAATATTGAGAAAAACACACTTTTAGAAGAATTTTTATTAAGTTTAACTGATAAGAACTGGTCTGAGTCTAATTATTTGAATGTTATAGAAGAAAGTAGTTCAAGTGAGGCAGTGTGGAGTGCTAATTTTCCTTTAGGGCTTAGAGACTTAACCGCTTTTTATATTGCTCAATCATTAGAAAATATCTCTATACCTAACAAAGATCAGTTTGAACATTTGAAAACTCAAGATAGACTTGAGGAAATTTTGATATCCTATTTTAATCAATTTAATGACAAGTTAATTGTAAATAAATTAGTAAATTTTTTAAAAACTTATGAGTCGATGGCTGTTACGCCTGAATCAATTTATCAAATATCAGATAAATTTTGGAGGCTAATTGAGGATAAGTCCATTG
>ERZ802822.2248-NODE-2248-length-10866-cov-6.822504_pt1 | contig 10866 bp, 12 predicted proteins | sample MGYA00345649_ERZ802822 | MGnify/ENA primary metagenome ERZ802822 (study PRJEB30503, sample SAMEA104212359) | marine metagenome | biome: Westerlies Biome; feature: [SRF] surface water layer (ENVO:00010504) within the epipelagic zone...; material: water... | reverse complement strand
TTGTTCGCATGACTATCAAAAAATCCTGCGCCAGCACGGGTTCAAGGTGTCGATGTCTGGGAAGGGAAATTGTTACGACAGGCTGAGAGGGCGATCTTATAATACATAAATGATGGGGTGGATGCCCCAGCCGGCGGCATCGCAATGTGCCAGAATGATAGCAGCTTAAACTGTCATACAAAGAAAGAGCAACCATGCAGAATGTAAGCATAGTAGGAATCGATTTAGCAAAACGGAGTGTCCAGCTGCACGGGGCTGCCGCTGATGGCTCTGTCGTGTTCCGCAAAAAATTGTCGCGCCCTCGGCTTGCTGCGTTCCTGAGTGAGCTTCCAAGGTGCGTTGTTGCGATTGAGGCTTGCGCTGCATCTCATTATCGGGGGCGTGAGATCTGCAAGCTTGTCCCTGAGGCGCGTGTTATCCTACTTGTTTACGTTAAGCTGTTTGTATCAGTAGACCCCTGCATAAGCGTCGTAGCGATCTGAATCCGTCATGCCTTCAACATACGTGATCTCGGCGCGCTTATGAGCGAGGTAGACCTGAGAAAAAGTATCTGGAAACCAGCCTCGTACTACTTTGTCCGCCTCGAATGCATCTAGGGCGATCTTAAGAGATTCGGGCAGGCGAACATATCCGCTATCAGCCAACGCTTTAGGCGATAGCTCGGACAGGTCCCCCTCGGATATCGCAGGGGCATCGAGATTGTCCTCGATGCCCTGACAACCAGCGTGGACCAGCGCGGCAAGGGCTAAGTGCGGCGAAGAAGCCGCATCTAAAGAGCGTATCTCGAAGTTGAACTGCTGTGCGATACCAATAGGATCGGTTGCGGTCACCGGACAAATTCGCACCGCAGTCTCGCGATCTTGGAAACCCAAATTGTTGAAGGCGGCACTCCAACGATGTGGGGTAAGGCGCGTGTAAGAAATAACCGAAGGTGCCAACAGGCAGAGGATTTGCGGCAGATACTTCAGCACACCTGCAATAAAACACTGCGTGGTGTGGGACATGCCGCAAGGGCCGGCTGGATCGTAAGTGATGGGTGCACCCGCTGCATTTGTAAAGCTCATGTGGATATGCACACCGTTGCCGACGCCTGCCGGATCGGTGATGGGGGAAAAAGTGATTGCTTGCTCGAACCGACGTGCTGTCATGTGGGTCAGGCTGCGCAAGATCGCGGCTTGGTCAGCGGCAACCACCCCCTGTTGCGGTTCAACTGTGACTTCAAACTGATCGGCGCCATATTCCTTGAGATAGCTATCAGTATGCAGACCGGCTCTGCTCAGCACCTCCATCAGCGTTTCGCCAAACGCCCGCTGGGCAGCGAAGCTTTCCAATGTAAAAGCTGTGCCGCCCGCGCGGGGACCCTGCTTGATCTGGAACTCATGTTCGAACGCGGTGTTTAGGGTAACACCCGCGCATGCCTTAAGGCGGGCAATCGCAGTTTTAAGCATTGAACGGGTGCAGCAGGACCATGGCGCGCCTTTGGTGGTTGTAATATCGCAGAGCACAAAGCGCTCCGGCGCACTGCCATCTTCAAAATCGACCTGAATCAAAGTTTCGGGGTCTGGCATCAGCGCCAGATCGCCAAGGGAACCGAATGGCGAGGGAGCGATGGTGTCGAAACAGGTAATTAGCCCGTCGGTCGGCACCCAACCCACGCCTGCTTTGACACGTTTTTCAAGCTTTCTGCTGGGAAAAGCCTTGCCACGCATCTTGCCGGCCAGATCGCTAGTTGCAGCAAAGATCAGGGGATCACGGACCATTTTTTATTTCCTTTAAATCTAACCGCAGAGCATCCCAACCACTAATGTGTTGGTGTGCTTTGTTCCAGTCTTGTTCCGCGATCAGGGTCAAGATCGCCTCAATCATAACCAGCGATGCCGCGTAGCTGTCCCAGACTGTGCCGCTTTCGATAGGCAGGGCCACCACCTCGGTCGAATGACGCAGGATCGGTGACATCCATTTGTCGGTCAGCAGAACCACGTTGGCATTGCGATCGGTGCTTGCGCGTTTGGCAAGTTGCAGCAGGCTTGGCTGGTAGCGGCGGAAATCGACAACGAAAAGGACATCGCGAGGTTTCATTCGCAGCAGATCTTCCGGCCAGCTTTCAGGGTCAGCCGACAGTTTGTGCACATTGCCGCGAATCTGGCATAGGTGACGTGAGAGATAGAGAGCAAGCGCATCGCTAATGCGGCCGCCGATTATGTGGATACCGCGACGCTCATCGCGCAGCATGTCGCAGATCCGTTCGAACTGATGCGCGCTTATTGTTTGTGAGGCCTCGTCCAGCAGCGTGCGCGCCCGGGCGAAGTAATCCTCGAGAAAACCGCCCTGCATCGTGCGGTTTCCCTGATGAAGGTCGATGGGGGAGCTTTTTCTTTCGCGAACCTCCTCAATCAAGGCGCGCTGAAAGTCTTGGTAGCCATTGAACCCCAGTTTAGTAACAAAACGTGAAATTGTCGGCGGCGAGGTATGGGCGTGGTCGGCAAAGCTCTGAATCGTGTCAAGCCCCGCAAAGGGATAGTCGGCCATCAACGCGGCAGAAAGGCGGCGTTCGGTTGGGGTCAGACCCTCTTCAATCTCCGCGATCCGTGCACGTACCTGCATCGTTCATTTCCTAAGCTTCAATGTGTTGAGGTTATAAAATTATTTTATCACTTAAAAGAATAAAGTTGACTCTGAAAAATGTTTATCAAAAACTGTAAATGAAAACTGGAGGTGCCATGCTAACATCATCACGTAGGCAACTGTTGGCGAGCGCCGGCATGATAATTATGCTGTCAGTGATTGCCGTCTTTGTTGCAACGTGGTTTGGCCCCGCGACAGAGCGGATGCTGACGGTGTTTTTCATTTCGTTGACCGCGGTTGTCGGTATTGGTGTTTATTCTGGCAATAGTGGTATCCTGAGTTTTGGTCATGTTGCATTCATGGGTATAGGTGCATACGCCTCGTCCTTGTTAACGGTTCCCGCGGCGTTGAAGGGTGCGACGCTACCGGGTCTGTCGACCTGGCTTGCAGCTGTGGAGCTAACACTGATCCCTGCTACATTGATTGCAATGGTCTTCACGGCTGTCGTGGCGTTGGCCGTGGGAGCAGCCATTAGCAAACTGGAAGGTTCGGCGGCGACCATCGCGACGTTGGGTTTGCTAATTATTGTGCATGGTGTGATCATCGGCTGGCGTGACGTGACCCGGGGGGCGCAGTCTTTTTTCGGTGTGCCGCGTGTTACCGATCTGGTTACGGCAGCGGCGTTTTGTGTAGTCGCGTTATTTTTGGCGCGGCTGTATCGAGATTCTTCTTCGGGTCTGCGTCTGCGTGCGGGGCGCGAGAACGCGATTGCCGCGGGCGCGGTCGGGGTGCGTATCAGATGGGAAAGGTTGATTTCGTTTGTGCTTTCCGCCGCCATCATGGCGCTGGCTGGCGCGATGATGGCGCATTTTCTGGGAGCCTTCAGCCCAAAAAAATTCTACTTCAATGATACTTTCCTATTGCTGGCGATGCTAATTGTGGGTGGCATGTCCACCGTGACTGGGGCAATCACCGGCGCTGTTGTCATTACCCTTGTCACTGAGGTGTTGCGGCGGCTGGAAAGTGGATTCAGCATTGGTGTATTTGACGTGCCACCGATTTTTGGGACCGCGCAGATTGGTATCGGGCTTATAATTCTGCTGGCGATGTTCCGCAAAGTGGATGGGTTGGCGGGATTAAAGGAATGGGAGGAACGGGTGTTGCCGAGGACCACCCTGTTGGCACCAGCCGCCCTGCCTCCAGTAGGGGCCCGGGACGTGCTAAGCGGTAAAGGGCTGACCAGGCAATTTGGCGGGCTGACGGCGGTTGACGATGTCTCGATCCAGATTTTACCCGGTCAGATCGTGGGACTGATCGGACCAAACGGTTCGGGCAAGACGACGTTGTTGAATATGCTATCGGGAATTCTGACGCCTACGGAGGGGCAGATTTTGCACGGAGGACGTGATCTGACGGGCCTGTCGTCGCCCGACATTGCAGATCAGGGCATTGCGCGGACGTTTCAGAATATCCGGTTATTTGCCAATCTTACGGTCTATCAAAACGTGCTGGTTGCGGCGCTATCGACCCATCGGGGCAAGGATGCGGTCGCACGGGCGCAGACAGCGTTAGACTGGCTGGATGTGATGAAGCATGCTGCAGCTGATGCAGGCACGCTGTCATACGGTGATCAACGTCGAGTGGAGATTGCACGCGCGCTGGCCTGCCAGCCTCAGGTGCTATTTCTGGATGAACCCGCTGCGGGCATGAACCGCGAAGAAACCGACGCACTGATGGAGATCCTGCGCAGGCTCTCAGCCGATCTTGGGATTAGTGTGTTGTTAGTGGATCACGATCTGGAGCTGATCAATCAATTGTCGGACCGGATTATGGTCCTGAACGAAGGGCGCATGATCGCCCAAGGAAGTCCAAAGGAAATCCGCAGGAACAAGGCGGTGATAGAGGCATATCTCGGAACGGGAAGAGAAAATGAAAATTAACAACTTTAGAGGGAGTTAACATGAAACATCTGATATTAACCTCGGCCATCGTCGCGGCGTTTGCCGCGCCCGTTGGGGCTGAAACACTGACCATCGGGACTGCCACAGCGCAGACGGGTGGGCTGGCCTATGCCGACGTGCCTACAATGCAGGGCATGAAGCTGGCTATCGATGAGATCAACGCGGCTGGAGGGATCGATGGCGCGACAAAGATCGCGCTGCTGGAAAAAGACGTGCGGTCTGATCCCGCTCAGACTTCCATCGCGGCACAGGAGCTAGCGGATGCGGGGGTGTCTGTGATCGTGCTGCCAGGCGATTCTGATCCGGCCCTTGCTGCAATTGGCGTAGTCAGCAGCGCCAAGATTCCAGCGATTTCCACCGTCGCCTCATCACCCACGCTACCACAGATCGGCGGCGATTACATGTTCTCAAACTTCCCCGGCGATAATGTGCAAGCGGCCGTTTCGGCGAAATGGGCGTGGGATGAAGGTTATAAGACTGCTTGGATCGTGTATTCGCCCGACACACAGTACACGACCATGCCGCTTTATTTCCGGGACGTGTTCAAAAAGTTAGGCGGCGAGATGCTGGGCGAGTCAACAAACACAATCGGCCAACAGGATTTCTCTGCCATCGCCACCACAATTGCGGCTCAGGATCCCCAACCGGACCTAGTGATGACCTCGGCCTATGAACCTGACTTTCCCTCAATGCTGATTGCGCTGCGGGCGGCCGGAGTGACCAGCCAGGTCATCGGCTCCGATGGGATCGATAGCCCGACTACGTTTTCGCTGGGTGACGTAGGTGAAGATGTGGTTTTCACCACTGCGGGTTTTGCCATCAAAGGCAGTCCGCTGGAAGCCTTTGATACAGCCTTTGAACAGAAATACGGTTCAGCACCAGAATCGATCTACAGTGCCGTGGGATATGACTTAATCAAGGTGATTGAGGCGGCGGTGATCGTGGCAGGGTCCACTGACCCCACCAAGATCCGGGATGCTATGGCAGATCTAGAGAACGTTCAGGGTGCGACGGGTCTGATCACCTACAAGGGCACCAACGGGATGCCGGTAAGGCAGGTATCGCTGATCCGTGTCAAAGATGGCGGTCGCGAGTTGGTTGGACAGCCCTCGCCGGACGCAAATTTGATCCCTGCGCCACGGATGCAATAAGATAATGACCCGCGCACCGCTTCTGTCGGCTCAGGGCCTGAATGTCCGTTATGGCGCGATTCAGGCGGTGCGCGGGGTTGAGATTTCGATTAATGAAGGTGAAATCGTAACTTTCCTCGGGGCGAATGGCGCGGGGAAATCTTCGACCCTGAATGCGTTGGTTGGGCTTGTGCCGGTGGCCGAGGGTAGGGTGCTCTTTGATGATCAAGACATTACCGATTTTGCACCGGAAAGACTGACCCCGATGGGGCTGACCTTAGCGCCGGAGGGGCGCCGCGTGTTTGGTGGGCTGACCGTTGAGGAGAATTTGCGCATGGGCGCCTATGCTGTGAATGATGCGGATCGACGGATGGCGGCCTGGGATATGGTCTATGACTTGTTCCCAATACTGCATGAACGACGTAAACAATTTGCAGGTACGCTGTCTGGCGGGCAGCAGCAGATGCTGGCTATTGGGCGTGCGCTGATGTGTGGACCGCGATTGTTGCTTCTGGACGAGCCATCGCTCGGGCTGGCGCCCAAGATCGTCGGACAAATTTTTGATCTGATCGCCCTGCTGCGAGAGCGCGACGTGACCCTTGGTATCGTGGAGCAGAACGTTGCTATGGCGCTTGAAGTGGCCGACCGGGGCTATGTCATGGCGGCGGGCCGAGTGGTGGCGACTGGCACGGCGGAAGAATTGCGGCAGACCGATCGTTTGAGCGCAGCCTATCTGGGGGAAGAGTGAGATGGACCTTTTCGTGCAGCAAACTGTGAATGCCCTAGCGCTTGGCGGCACCTACGCGTTGTTGGCGCTGGGGCTGGCAGTGGTGTTTTCGATCATGGGGTTAATTAACTTTGCCCATGGTGAGTTGATGACGATTTCCGGCTACACGCTAATGTATTGCGGAATTATGGGAGTGCCATTTGCGGTTTCGGTGCCATTGGCGATTTCGGCTGCTGTACTGGCTGCTGTGGCGATGGAGCGGATAGCGTTTCGCCCGGTGCGTGGCGGCTCGGGGGCGACCATGCTAATCACGAGCTTTGCGGTTGCAATGATCCTTCAGGTGCTGTTTCAAAATCTGATTTCGGCCCGATCGCAGGCTGTTGCACTTCCGCAAATCCTTTCTCAAAGCGTGCATCTAGGTAATGTCATTATCGGCGTAAACAAGATTGCAGCAATCGTGGCGACGGTGCTGATGCTGATTTTTTTGGATCGTTTCATGAACCGGCAGAAGACTGGCATCGCAATGCGCGCAGCGGCGGAAGATTTCGCAGTGGCGCGACTGATGGGCATCCGGGCAAATACTGTGATTGCTGGCGCTTTTGCCATCTCCGGACTGCTGGCCGGGGTGGCTGCGGTACTTTGGGTTAGCCAGCGCGCTTCTGTTGATCCGTTGATGGGCTTCACACCAGTGCTCAAAGCCTTCATCGCAGCGATTCTTGGAGGGCTTGGCAGCCTGCGGGGTGCAGTCGCCGGCGGCTTTATGCTGGGTTTCATCGAGGTGTATCTTGCAGCCTTCCTGCCGCAGGAATTTCAGGAGTTTCGCGAACCCATCGGACTGGGGCTGGTGGTGCTGATCCTGCTGTTTCGGCCCAATGGCATGATCCCCTCGCGGTTTTTGGGATCGATAAAGGTATGATGCGGCAGGCGGATCACCAACATAGCTGGCTGCTGTCGGGATTGGACCCCGATCCAGTCGAGCTTGTAAACGCCCATAGTGATCATCCAGTGGTGTTGGTCTGTGAGCATGCGGGACAGGCAGTGCCCACCTCTCTTAACGGTTTGGGACTGCCGCCTGGTGCACTGGATGCACATATCGGCTGGGACATTGGCGCACGCGAAGTGACACTGCGCTTGGCCAAAGCGCTGGGCACGCCTGCGGTCTTACAGCGCTATAGCCGTTTGGTGATCGATTGCAATCGTCCGCCTGAAGCGCCAGACGCAGTTCCTGCTATTAGCGACGGGGTGCTGGTGCCAGAGAACGCGGGACTTGATAGCAAAGCACGACAGGCACGGGTGTCGGAAATATTCGAACCCTTTAACGATGCGACGGCAGCACTTTTGGATCATCCGGATCGCCGTGCTGCTTTTGCCATCCACAGTTTTACGCCCAGCATAGGTGGCAGAACACGACCCTGGGACATTGGGTTTCTCTATCGTCATGACGATAAAACCTCACCTCTATTGCGCGATGCGATTGCAGTGATCCGACCTGATCTGCTTATCGGTATGAACGAGCCATACCAGATTGAGGACGCGTCTGACTGGTTTGTACCCCAGCATGGAGAAGCGCGCGGCTTCGCCCATAGCCTAATAGAGATCCGCAACGATCAAATTGTCGATGTGGCGGGCCAAGAGGTCTTTGCTGACCTGCTCTCGGCCGCCATAACTGATTTTCTGAGGAAGCCTTGAATGACCTTATCACGTGACGTGCCTCTTATTCCGGAAAACTCCGCCTTGTTGTTTGTCGACGTTCAGAATTTCAGTGCCAACCGACAGGGAGCTGAATTCAAGGACTTGCCTGACGTAGAATTCAAGGAAAAATACGGCTGGTACTTTGATATGCTGAACGTCACCGTCATCCCCAATATGCAGCGAATCCAGCGCGCCGCACGAAATGCCGGGGTAGAGGTGATGTACACCACTATTGAAAGTCTGACGCGCGACGGGCGCGACCGCAGTCTTGACTACAAAATTACTGGCTTTAACGTGCCGAAAGGATCATGGGACGGCAAGGTAATCGATCAGATTCTACCCGGAGAGGATGAGATTGTTTTGCCGAAATCCTCCTCCTCAGTATTTGTCTCCACCCATATCGACTATGTCCTTCGTAATTTGGGGGTCAAACAGCTTGTCATTTCTGGGCTAATTACGGACCAATGTGTTGAGAGTGCTGTTCGAGATGCTTGCGATCTAGGGTATCTGGTTACTCAGATAACTGATGCCTGTTTGACCTACAGCCAGGCTCGACACGACAATTCAATCTACACTATCAGGGGTTATTGTAGACAGATCACGACGGAGGAACTGGTTGCTGAGCTTAGCGGTGACTGATCCTGAGGAAAAAGTTAACCGCCCCTTTTTTGCCGGAGGCCCAGAAGTAAGGATACTGGGTTATGGAAAAGAACAAATGTGGAAACAGAAATTCACCAGAGGTGCGCGACCGTGCTGTTCGGCTGGTATTCGAGCATCAGGGCGAATTTGACAACCAGTCTGCTGCGATCAAATCGATTGCGCCCAAGATCGGTTGTGGGCTGATACGCGTCGGGCGTGGGTTTGTTGCGCAGACACCGAACCAGCTCTTTCTCGATATCCAAAACCGATTTATATTCGCTATTGACATACTATTGAGCCAAACTAAAGTATATTTAAAATTTAAATAGGTAACCTAATGGGTGCATCAGAGCTACTGACAGCTCGACAACTGAAGATGACTTTTGGTCAAACCCGCGCTTTGTGTTCGGTCGATTTATCGGTCCAGTCAAATGAGATTCTTGGACTTATTGGCGGCAATGGGGCCGGAAAATCAACATTACTGAAAATTCTGACTGGCATTTACAAACCTGATCAGGGCGAAATGACGTTGGATAACATCCCCACAACCCTCGCTCGCCCTATGAGGCTATTGAACATCGTGTGGTTTTGATACCGCAAGAATTGCGGGTGGTGCCGTCAATGAGCGTTGCAGACAACGTCATGCTTGGCCGCTGGCCGTCGAAAATTGGCCTACCCTTGGTAGACAATTCCGCCTCCGAACGACTGGCATCCGAATGGTTGGAAACTCTGGGTCTTGACATAAATCCGAAAGTTCCGATTGGAAGCCTTTCTTTTGCAGCCCGGCAATCAGTGGTCATTGCGCGTGCTCTTGCGCGTCAGGCACGGTTGCTTATTCTAGATGAGCCTACCGCCGCTTTGGGCAAAGCCGAGGTGGATCTGCTTTTTAAGCTTATTGAAAGGATGCGCGCACAGGGCACTGCGATCATATACGTGTCGCACCGGCTGGATGAGATTAAGCTGCTTTGCGACCGTGTCGTGGCATTGCGTGACGGCGAGGTTGTGGCAGAGCTGAAACGAGGGGCATATACCTATCAGGATCTTGTGCTGGCAATATCCGGCCAGAAAATCCAGCAGATGGCTGCAAGCATCCCGCCGCCGGATGCCCCTGTCCTTTTGGCGGGAGACGCACATTACAACAAAATCGATGAGAGCCTTTCGGTGCGGGCCGGCTGGGTCAGCGGGTTGCATGGGTTATTAGGCAGCGGTATCGAGAATCTGTTGCGGTGTCTTTTTGGCGCCTGCGACACATGCCAGATGGATACCCCAGCCGGCAAAACCCTTTTGAGCAACCCGGGTGCCGCTATCAGAGCAGGCATTGGCTATGTGCCTAGTGAACGCTTTCATGCGATCGTTCCGCACATGTCTGTGCGAGACAATATTGTTCTGCCGCACCTGCAACATTTTGCGCGAATAGGCGGGACCATCAACCGCCGTGCGCTGGATGCCGCCGTTGCTCCGCTTATGGCGCGATTGGGAATTCGACCAGACAATCCCGCCCTCGCCGCAGGGAGCCTTTCAGGCGGGAATCAACAAAAGCTTCTTTTTGCCCGCTGGATGATGGGGACAACCCATACACTTCTACTCGACGAAGCAACTCACGGCGTGGATATCGGAGCAAAAGCGTTGATCAAATCACAGATCCGTGAATTCGCCGCGCGCGGTGGGGCTGTGCTGATGCACTCGGTCGAGATCGAAGACCTCGCTGAATTGGTGGATGAATTATATCTGATGATTGGGAACAAACTTTCCGCCCCGCAGCAAAGACCCCCCTCCGGCTATGACCTTGCAGGGTTGAAGGGGCAAATGTCCTTGATTGATCCGACAATCACGCATGCGGAGCACGCGCAATGAAGAATAATGCTACGCGTCTCCTTGGTTGGGCGGTGCATAATGCCCCCGTGATTGTTCTTGCCCTGATCATAATCTTTACCGCTTTGATGACAGTTCGGTTCTTCACCCAGATCAATCTCCGCAACATCCTGCTACAGGCCTCTATAATCTCAGTTTTATCCATGGGAATGACGTTTGTGATCATCTCGGGAGGATTCGACCTCTCCGTTGGGGCTATCGTTGCGGCTGCGGGCTGCGCCGCAGCGGCCAGGTACGCGGGAAGGTCCGTGGCGAGTGTACCCCAGCTACTTCGCGCCGG
>ERZ802822.2247-NODE-2247-length-10866-cov-8.684679_pt1 | contig 10866 bp, 9 predicted proteins | sample MGYA00345649_ERZ802822 | MGnify/ENA primary metagenome ERZ802822 (study PRJEB30503, sample SAMEA104212359) | marine metagenome | biome: Westerlies Biome; feature: [SRF] surface water layer (ENVO:00010504) within the epipelagic zone...; material: water... | reverse complement strand
TATATCAATTTTTATATCAATTTTTATATCAATTTTTATATCAATTTTTATATCAATTTTATTTAAATTTTTAAATAATTTAGTTTAAATTATTAAACTAAAAAATTTATTAAATAATAATGGGTAAAATTATTTACTATAGTAATTTTTGTGATAATTGCAAAAATTTATTGAATGTATTATCTAAATCTGAAATGAAAAATTCTATACATTTTATTTGTATTGATAAACGTAATAGTAAAAATGGAAAAACATATATTATTTTAGAATCTAATCAAGAAGTTCTATTGCCAGATACTATTACTAGTGTACCTGCTCTTTTATTATTAAATGATAATTTTAAAACTTATTTTGGTAGTGATATATTAGAATATTTAAAACCAATTGAAAAACATATAAATAATGTTTCTACAAATTTTCAGGGTGAGCCTAATGCATTTTCATTAAATTCAAATACTTCTTTTCATGGAGTTACTTCAGATAATTATAGTTTCTTAGATCAATCATTTGAAGAATTATCAGCAAAGGGGGACGGTGGTTTACGACAAATGCATAATTATTCTAAATTAGATTCTGTTGATAAAATTGAAACTCCGGCAGATGATTATGTTTCTGATACAATTGGTGAAATAGATATGGATAAATTGCAAATTCAAAGAAATAATGATATAAAAACGTAAAGTGTAAAATAATTAAATTGTTAAAATAGTTAAAATAATTTGATTTAAATATATTATTAAATTATTATTTATAATGACTAATAATTTAACTGATTTCACTAAAGTAATTCATGATTTTTTAAACGATTTATTAACAACTTTTCCTGATAAATTATCAAATACTTTAGACGCAAATTTAAAAATTATAATGAATGAAGCTATTTATCAAAATGTTGAATATAGTAATAATTACGAAGAAAAAGAAAAAGGAGAAAAAGATGAAACTGGAGAAAAAGATGAAACTGGAAAAAAAGATGAAACTGGAGAAAAAGAAAAAGGAGAAAAAGATGAAACTGGAGAAAAAGATGAAACTGGAGAAAAAGATGAAACTGGAGAAAAAGATGAAACTGGAGAAAAAACTATATTAAATGATGCATCTACAAAAGTATACAGTTATTGCAGTGAAGTATTTCCAGAACGATTTTTTGATATTTTATATAAAAATATAGAAATATTTGACAACAATGAAATAAATACTCAATTTTTACCCGGAATAGAATTTAAAGAATTATGGGAAGAAGATCTATCCGATACTACTCGTGAAAATATATGGAAATATTTACAACTTTTACTATTTTCAATTATAACAAATATTGATAATAAAACTAGTTTTGGAAATACTGCAAAATTATTTGAAGCTATAAATGAAGATGAATTTAAAGTAAAATTAGAAGAAACTATAAAAGGGTTTGAAAATATATTTGATAGTAGCTGTAATTTTAGCAATTCAGATTGTTCTAATAATATACCAAATCCTGAAGATATACATAAACATATAAATAATATTATGAATGGGAAACTAGGAAAATTAGCCCAAGAATTAGCAGAGGAAACAGCCAAAGATTTTAATTTTGAGGGTGAAAATATTAATGATGTTAAAGATGTATTTCAAACATTATTTAAAAATCCACAGAAATTAATGAATTTAGTTAAAAATGTTGGTGATAAATTAGATAAAAAAATGAAATCGGGTGATATAAAAGAAAGTGAATTATTAGAAGAAGCCAGTAATATGTTTAATAATATGAAAAATATGCCTGGTATGGGTGATAATAACAATATGCAAGATTTATTTAACAATATAAATATTCCGAATTTAATGAAAAATATGGGAATGATGCCGAATAATGCAAAATTTAATCAAAATGCATTTAGCAGTATGATGGATAAAAATATACAAACTAGTAAAATGCGCGAACGAATGAGAAGTAAATTAGAAAAAAATCAAGAAAATAAAAATACAAAACAATCAGAAAACTCAGAATATAACAATCAACAATCTGGTAATCCACCATCTGGTAATGTTCAAACCAATATTCAAAAAAATTTAGATTATATTTTAAATCAAAAAAATTCATCAAATGAATTAGATGTTTTAAATAATAATTTACAATCTTTAGTGGAACAAATGAAATTACAAAATGAATTGACTTCTAATAATATGAATAATGGAAATGGTGGAAATGATGGAAATGATGGAAATGGCGGAAATGATGGAAATGGTGGGAATGGTGGGAATAAAAGAAAAAATAAACAAAAACACAAAAAACGTCAAAATTAAAAATAATTATGAATATATATATAAATGACTAACACAAATAGTACTATGTTTTGGATAAATGATCCTATGATATTATTTAAACAAGATGATATATTAAATGTTTGGCCAACAGAAAATATGAATAAAGTAGAAAAATTAAATGCTATATCTCGTTTAGTAATTATATTAACTATTATTGGATTTATTTTTACTCAATCTATTAAGATTATAGTTACAGGATTTATCACGTTGGGAGTTTTAATTTTTTTATATTTTATATCTGAAGAAAATAACAAAAAAAATGAAAATAACGATACTGAAGGATTTTGTAATATGCCAAATTTAAATGAATTTTATATAGCTGATGGTATACGAGAGGAATATACTCAACCCACTAATGTAAATCCGACAATGAATGTTTTATTACCTGAAATTCAAGACAACCCCGATCGAAAACAAGCGGCGCCATCTTTTAATCCAGTTATTAATGAAGAAATAAATAATTCAACTAAAGAATTAATTAAGAAAAATTTTCAGGATGATCCAGATATTGATAAAAAATTGTTTAATGATTTAGGAGATAATTTTGAATTTGAACAAAGTATGCGGCAATTTTATACTACTGCAAATACTACTATTCCTAATAATCAGAAAGATTTTGCTGAATTTTGTTATGGGGATATGATATCGTGTAAAGAAGGCCATGAAGTTGCATGTATTAGAAATAATCCAAGACATTTAAACATTTAAACATTTAAACATTTAAACATTTAAACATTTAAACATTTAAACATTTCATTTATTTTTGTTTCATTCTTATTTTATTTTAAGGTTATTTAATTTAATATATTATTTATAAAAAAAATATTATATTAAATAATATTATATATGACCGAATTTAATGTCTTTCCATATACATTTGATAATTTATCAAGAATTGGTAACGATGGGTGTAGTTTAGATCAAAGAAACATACAGAATTTTAATGCTAGCAATTATATGACTGAAAATTATTATCCATTTTGTCCTATGAATAAAGCTATAGAATTTGCCACAAATCAACCCAATGTTAATTATACTGGAAGTCATCAAGTAGGAATTAATGGATGTAATGTTGATACTAATAGTGAATTAAAATATACAAAAATCTCAAAACCCGCTTGTAAAATTAGTTTATTACAGCGACCATATTTAACAGTTCCATATTTAGGAAAAGGCATATTTGATCCTGTTCTTGAAAGACAAATTAAAACTGGCGATAATGAATTAAATAAAAAATCACTCAATCCGTCTAGTGAAGTTAATTTTATGGAACGTAGAAATTATCCATTAATAGATTCTATTAAACAAACTGTAAATAATCCTAATAATTTAATAGAAGATTCCGCTCAATCTGGTTGGGTTAGAGGTGGTTTATCTTCGAGAGAATATAGTAAGTTATCACAAAATCAAAATTAAATATTATTTTTAGCAAGTAGATGATATAGATGTTGATGATGGTATTATCTGATCTGGTGACTCTATTAATAATGGGGATAGAATACAATTTGGTAAATTAGATGATTGGTTATCAGAAGATATATATTGTTCGATATTTATTAATGGTTGAACTGGAATTGAAACGTCGCAATATAAAGGAACGAGAGTATTATTATGGTTAGTATTCTTAAAATTTTTTTTCTTTCCAAATATACTAGTTATTCTTGTTTTATTGGAAAAACTATCGGATAATGAAAATATATTTCCCATATAAAAGATTTATCTTATAAAATTATATTTTTAGTTATTTAAATTTATTAAAAATTTATAATATTATTTCAATTTATTTAAATTTATTTCAATTTATTTAAATTTATTTCAATTTATTTTAACTAATTTAAATAATAATTATACATTATTTATTATCAATGTATAATTATGATTTCTTATGTTCATACCATTTAATTTCTGATGAAAAATTATCTAATTTATGTTATCAACATCAATACTTGCAGGCTTTTAACTTAGATAAATATAAATATGATGTAATTGAAAGTACTTGTAATTTACTATATGATGAATTAAAAGAAATATCTAGTTTTAAAGAATTAATAAATAAAATTAGAAAAAAATTGGATTCTAGTGCTCAGGTATTTTTCAATATTCATTCTGATAATTCAGACGATACATATATATTTTTTTTTGTTTTTAGTTATGAATATTTTTATTTGTTTCATAAAGAATATTGTTATTATAAACAAAATAGAAATTTTGATTTTAACAATGTTTTAGAAAATTTATAATATTTTGCAATATTTATAATATTTTGCAATATTTATAATATTTTGCAATATTTATAATATTTTGGAATATTTATAATATTTTGTATTATTATATTTATAATGGCGTGTACTCGTAATAAAAATACTTATTGTGATTATTTATTAGAACAAAGAAATAATAAATTAATTAAAAATTATAATTTATATGAAAATGGCAGTAACGGAAAAGCGTATACTGAGTGTATTCCTGCTCTTGGATATATGCCAAGTCATTTACCCAGAGATATGTTATCTACTAATCCTGTGGATATTGAAAGTAGTCTTTTAGGAATTAATTCATGTAATTTAGTACAACAACAAAATACTATAAATCCTATATTGCGAGAATTATCTTTTAAAGATTATTTTAATGTAAATAGAGAAATTTTATTACCAGAACCATTAATAGTTAATAACAATCAGCGACCATTTCCAATCGGTTAAGTAATTAAATATACTATATTTTTATTATATTTCACAATTTATTATATTTATTTTTATTATATAAGTATAATGACAATTAATAACAATATATTATCGCAAAATATTCAACATTTAGAAACAGAAATATTAACAACACGTAATATGCTTAATTTAATTAGTTCTAATATTAATGCAAATAGTACAAATATTAATAATAGTAGAACTTTAATTAATAATACTAAAAATTTATATGCATCTTTAAATAATTTGTATTCTGAATTGTCTGGAAATTTATATTATAATTTAAATAATTTATATATTGAAATAAATAATATATCCAATGATGTTAATGAATTATCTAATAATTTATATACAGAATTAAATATAGGTTTTAGTGGTTTATCTGTTGACGTAAGTAATTTATCTGTTGACGTCAGCAATTTATCTGTTGAAGTCAGTAATTTATCTGTTGAAGCAAGTGTTTTGTCTGTTGACGTAAGTAATTTATCTAGTGAAGTTAATGATATATCTGTTAATTTATCTGCAAATATACATACTGATAATTTAATTGTTACTAGCCATACACAGTTGGATGACGTTTCTTGTTCAAATTTGGATGTTTCTGGAATTTTAACTCTTACCGGAACAGATAATGAAGGACATATACATGGTCCACCAACTATAGTTATTGATCCAGAAACAGTTGGAGATAATAGTGGAAGTGTTATTATTAAAGGTGGATTAATTGTTAGAGGTATACAAACCACCATTCATTCTACTATTATTGAATTAAGTGATAATATTATAGTATTAAATGGTTCACATTCTGGTTTATTGAATGCTGGTATAAAGGTTAATAGGGGACCTGATACTTCTAATGCACAACTATTATGGAATGAAAGCGATGATAGATGGGATACAACTAATGATAAATTCTATGTCGGCAATGATTTAACTGTTACTGGGCATGCGCAATTAGTTGATGTCTCTTGTAGTAATTTGGATGTTACTCAAAATCTCGATGTTAATGGTAACATTGATGTTGCTGGTAACATTGATGTTGCTGGTCGTGCGCAATTAGTTGATGTCTCTTGTAGTAATTTGGATGTTACTCAAAATCTAGATGTTAATGGTAACATTGATGTTTCTGGTCGTGCGCAATTAGTTGATGTCTCTTGTAGTAATTTGGATGTTACTCAAAATATAGATGTTAATGGTACCATTGATGTTTCTGGGCATGCGCAATTAGTTGATGTCTCTTGTACTAATTTGGATGTTAGTGGGTTATTACAAATAAATAATATGACAATGAATATTGTTTATGGTGATGTTAGCTCTGTATTATTTAATAATGCTTTAATGACAAATATTTCTGATGGTCAAACTTGTTTCGGTATTGATTCTATGGTTAATACACTATCTGGCGGCGGTTGGAATACTGCTTTTGGTATGAATACATTAAAAAATAATACTGTTGGTACTGGGAATTGTGCATTTGGTTTATCGACATTGGATACAAATAATGACGGTTCATTTAATAATGCATTTGGTTTTTATACGCTTTATAGCAATACATATGGTAGGTTTAATAATGCATTTGGTGCGGGTGCGCTTTATAATAATAAAATCGGTTCTAATAATATTGCCATTGGGTATAAATCTAGTTATAAAAATGAAAGTATGGATAGTAATATTTCTATTGGTTATAAAAGTTTATATGAAAATATTTCTGGGGGTAACACAGTCGCCATTGGAAAGTCTGCGTTAAAAGAAAATATATCCGGTGATGATAATACTGCTCTTGGATATTATGCATTTCGTAACAATACTATTGCTAATAATGGTGTTGCTATTGGTTCATGCGCTCTAAAAAATAATACCACTGGAGATAATAATGTTGCCATTGGGTATCAATCTAGTTATAAAAATCAAAGTATGGATAGTAATATTTCTATTGGTTGTCAAAGTTTATATGAAAATATTTCTGGGGATAACATAGTCGCCATTGGAGAGTCTGCGTTAAAAGAAAATATATCCGGTGATGCTAATACTGCCGTTGGTTCATACGCTCTAACAAATAATACCACTGGTAATAATAATTTAGCAATTGGCAATCAATCACTTTATTCTAATATATCTGGCAAAGATAATACAGGTAATGGTTATTACGCCCTATATGATAATACAATTGGTAATTATAATACCGCAATAGGTCATAAGGCGCTACGATATAATACTACAGCAATAGAATCGATTCATGTTATTGATGGTGGCAGTAATTATACTCATGGTGCAACAATTACATTTAGTGAAACCGATAATCAACATAGCCCAACTGGCCAAGGAGTAATTACAACATCAATTGCTGGTGCAATAACAGCTATTGCTGTTGATAATCCTGAAGTCCATGGCACTGCTCAATCTGGTACTAATAATACTATTACTTTACATACTGAAGCAAGTGATGTGGATGGTTATTATACTGGACATATTATTTATATAAAATGGAATACTGGACAAGGTCAAACCAGAACTATTTCGGATTATGTGGGTAGTACTAAAGTTGCTACTGTATCTCTAGATTGGACAACAAATCCAGATAATTCATCTGGATTTAAAATATATACAACTGATGCTGGTAAAAAATGGATTAATGCCGATAAAATTACATTTTCAGGTGGCGGTGGTAATGGTGCTAATTTATTATTCAATTTATCAACGGGTAATAATAATACATCATTAGGCCATTATTCATTATGGACAAATATAACCGGCAGCGATAATACAGCAGTTGGCAGAAAAGCTCTTACTAGTAATACAACTGGTATTAATAATACAGCAGTTGGCAGAAACGCTCTTTCTAGTAATACAACTGGTAATAATAATATATCTTTTGGTTACAGCGCCGGTAAATTATTAACAACTGGTACTGGTAATATAATAATTGGCTCTGATTCGGATCCTAGTGTAGATAGTGCGTCAAATCAAATAGTAATCGGGAAAAGTACAAAAGGCCATGGTGATAATATTGTAGTCATTGGTAATACTGATTGTACTGCATGGCATCCTGCGGATAATGATGGTGTTGATTTAGGTTCATCATCTTATAAATTCAAAAAATTACATGTTAAAGATATTAATTCTTCCGGCACGTTTACTGGCGATATAACTTTTTCTAATCATGCGGTATTTAGTAATCAATTTACATTTTCAGGTAGTAATGATTTCACATTTTATAGTTCGGGTAAAATTATGATGCCGCATTTACCTACAAGTGATCCTAGTACAACTGGTCAATTATGGAATGATAATGGAACTTTAAAAATATCTTCAGCATAAAATTAAATATTTAAACTATAAAATATTTAAGCTATAATATAAATTAAATATTAATTAAATTTATATTATAATGGATTTAAATATAGAAAATTATACCGACACAAATATTTTAGAAATTTTAAATATTTCAAATAAAACTATTTCTATTAATTTATTACAAAAAAGTGTTTCAACTAAAATCACCGAAATTATTAATTTAAATGATGACGATTTGCCAGAATCTCGCGAAGATATAATAGAATTCTTCATGGAATGTTATTTTAAATGTTTTAATAAAATAAAAAATGATAATATCAGTAATAATTTAAACCGGTACAATGAAATGCTATTACAACATAAAAATGATGTTATAAATGAAAATAATAATTTTATTATTAATAACAAAGAACAAGACAATGTGAATTCTTTTAATATACCGATAAAAAAAGGTATAATTAATCCATTAACGATTAAAACATTGCAACAGGTTGTTAATATTAACAGTAAATTTAGAGATAATTATAATACTACAAATTCTTCAGATTTTAGTATATTATTACCTTCGCCTTTAAAAAAAGTAATAAATATGAAATTATTAAATTATAATTTACCCAAAAATGTATATAGTGTATCAAATAAATTAGGATCTAATACATTTGTAATTAATGATACTGAAATAATTTTGGAAAACGGTAGTTATAATGATCCACGTGTTATGGTTGAGGTAATAAATAAAAAAATCCAACAAAATAATCTGAACATTGAAATAGTTTATAATAAAACTAACGGAACTATGTATTTTGTAAGTTTAGACGAAAATTGTTTCAGTCTAGATTTTAATACTAATAATAATGTTTCGGTACCAAATAATGTTAATCGCGACCATTTAACTTTGGGATGGATGTTAGGGTTTAGAGGTGGATATTTAGAAAAAACACATAGTCTACCTACAAATAAATATATTAAAAATAAATCTAAATGTTGTAATGAAATTAAAAAAAATAATGATTTTTTAGATAATTATTATTGCGGAAAAACCAAATATATAGGAGACAGTATTTTTGATAATTATGGTAATAATTATTTTTTATTATCTATAAACGATTATCAAAATAATCATAATAGTATTTTTATTTCGCCTTTTAAATATCAATCTAATAATGATAATAATATACTAGCAAAAATTAATTTAGATAATAAATGCATAGATTATCCAAATAGAATATATTTTGGACCTACTGATATTGCTAAGTTATCTATAAAATTATATGATGAATATGGTAGAATAATAGATAATAATAACGCGGATTATTCTATTGAAATATTATGTGAATTAATATACGATAATTAATATGTACTATTTAATTTATTTTATCAATAAAATAAATATTAATAATATATAATATATAATAGAATGACAGCCTGTAATAATATGCGTACTGATTCATCTACTTCTAATAATGGTAGACGCCCCCATGTACAAAATATTATAAATATTAATTCTGGAAATCGTAATTGCGTTCCTAACGGTCAAAATTCTGCTTCCCATAATAATTGTCATCAGCCATCAACGTCGTCTTCTACTTCGTCTTCTAATCCGTCTAGTAATGATTTATTAAATCAAATAACTGCATTACAAACGAAAGTAGATGAGATAACTACTAATTTAGCGAATACTATACATTCGACACAAGTAACACATACACAGACTAATGCCGATGGAACAACTACTACTAGTGCTCTTAATACTCATTTGGATAACTTGAATCCACTAATTGGGGCAATATCTGAAGGGGTAGGCGCTAATGCTATTAAACTAAATGAACACGATATTTCCTTAGCTGACCATAATACCAAACATTCAGATCATACTATATCTATTGATAGTATAATAGTTGATTTAAATGATTTATCTAATAATGTGCATTTAGAATTAAGTAATTTATCAGGAGACGTATCATCAAATACAGCACATATTATAGATCTATCTAATGATATAGTTGGAATATATTCTCTCATTAATACTATAAGTGGATTAGAACATTTTGATTTATCATCAGTAACCGACCTATCTGGGACAGTGGATCAATTATCTGGGACAGTTGGATCTTTAGATAATAGTTTTAATATATTAACAGGCAAAGTTAATTATTTATATGATAATTGCTTTACGCAATTAATAATTTCTTTATCACATGATATTATCGAATTGAATCAAGGCGTAATTGATATCTCTGGTGAAATTTATAGTTTACATAATTTATTAACAGATTTATCGGATGATATTCATGGCGTATCTTATAGTGCAATATATTCAAAAATAGAAAATTTATCTGGTGAAGTAAGTCATCTTTCTACTAATGTATATTTTGAATTAAATGATCTTTCTACTAATGTATATTCTGAATTAAATGATATGTCTGATAAAGTAAGTCATCTTTCTACTAATGTATATTCTGAATTAAATGATCTTTCTACTAATGTAAGTGATCTTTCTACTAATGTATATTTTGAATTAAATGATCTTTCTACTAATGTATATTCTGAATTAAATGATATGTCTGAT
>ERZ802822.2246-NODE-2246-length-10868-cov-6.021592_pt1 | contig 10868 bp, 10 predicted proteins | sample MGYA00345649_ERZ802822 | MGnify/ENA primary metagenome ERZ802822 (study PRJEB30503, sample SAMEA104212359) | marine metagenome | biome: Westerlies Biome; feature: [SRF] surface water layer (ENVO:00010504) within the epipelagic zone...; material: water... | reverse complement strand
CATAATAAAAAAATTACAACTAGATTATATCAATATCACCTGAATAATAATTTTCTAGAAAAGCTTTCTCAAACTTATCAAAATCACTATTCTTTATAGACTCTCTAATATTTTTCATCAAATTCAAATAAAAATGAATATTGTGTAAACTTAAGAGCATAAGCCCTAAAATTTCTTGAGCTTTGAAAAGATGGTGAAGATATGCTCTTGAATAATTTCTACAAGTATCACAATTACAATCTATGTCTAAGGGTCTTGTATCTAAACTATGCCTTGAATTTTTTATATTTACTTGACCTTTAGAAGTGAACGCTTGTCCAGTTCTTCCCGAGCGAGTGGGCAAAACACAATCAAACATGTCAACACCTCTTTTTATAGCCCCTACAAGATCATCCGGCTTACCTACACCCATTAAATATCTTGGTTTATTTTCCAACATAAATTTTGTTGTATTATCTAAAGTTTCAAACATTAATTCTTGACCCTCTCCAACAGCCAAGCCTCCTATTGCATAGCCTTCAAAATTTAACTCAGTTAGTTTTTTTGAAGACTCTTTCCTTAAATCTGGAAAAATAGATCCTTGTATGATGCCAAATTGCCCATAACCAGTTCTATTTTGAAAAGCTTCTCTACTTTTGGTAGCCCACTGAAGAGATAATTTCATAGCTCTTTCTGATTCTTCATATGAAGCAGGAAAAGGAATACACTCATCTAACTGCATTGTAATAGTTGCATCTAATGAATTTTGAATGTCTGTACTTATCTCTGGTGATAAAAAGTATTTTGTTCCATCTAAATGAGATTTAAAAGTGACTCCATCATTTTGAATTTTTCTTAATTTGCCCAAACTCATAATTTGAAAACCACCTGAGTCTGTCAAAAGAGGTTTATTCCATCCCATAAATTTTCTTACCCCGCCCATTTTTTTTATATTTTCTTGACCAGGCCTTAGCATTAAATGATAGGTATTGGCTAAAATAATTTGAGCGCCAGAAGCTTTTATATCTCTTAAATGCATTGCTTTCACAGTAGCAGCTGTACCCACTGGCATAAAAATTGGAGTGTCTATATCTCCATGAGCTGTTTCTAACTTGCCTAAACGAGCATTTTTGTCTTTGGATAATAATTTAAAATTAAATTTATTTATCATATCAGTTATTATTATCTCTTGAAAAAATACAACAATCTCCATAAGAAAAAAATCTATATTTTTGTTCGATTGCGTGTTGATATTTTTTAAAAATATTTTCCTGTCCATGAAAAGCTGAAACAAGCATTAGCAATGTTGATTTTGGTAAGTGAAAGTTTGTTATGAGCAAGTTTACAATTTCAAACTTGAAACCTGGTGTTATGAAAAGATCTGTAAAACCAGACCATGGTTTAATTTTCCCATTATTAATTTTTGCTATCGTTTCTAATATTCTTAAGCTTGTAGTACCTACTGATATTATACGCTTATTATTTGCTATTGCCTTGTTAATAATATTCGAAGTTATCACACTTACACTACCCCATTCTTTGTGCATTTTATGATCGAGTATATTATTAACCTTGACAGGTAAGAATGTGCCAGCGCCCACGTGAAGAGTTATTGGCGCAAACAGGACACCTTTAGTTTTTAATTTTTTTATTAAATTCTCAGTAAAATGTAATCCAGCTGTTGGTGCAGCCACAGCTCCATCTTGATCTGCAAATATTGTCTGATAATTTTTTTTATCATTATCGGACTTTATCTCTCTTTTTATATAAGGAGGAAGTGGCATTTCTCCTTGGTGATGCACTTCTTTTAATAAACTCTGATCACCTTTGTTAAATTCTAGCAGGACATCTCCTTCAACAAACTTTTCAATTAATTTTGCCTTTAAATTATTTTTAAAAATTATACACTCACCAACTTTGCATTTGCGACCAGGCTTTATAAAAGCTCTCCACATATTACGCTTAACTTTCAAGTGTAACGTTACTTGAATATTAACAGTATCTTTTTTACCAGACAATCTTGATGGTATAACTTTAGTATTATTAATAACTAATACATCTCCTGGATTTAGTATTTTATGCAGGTCTTTAAATTTTAGGTCTTCAGGAGTTTCATTAATACAATTTAACAAACGTGAATTATCTCTTGGATTAGTAGGTTTTTGGGCAATTAAATCATCACTTAATTCATAGTCAAATTGAGATATATCCATTAGCTAAACAATCTTGTTATTCAAAAATTTGAATAACACCTACAACATCATTAATTTTATTTTTAACTATTAAACATTGAACTTTTGCTTCTCTCATCCGATTTTCAGCCAATTGTAAATTATCAGTTTCAAGTGCAGTCAAAGGATTTTTATTCATTAAATCTGCTGCTTTTAATTCAGAAAAATTACTTTTATCAATTAAAGCTCTTCTTATATCACCGTCGGTAATAACACCATTTAAATTTTCTTTAGTTCCAACTAATGCTAGACCAAGACGCCCTTCAGTCATTATAACCAATACATCTTGAACGCTAGAATCTTGGCAAATAAACGGTAAGTTACTTTGCTTCATTTCATCTTTTACCGACGAAAGTAGTCTCTTTCCTAATGAACCACCTGGATGGGTTAATGCAAAATCCTCTTGCTTAAAATTTTTTAATTCCATTAATGAAACTGCTAAAGCATCCCCTAAGACCATAGTTATCATTGTAGAAGTAGTTGGAGCTAAATTTAATGGACAAGCCTCTCTGTCTACAGAAGTATCTAAAATAATATCTGCTTTAGATGCCAAAGTTGAATCTTTTACACCTGTAAGAGCAACTATAGTAACATTAAGTCTTTTAAATGCTGGTATAAGTGCAATAATTTCTTCTGTTTCACCAGAATACGAAATCAATAATACTATAGATTTTTTTTGAACTTTTCCTAAGTCACCGTGAATAGCTTCAGCAGGATGAAGAAAAATGCTTGGTGTTCCCGTAGATGCCAGAGTGGATGATATTTTTCTTCCAACAAGGCCTGACTTGCCCATGCCACAAATTATTATATGCTCATTAGTTTTATTCATTAATTCAATTGCTTTAGAAAATTCATCTCCAAGCATTTTTTCAAATCTTTCTATACCTAATTTGTAAGCTTGGGTTAAGCTAAGTGCTGTTTCTATTGCTTTCATTTTAATCACCCTTTAATATGAAGATGTTTTAACTTGAAATAATTAAAAATACCACAAAAAGGGTAAAATCTTTGAAAATTCACTTTCACATAGCAAAAAATAAAAAAGCAAAAGTAGTAGCCGACGAACTTCTTAATTTGTACGGACAGGTAGAACCTTCTAAAGCAGAAGTAATTGTTGCAGTTGGAGGTGACGGAGCGATGCTTGCAGCTATGAGAGAAAGTATTACATACAATATCCCAGTTTATGGACTCAACAGAGGTAATATAGGTTTTTTAATGAATGAATTTCAAATGTTAAATTTAATTAATAGATTAAAAGATGCAAATGAAATAATTGTTCACCCTCTAGAAATGATAGTGATTGACTCTAAAAATAAAAAGTATGTTGAACTTGCTATTAATGAGGTAGCTATTTTTAGAAGAACTCATCAAAGCGCAATAATCTCCATAAAGATTGATAATACAGAAAGATTGAATGAGTTAACTTGTGATGGAGTTATGGTTGCAACACCAGTGGGATCTACTGCTTATAATCTTTCTGCTCATGGTCCAATCTTACCAATTGGATCAGAACTTCTGGCATTAACTCCTATAAGTCCTTTTAGGCCTAGAAGATGGAAAGGCGCATTAATTAAAAATAAATCTGTGGTTGAATTTAATATAATCAGCTCAAAACTTCGCCCAGTTAGCGCTAGCGCTGATGCTAAAGAAGTAAAGAATATTGAAAAAGTGATTATTTCTCAAAAACATAATATTAACTTGCGCATTCTTTACGATAAGACCAACAGCATGGAAGATAAATATTTAAAAGAACAATTTTCGATTGGATAAAATTAGTTCAACTGTTCTTGTTGTCTCAACCACATTTCTGCATAAAGGCCATTTTTCTTTATAAGCTCTTTGTGACTACCCTGTTCTGCAATAATACCGTTCTCTAACACAATAATTTTATCCGCATCTATAATTGTTGATAATCTATGAGCTATAACTAGAGTACTATTTTTATTTGATAATTTTTTGAGAGATTTCTCTATTGATTTTTCTGTTTTTGAGTCTAAAGCAGATGTTGCTTCATCAAAAATAAAAATTTTGGGATTTTTAAGAAGCGCTCTTGCTATGGCAACTCTTTGCTTTTCTCCTCCTGAAAGTTTCAGACCTCTTTCACCAACAATCGTGTCATACCCAATTTCTAAGTTAGCAATAAATCTGTCAATAGATGATAATTTTGCTGCGTTATTAATTTCTTCTATCGATGCTCTAGGCTTAGAATAAGCAATATTATACTTTATAGTATCATTGAATAAAACTGTATCCTGAGGAACAACTCCAATATTAGATCTTAATGAACTTTGAGTAACGTCTTTTATATTTTGGTTGTCTATCGAAATAATACCAGAAGAAGGATCATAGAATCTAAATAGAAGTTTAGAAATTGTAGATTTGCCAGCTCCAGTAGGACCAACTATCGCCACTTTATGACCTGGGTTTACAACAAAACTTAGGTTTTTTAAAATTACCCTATTTCCAAATGAAAATTTTATATTTTTAAACTCTATTTTGCCACTATGTACATCAAGATCATAAGCATTTTCTTTGTCGACAATATCTGGCATCTCATCAACTAAAGCAAACATCCTGCCAATGTCTAATAAAGATTGTCTAATCTCTCTGTAAACAAAACCTAAAAAATTCAAGGGCAAATATAACTGTAACAAAAAAGTATTTACAACTACAAAATCTCCAATTGACATTTTTTCACTTGCAATATCTTCTCCAGCCATTCCCATAATTAGGAAGAGTCCAATCGCAATTATTGCTCCTTGACCAATATTAACAACTGATAAGGAAGCCCTAGCTTTAACAGCAGAATCTTCATATGATTTCATTGCATTATCAAATCTATCAGCCTCTATTTTTTCAGAATTAAAATATTTTACAGTTTCAAAATTTAACAAACTATCTATGGCTTTTGTAGATGCATTTTCGTCAGCAAGATTCATTTTTCGTCTAATTGCAATTCTCCACTCAGTTACCTTTATTGTATAAATAATATAAATTATGACTGTTGTTACAGTAACTGCTGCATACGCCAAGCCGAATGTTGCCCATAAAACTATGCCTACTGCTATTAATTCAACTAAAACAGGAACAATTTCAAAAGCTGCGAACCTTAGCAAAAATTCTATCCCTTTAGATCCCCTATCAATAGCCCTTGTTAAACCACCAGTCTGCCTATTAAGATGAAAAGAAAGAGACAAACTATGCAAATGCTGAAAAGCTTTTAATGCAGCGCCTCTTACTGCTTTTTGAGCAACTCTTGCAAAAACGAACTCTTTTGCTTCATCAAAAAAAACTTGTCCAAGCCTAGCTAAGGCGTAAGAGCCTATAACAAACCAAAGTAGATTTAAATTTACTTCTTTTCCCTCGGATACAAGATCTACAGCTTTCCCATATAAAAATGGTGTATAAACTGTTACTATTGTTGCCAAAATTAAAAAAATAAATGCTAAGAATATCCTAAATGGCATTTCTTTATTGCCTTTAGGTATAACAAATCTTAGCAGTTCCTTTAGTGTTTTAAGAGGGGTTAAAATTTTAGTATTTGAAGAAAATGCATCAGCATTTTTCATGAAAGATAGCCTTTATATTTATTGCTATTCAGCTACGGTAAAGCTTTCACCACAACCGCAACGGGCAATTTCATTTGGATTAGAAAACTCAAAACCTGAACTGAACTTTTGTTCTTTATAATCCATCTCTGATCCAATTAAAAACATAATTGCCGCTGGATCAATACATATAACAATGTCTTTAGAAATAATTTTCTCTTCGAAGGGTTTTATTTCTGTGGCATACTCAACATTGTATTTCATTCCTGAACAACCAGCAGTTTTAATACCAATCCGTAGCCCTATTACTTCTGATTTAGTATCTTTCATTAGTGTTTTAACCCTATTAGCGGCAGCTTCAGTTAAGGTTAATAATGGCTTATTTTTATTAGTCATTATAAACTCCTTCAAAAATTAATGTATATCAAGAGCCATTTTTGCATCTTCACTCATTCTATCCTTTGTCCAGGCAGGTTCCCATACGAGTTCGACTTCAATTAAGCCTACATCATCTATTTTCGCAATTGTATCAGCAACTTGTCCAGGCATTTCTCCAGCAACAGGACAACCTGGAGCTGTGAGAGACATTTTAATTTTAATATCATTATTTTCTAATAGAACAATATCATAAATAAGGCCTAAATCATAAATGTTAACTGGTATTTCTGGATCATAAATAGTTTCAATACATTTTATAACTTCTGCAAGTTCTATTTTTCTAGCACATATATTATTTTTTTTACCAGCTTTTGCCGTAAATGGTGCATGCGGATCAGAAGATGGATGATGTGGCATAAATGCTGATAAAGGAAGCTGTTCAGAATCACTCATTTCAAACACCAAAGATCTTTTTTACTTTATTTAGAGACTGAGCTAATTTATCAAAGTCTTCTTTTGTTGAATATGCCCCAACAGAAGCCCTGGTTGTAGATACTAAATTAAATGCATCCATTAATGGTTGTGCACAATGATGACCTGCTCTTACAGCTATACCCTCCCTGTCAATAATTGTTGCTATATCATGTGAATGGGCACAATCCATAGTGAAGGAAACCACACCTGTTTTACTAGGGGCTTTTCCAAAAACATTTACGCCGTCAATAGAATCTAATAAGGCGGTCCCATAATCAATTATATTTTTTTCGTGAGCCCCGATTTTGTCAATACCAACTTCTAAAACCCAGTCAATTGCTTCCCCCAAAGCTATTGCTTCTACAATAGGTGGTGTACCCGCTTCAAATCTCAGAGGAGGATCTGCAAAAGTTGATTTATCTATTCTAACTACATCTATCATATCTCCACCACCTAAAAAAGGCGGCATTTCTTCTAATATTTTATATTTACCAAACAGTATGCCGATACCAGTAGGTCCATACAACTTATGACCAGAAAAACAATAAAAATCGCATCCTAAGTCAACCATATCTACCTTTTCATGAATAACACCTTGGCACCCATCAACAATACTAATTGCTCCACAATCTTTAGCAATTTTACAAATTTCCTTAACGGGGAAGGTGGTTCCTAAAACGTTAGACACGTGCGGGAAAGCAACAACCTTAGTTTTATCAGTAACTAATTTTTTTATAACACTTGCGTCAAAATCCATATTAGGATCAATATCTGCGGCTATAATACTTGCACCTTTCTGTTCTGCAATAAGTTGCCAAGGTACAATATTTGCGTGATGTTCTGCAATTGTGATTATTATTTCATCTCCGGGCAATATATTTTTCATTCCCCAGCTATATGCAACTAAATTTATTGCAGCTGTAGCACCTGAGGTAAAAACAACTTCCTGTTCATTACAATTTATAAAATCGGCTACTTTTTTTCTGGCACCTTCATAACTAGAAGTGGCCTCTTCAGACAATTTATGCAAACCTCTGTGAACATTTGAGTAATTAAATGAATAATTTTTATTTATAGCTTCTAAAACTTTTCTAGGTTTTTGCATTGATGCAGCAGAGTCAAGGTATACAAGTGGTTTATTCCAAACTTGTCTATTTAAAGCTGGAAATTGGCCTTTAATGTGCTGTAAGTCATAAGGTTTCATTTTAAAATATTTCTTTGGTTATAATTGAGGATAAGGCTAATTCAGCTTCTTTAAACACAAAATCATGTAATGAATTATCAACAGATTGATTGATCATATCTTCTAAAAAGGCTTTAATAAGTATTTCCCGTGCCTTATCCATAGGAACACCTCTACTATTGAGATAAAATAGTTGATCATCATCTAATTCGCCAACTGTGGCACCATGCGCACAGATCACATCATCAGCATAAATTTCTAGTTCAGGTTTAGCATTAGCACTTGCAGTATCAGATAGTAAAATAGCTCTACTCATTTGTTGGCCATCAGTTCTTTGAGCATCTTGTGCTACTCTAACCTTACCTTGGAAAACACCTGTTGATTTTCCACCAAGGACACCTCTTACAATTTGTTTAGAAGTACAATCTGGTACATCGTGATAAATTGCTGTAGTTAGGTCGTGATGCTGTTTGTTACAAGATATATAGACACCGTTAAGGTTTAATTTTGCATTGCAACCATTTAAATAAGCATGTGTTTCTGAACGAGTAAAAATCCCACCTTTTATCAAGGAAAACGAATTTAAATAAGATTCTTTAGACAAATAAACACAATTAGCAGATAAATTATATGTTTTTTCATTATCATTAAATATTTTAATAGAATTTAAAGAAGCTTTATTTCTTAATTCTATAAGCTGCAATGGCATTGCCAATGAAGTTAAATGATTAAATCGTTCAATTAAATATAAACTACTATTCTTTTCCAATTCTAAATATAAGACTGGATGAACTGATTGGTTGTCTTCACCACCTTCATATATAATTTGAATAAAATCTTTAACTTTTGTATCTTTTGATACTGTTAATTTCATTATTGACGGAGTGCAAGATAATGAAACATTTGTAGAGGGATGATCACTTAAATTACTCTTTTTTATTTTTTGCAAATACTTTAGACCTTCACTATCACTAAGAACTGACAAATTAACCCCTGAAGGCAATTTAGAGGATAAATCTTCTCGATAAGCCCCATCAATAAAGTGAATAATTGTTGATCCAATAAGGGTTGACGTATTATTGTTGTTCTTTTTTAAATTAGGATTTATAGGTTTGATTTTTTTTCTAGATAAAGATCCTAACCTACTTAATCTCCATGTTTCTTCTCGAGGACTAGGCCAACTTTTAAAATCATTACATGCTATTCTTCTAAAGTTCGTGTCTTCAAACTGATTAGTATAATTTTTAATAGAATTGATATAATCGTCTTTAATACTATGCTGCATTAATTAAACCTGAGTAACCATTTTTTTCAACTTCTAGAGCTAATTCCGGGCCACCTGACTTGATAATAACACCGTCAGACAAAATATGAACAAAATCGGGAATAATATAATCTAATAACCTTTGATAGTGTGTAATAACAACAATAGCATTATCATTATTTCTCTGTGCATTAACACCATCAGAAACTATTTTGAGAGCATCAACATCTAGACCTGAGTCGGTTTCATCCAAAATAGAAACTGTTGGTTTTAACATTGCCATTTGTAAAATCTCAAACCGTTTTTTTTCTCCACCGGAAAATCCAACATTTACAGCTCTTTTTAACATTTCGTCTTTGACATGCATTTTTGAAGCTTCTTTCCTTGCTTCCTTAACAAAAGCTAAATGATCAAGTTCCTCTTCGCCTAAAAACTTCCTTCTTGAGTTAACCGCTTCTCTTAAAAAACTCATTCCTCCAACACCAGGCAATTCAACAGGATATTGAAAAGCCAGAAACAAACCAGATCTTGCTCTTTCATCTGCTTCCATTTCAGATAAAGAAATTCCATCTAATAAAATTTCTCCTTCTTCTAACTCATATCCATCTCGTCCTGCTAACATATAAGATAAAGTACTTTTACCTGATCCATTAGGCCCCATAATTGCGTGAACTTCTCCAGAGTTTATAGATAGAGAAACACCATTAAGAATATTTTTATTATCTAATTTTAAGCAAGCATTTTTTATTTCAAGTAAAGACATTATTTTTCCATTTTGTTTATGTTTTTTATTTTAACCAACAGAGCCTTCTAAACTAATACCAATAAGTTTTTGAGCCTCTACTGCGAATTCCATGGGCAACTCTTTCATTACCTCTTTACAAAAACCATTTACTATTAGCGAAGTAGCTTGCTCTGTATCTAAACCTCTTTGAAGACAATAAAATAATTGATCTTCAGAAATTTTTGAAGTTGTGGCTTCATGCTCTACTCTAGCAGATGGAGTATGCTGATTTATGTAGGGAACTGTATGAGCACCACATTTATCACCAATCAACAATGAGTCACATTGAGTAAAGTTTCTAGCACCCTTAGCATTTTTTTGAATTTGAACTTGTCCTCTATAAGTATTTTGTGCTTTACCAGCAGATATACCTTTAGAAATAATGGTAGATTTAGTATTTTTACCAATATGTATCATCTTTGTGCCAGTATCAGCTTGTTGGGCATTATTTGCTACGGCTACTGAATAAAATTCTCCAACGGAATTATCTCCTCTTAAGACACACGATGGGTATTTCCATGTAATAGCTGAACCAGTTTCAACTTGTGTCCAAGAAATTTTTGAACGATTGCCAAGACAATTGCCCCTCTTAGTAACAAAGTTATAAATTCCTCCTTTACCATCTTTATCGCCTGGATACCAATTTTGAACCGTAGAGTACTTTATTTCAGCATCATCCATAGCCACAAGCTCTACAACTGCAGCATGCAATTGATTTTCATCTCTTTGTGGAGCAGTACATCCCTCTAAATATGACACATAAGAGTTATCTTCAACTATTATTAAGGTTCTCTCAAATTGACCGGAATTTTGTTCATTTATTCTAAAATATGTAGAAAGCTCCATTGGACACTTTACGCCTTTAGGTACATACACAAATGAACCATCTGTAAAAACAGCAGAATTTAAAGCAGCGTAATAATTATCGTTCATTGGGATAACAGAACCAATGTATTTTTTAACTAAATCAGGATGATTTTGAACTGCTTCTGATATTGGACAAAAAATAATACCTTCATCAGCAAGTTTT
>ERZ802822.2244-NODE-2244-length-10880-cov-50.446265_pt1 | contig 10880 bp, 8 predicted proteins | sample MGYA00345649_ERZ802822 | MGnify/ENA primary metagenome ERZ802822 (study PRJEB30503, sample SAMEA104212359) | marine metagenome | biome: Westerlies Biome; feature: [SRF] surface water layer (ENVO:00010504) within the epipelagic zone...; material: water... | reverse complement strand
GAAATTCTCATTAATATGAAACCAAAAATACTAGTTACAAGAAAATTATCAGATGGAGCGGAGGAGAAATTAAAGAAAAATTTTGATGTAACTCTTAATTTAAAAGATGAGCCAATTCTTAATAGCGAACTTATTAAAATGGCTAATGAGTATGATGGATTTATTTCAACTGGGTTTGACAAAATTGGAGAAGATTTTTTTAAAGATTTAAATGGTAAATTAAAGATTATTGCTCAAGTTGGAGTAGGCTATGACAACATCTCTGTTAAATCAGCTGAAAGCAAAAAGATTAAAGTTACCAATACTCCAAATGTTTTAAATGAAGCTGTTGCTGAAACGACTATTCTTTTGATTTTAGCTGCATCAAGAAGAATAGGTGAAGCTTATAATCTTGTAAGATCAGGGACGTGGAAAGATCAAAAACCTGATCTAACTAAATTTATGATTGGGAATTCTGTTACAGGAAAAACACTTGGTATAATTGGTATGGGTCGGATAGGGAGAATGGCAGCAAAATGTGCAAAAGCATTTGGTATGAAAATAATTTACTTTAATAGAAATAAACTTTCTGAAGATCTTGAAGATGGAGCAAAATATTTTTCAGATGTAAATTCTATGATGCCTGAGTGTGATTTTGTTAGTATTCATACTCCTGCTACGGCAGAAACAAAGCATATTTTAAACACTACTTCTATTGGGCTATTACCTAAACATGCTGTAGTGATTAACACTTCAAGAGGATCAACAATTGATGATGATGCGTTAATAGAAGCTCTACAAAATAATAAAATTTACGCAGCTGGCCTAGATGTATTTAATAACGAACCTAATTTAGATGAAAGATACATGAAGCTGGATAATTGTTTTGTTTTACCTCATGTCGGTAGTGCAACTCATGAAACTCGTTTAGCAATGAGTATGATGGCCGTAGATAATATTTGTAATTACTTTGAGAATAGGCCACTAATTTCTGAAGTGGTATAATACAATCTGAAGTTGTTTATTTAGTTAATATATATAATATCTATACATATTTATTTCCCGTTTTATTTGAAATTAAAAATCATTTGTGATTAAGTTCCAATATTAAAAACATAAACGAGAGGAAGATAATGTTTAAATTAATAACAAAAACTATAGCTACTGTAGCTATTGTTTCAGTTGCTTTATTTGGCTCTGCTAACGCAAAGACTTTAAAGATTGAAACTCACTTTACTGCTAGTTCACCAAATGGTGAAGTTGCAGCTCAATTCGCTAAAAACGTAGAAATGTTTTCTGGCGGAAGCTTAAAAGTACAAATGTTTTATTCATCTTCAGTAACAGGAAAATCTGCTGAAGTATTTAATTCTGCACAAACTGGAATTATTGACTGTGATATGACTGGTGCTGGTTACCAAACTGGTAAAAATGCTGCGTTCCAATTCGCTGGTGATGTAATGGGTGGATACGATAACCCTTATCAACAATATGATTTCTTAAAGTTCCCTGGAGCTCAAGATGCTGTTGATGCGTTATACAATAAATACGGAATGACATTAATTGGTTGGTGGATACCAGGACATGAGTCTTTAATATCTAGCAAACCTATTCCAGATGTTGCTTCTATCAAAGACTTTAAATTTAGATCACCTCCAGGAATGGAAAGTATGATCTTTACAGCGCTAGGTGCTAAGCCAATCGTAATGGATTTCGGTGAAGTTCCAACTGCTTTACAAACTGGTCTAATTGATGGTGCTGACTATTCATCTTTAGCTACTAACTATGCAGGTGGACACTATGAGCAAAACAGATATGCTACATATCCAGGTTTTCACTCTATGCCAGCTGACCATTTAGCTTGTAATACTAAAGTATGGAATAAGCTAAAACCTCATGAAAGAGGAGCAATGAAAGCAGGTATAGAAATTGCTGGAAGAACTATCACTAGCTTAGTTGAGAGAAAAAACGCTGAAGCTGTAAAAGCTTTAAACGAAATGGGCGTTACTCTTCATGACTGGTCTAGAGAAGATAGACTTAAGTTCAGAAATGCTGCACTTGGAGCTTGGGAAGAATGGAAGAAAAAATCTCCTGAGGCTGCTGCTCTTATAGATATACATACTGCTTACATGAAAGCTAACGGTATCCTATAATTAAAAGCACATAATAAAATCTTGAAGGGCCTTCAGTGGCCCTTCAACTAAATTTAGTTTTTTAAGCTTATGGTTGATAAATCTTTACAAGAACAAAATGAAAAAGTTGCAAGTAAAGATGATTTTCCAATAACTTGGGTTGACAGAATTACTCTATTTTTAAGCCACACCATTAAATATTTAATACCCATAATAGTACTTGTAATGATGTACGAAATTTTTATGAGATATATATTAGAAAAACCAACCTTGTGGGTGAATGAATTATGTTTGTGGTTGGCTGGAGTTTGTTATTTAGTAGGTGGAATATATGCAAGTCGTCTAAGAAGCCATATTAGAATAGTATTGTTGTATGATTATGTAAGCAGACCTACTCAAAGAATTTTCGATTTAATAAGTACATTAGTTATTGTTCTTTTTGCAGCCGCAGTCATTTATGGTGGTATGGAAGACGCATATAGATCATTTATAAATTGGGAAAGGTTTGCAACTTATTGGGATCCACCAATTCCAGCAACTATGAAGCCACTTACACTCATATGCGTATTTCTTATCGCTCTTCAATCTGTAAATAACTTAATTATTGATTGGAAAAATCCCAAAGAAAAGCAATACGACCCATCTAAAGATTTAAAATAAAATGGAAATTGAAATAGGAACACTTTCGATAATACTTATAGTTGGATTGTTGGCTCTTATATCTATCGGTGTTCCAATGGGTTTTGCCTCAGGTTTTATGGGAGCAGTACTTGTATTTCTTTATATTGGCGAACATGCATTGGGTATTTTACTTTCAAGATATTATTCTCTTGTTGTAACTTATTCTTTTTTATCAGTTCCCTTATTTATATTCATGGCCTCCTTACTTGAACGCTCAAATATAGCTAGAGATCTATATGATGCTTTGAATGCTTGGTTAAGAAAAACAAGAGGGGGAGTGGGAGTTGTGACTGCAATCATGGCTACTATTATGGCTGCAATGAGTGGAATTATTGGAGGAGAAATTGTTTTGTTAGGATTAATAGCTTTACCTCAAATGTTGAGATTAAAATATGATCAAGATATGTCGATTGGAATTATTTGTGCATCAGGTTCTTTAGGTACAATGATCCCTCCATCAATTGTTTTAATTATTTACGGATTAACAACAGAAACTTCAATTACAATGTTATTTCAAGAAGCTATTGTACCAGGCTTATTGATTTCAGGTTTAATTATCACCTACATTCTTATTCGAACAAGATTGCAACCTCATCTGGCACCATTAAGTGATGAAGCACCATTAACTTTAAAAGAAAAGATGTCATATCTTCCAGGTCTATTACCTCCAATTGCCATAGTAATAATAGTTTTGGGTTCAATTTATTCTGGAATTACGGGCATAACAGAAGCAGCTGGAATGGGAGTGGTCGCTACATTGATTATTATTTTTTCAAGAAAAGAATTAACATGGTTTTTATTTAAAGATGCATTGGTAAGAACTTTCAAAGCTTCAGGTACTATTTTAACAATTACTTTTGGAGCTACGGTTTTAGCTGGTGCTTATTCTCTTGCTGGCGGACCAAAATATGTAGCAGAAGCTATTTTAGCTTATGATTTAAAACCAATGTATTTAATTTTCATGATGCAAATAATGTTCTTAATAATGGGAGCATTTATGGATTGGGTAGGTATTGTGTTGTTAGCAATGCCAGTATTTTTACCAATAGTTTTAGCTCTTGGTTTTGATCCAATATGGTTTGGAATTTTATTCTGTGTAAATATGCAAGTTTCATTTTTAAGTCCACCCTTTGGGCCAGCAGCCTTCTACTTAAAATCAGTTGCGCCACCACACATATCGTTAACTGATATATTCAGAGGTTTTGCACCATTTATTGTTATTCAATTGATTGTTTTAGCTTGTGTAATGTTTTTCCCAGAAGCAATGACACAAAATTTTCACGAGTTTAAACCTAAACCATGATTAAAATTGGTTTTATAGGGACAGGTCTAATGGGCCTTCCAATGGCTATAAATATATTGAAGGCTGGATATAGTTTAAAGGCGTTTAATAGATCTAAAGATAAAGCAGATCCTTTAAAAAATCATGGGGGAGAGATATCAAATACAATTAAAGAAGCTGTAAGTGATAGCGATTTCATCATAACAATGTTAACAGACGACACTGCAATTGATGACGTAATGAGTAGTCCTGATTTTTCAGAGAGTTTAAAGACAGGAGCCACAGTAATTGATATGAGCTCTGTTAAGCCATCTACAGCAACTAAACATGGAAATAATTTAAAATCAAAAAAGATAAATTATTTGGATGCACCTGTTTCAGGAGGAACTATCGGAGCAGAGGAAGCATCATTAGCAATTATGGTTGGAGGTGAGCAAGATGTTTTCAATAAAGCAAGTGAAATTCTAAAGACAATGGGAAATCCAACATTGGTGGGTCCAATAGGCAGTGGCCAAGTATCAAAACTTGCTAACCAAATAATTGTTGGCCTAACAATTGGTGCAGTAGCAGAAGCGGTAACGTTATGTGAAAAAGCAGGAGCAGATCCTGTCAAAATGATTAGTGCTTTATCTGGTGGTTGGGCAGATAGTAAAATTTTGCAAACTCATGGAAAAAGAATGGTTGATAAGGATTTTAGTCCAAAAGGTAAAACCTCCACTCATTTAAAAGATATGAATAATATTTTAGATTGTGCAAATAATTTTAATACTCATTTACCTATTTCAAATTTAGTTAAAGAAATGTATAAAACTCTAGTTGAAAATGGTCATGGAAACAAAGACCATAGTTCACTTTATATGGAAATTGAAAGGATGAATAAGAAATGAGTAAAAGATTAGAAGGTAAAAAAATTGTTGTTACTGCTGCAGGACAAGGAATTGGTAAAGCAACAGCCATTGCATTTCATAAAGAAGGAGCAAATGTTACAGCAACGGACTTAAATGAAAAAACCTTAGCTGATTTAAACAAAGAATTTCCTAATATTAAAGTAAAAACATTAGATTCAACTAACAATAATGCAATTTTAGATTTCACAAAATCTTTAGATAAAGTAGATGTTTTATTTAATGCGGTTGGGTTTGTTCATCACGGAACCATTCTTGATTGTGAAGAAAAAGATTGGGATTTTTCAAGTGATGTAAATGTAAAATCTATGTTTTTTATGTGCAAAGCAATATTACCACTAATGGTAAAACAAAATGGTGGTAGCATTATCAATGTTTCCTCTTGTGCCTCTAGCTTAAAAGGTTTTCCAAATAGATTTGTTTATGGGACTACAAAAGGAGCCGTAATCGGTTTAACAAAATCAATTGCAGCTGATTTTGTTAAACAAAATATAAGATGTAACTCAATTGCACCAGGCACAGTTTTTTCACCTTCTTGGCAAGATAGGGTTAATCAAAGCCCTGACCCTGTACAGGCTAAAAAAGATTTTATAGCAAGACAACCTATGGGAAGATTAGGTACAGCTGAAGAAATTGCAGCAATGGCAGTATATTTAGCAAGTGATGATGCAACATTTACAACGGGAACAACAATTTCCATCGATGGTGGAATTTCAATATAATTAAATAATAAAAGGAGAATTATGAAATTATTAAGAGTAGGACAAAAAGGAAAAGAGAAACCCGCGGCTTTAGATAAAGATGGTAAAATTAGAGATATCAGTTCACATGTCGAAGATTTAAATCCTCATCATTTAAATTTTGAAACTATTTCTAAACTACAAAATGCTGATCTATCTTCACTTCCTGAAATATCAAGTAGTGAGAGGATTGGATCATGTATAACTAAGCCAGGTAAGTTTATTGCAATTGGATTAAATTTTTCTGATCATGCTGCAGAAACTGGTGCAGAAGCACCGTCTGAACCAATAGTGTTTATGAAAGCTACAAGCTGCATTAATGGTCCTAATGATGATATTGAAATTGTGTCAGGATCCAAAAAACTTGATTGGGAAGTTGAGCTAGGAATTATTATTGGAAAAGAGACAAAACATATATCTGAAAGTGACTCTGAAGAACATATTTTAGGATATTGTTTGGTCAATGATATTAGTGAAAGAGAATGGCAATTAGAAAAAATGGGTCAATGGGTTAAAGGAAAATCTCATGATACTTATGGACCAATTGGACCTTACCTAGTAACGAAAGATGAAATTTCAGATATTAACAATTTAAACATGAGTTTAGATGTTAATGGAAATAAAATGCAAAGAGGAAATACTAATACAATGATTTTTAATGCAAACTTTATTGTTTCTTATTTAAGTAAGTACATGTCTTTACAACCAGGTGATATCATTACCACTGGAACGCCTCCTGGTGTAGGTATGGGTATGAAGCCTCAACAATTTTTAAAAGCTGGAGACACAATGAAGTTATCAATTGAAAACTTAGGTGAGCAAAACTCTAAAGTTGTTGCACTTTAAATAATTGTGAAGATAACTTCTATTAAAAGTCATGTACTTAGATATGAGTTAGACACAGAACTTGGTTATTCTCAACAATATTATAAACATAGAACTGCTCATCTTGTGGAGGTTGAGACTGATGAAGGTATTACAGGATGGGGAGAATGCTTTGGACCAGGAAATATTGCATTAGCTAATAAGTATATTGTTGAAAAAGTTATCCAGCCAATAATAATTGGTGAAGATCCCTTAAATAAAGAACATATCTGGCAAAAAGTGTACAACCTTCTAAGAGATAGTGGTCAAAAAGGAATGCCAATACAAGCTTTATCGGGTGTGGATATTGCGTTATGGGACATCCTTGGAAAAAAATCCAAAGTACCTCTCTATCAACTTTTAGGTGGAAAATGTAATGAACATATTCCGGTTTATGGTTATGGGATGATGTTACAAAAAAAATCTACAGAAGAATTAATCAATTCATTTAAAGAGGAAGCAAAACAAATCAAGTCTAAAAATTTTAAAGCTATGAAGATGAAGATTGGCTTAGGTGCAAAGGAAGATCTTAAATTAGTACAAGCGGTTAGAGAAAGCATAGGAAAAGACTTTAGATTAATGGTAGATGCTAACCATGCATACAATTTAAAAGATGCTATTTATGTTGGTAAAGGATTGGATGAGTTAGATATATTTTGGTTTGAAGAGCCTGTAGCACCCGAGGACTATGAAGGGTATCGACAATTAAGAAGTAAAATTTCTACCAGTATTGCAGGAGGAGAGGCTGAATTTACAAAATATGGTTGGAACAAATTAATCTCCAATAATTGTATTGATATTGCCCAACCAGAAGTTTGCGGTTTAGGTGGGATTACTGAGTATTTAAAAGTCTCAGCTTTGGCACAAGCTAATTTTATCCCAGTTATCAATCATGTATGGGGGTCTGCAATAAGTATAGCTGTTAATTTACACTTACTTACAGCTCAACCTGATATGCCAGGAGGATTATTTCCCTCTAAATCAATGTTGGAATTTGATACCACTGAAAAAAATATTTTTATTACAGATCTACCAAATGAAGATTTTTCAATTTTAAAGCAGGTAAATGAAAATAATGGATTTGCATCTGTAACTGATAATATTGGCATAGGTATTACTCCTAACAAAGATTTTATAAATGAATTTGAAATAAATGAATAAAATCAGAACTACCGAACCAAGAGTTATTTGGAATATTAAATGCAAATTAGGTGAGGGCACCTTATGGGTAAAAGAGCATAATTCTATTTATTTTGTAGATATTAAGAAAAAGAAAATCTGCATCTTAAATATTAAAAATAATAAAAAAAAACAAATTAAGGTAAATAAAGAAGTGGGTTTTTTAGCCCATGTTAAAAAAAATATATTTATTTTGGGATTACAAGGAGAAATTAGAATTCAAAATCTTAAATCTAAAAAAATTTTAAAATCAATATTCACCGAACCAAATATTAAATTAAACAGAACCAATGATGGTAAAACAGACTCAGCCGGAAATCTATGGTTTGGCACTATGGATAACCTAGAGAGAAAAATTGAAAAAGGATCACTTTATAAATTAGATAAAAATTTAATATTAACTAAAGTTGATAAAAACTATAGAATTACAAATGGACCAGCATTTTTAGACCAATATAATTTTTACCATACCGATAGTTCTAAAAGAAAAATTTATAAAATTAAAATTAACAAACATAATCAAATTATTGATAAAAAAATTTTTAAAACTTTTTCTGATAAAGAAGGAGTTCCAGATGGCATGACTCTAGATAAAAATAAAAATCTATGGGTCGCTCATTATCATGGAGCCTGTATTTCTGTATTTAATAATAAAGCAAAGTTAATCCACAGAATTCAATTTCCTGCAAAAAATATTACCAATTGTACATTTGGTGGCAAAAATAATAATGAACTTTTTGTTACCTCAGCAACCAAAGGTATGAACAGTGCAGAATTGCGAAAATATAGATACTCAGGCTCTTTATTTAGTGTAAAAACTAACTCAAAAGGAATTTTACAAAAAAAATTTGTTTTGAGCGATGAAAAAAAGAGATCTTTATTATGAAAGAATACCTACAAAGTTACTTAGAGAAGATATCCGTTATCTTGGAAATATTCTTGGAGAAGTAATTAAAGAACAAGAAGGCATTAAGTTTTTTAATCTGGTTGAAAAGGTCAGAAAGCTATCAAAAGCAAATAAAATAAATCTTAAAAATAAGAATTCATTCAAAAAACTAGTCAAAAAAGTAAGAAATAGTAATCCAATCGATACTCTCAGATTAACTAGAGCATTTACTCATTTAATTAATTTTATAAATCTAGCTGAGTCAATTGATACATCAAGAAATCTTGATGAATATGAAACTAAGCGTAAAAATCTAAAATATAATATTTTTATTGAAGAAATATTTGAAAAACTTTTTAAAAATAAAAAAATATCTAACAATAAAATTTATAACCTTGCTAAAAATCTAGATATTGGAATAGTTTTAACTGCCCATCCAACAGAGGTAAAAAGAAGAACTTTAATTCAGAAATATCATAAGATCATAGAAATTCTAGAGCAAAGAGATCTTTATAATTCTCATCCATCAAAGTTAACTCAATTAAATAAACAACTTCATGACGAGTTTACAATTATATGGAACACTGATGATCTTAAAAGAACCAAACCTTCTCCATTTGATGAGGCAAGATGGGGCTTGGCGATTATAGAAGATAGTTTGTGGGAAACAATTCCTAAAGTTTACAGAAGGTTAAATTCTATTTTTTTGAAAAACATGAATAGAGGATTACCAAAAAACTTTAATCCAATTCAGTTTGGCTCATGGATGGGTGGAGATAGAGATGGAAATCCTAATGTAACTGCAAAAGTTACTAAAGAAGTAATTTTATTATCAAGATGGGAAGCAGCAAAACTATATGAAAAATCTTTGACTAAAATTATTAGATCCTACTCAATGAAAAAATGTTCAAAAAAAATAAGCTCTAAAGTTGGCAAAACTTTTGAACCATATCGAGTTTTTCTAAGACCTCTTAGAGATAAATTGAGACTAACTCATAGATCTATAGAACAATATTTTATTAATAAGACACCTTTAGATAAAAATATTTTATTAAGTTCAACTGAAGAAATTTTAAAACCTTTGAGGGTCGTAAGAGAATCTTTAGAACAAAACCACAATGAAAACGTTGCAAGTGGGGAACTTCTCGATCTCATGCGAAGAGCAAAATGTTTTGGAATAAATTTAGCTAGACTAGATATTAGGCAAGAATCTTCAAGACATAGACAATTAATTGCTGAACTTATTAAAAAAAAATTTAATAAAAATTATTATAATTTCACTGAGGAAGAAAAAATTAATTTTTTAAAATCTAAATTAACTTCAACTAAGAGCTATATTAATAAATTTAAATTTTCTAATAAAGAGAACAATGAAGTTTGGTCTACTTTTAAAATACTTGCAGATGAACCCTCAGAGTGCTTAGGAGCATATGTAATTTCAATGACTACGTCTGTGTCAGATATTTTGTCAGTTTCATTTCTACAAAAAGAGGCAAAAATAAATAATAAATTAAGAGTAGTTCCTTTATTTGAAACATTAGATGATTTGATTAATGCAAAATCAATAATGGAGAGTTTATTTTCAAAAAAATGGTACAGAAAACTAATTAATAATAAACAAGAAGTAATGATAGGATATTCAGACTCTAGTAAGGATGCAGGAAAAATATGTGCTAGCTGGCATCAATACAAAGCCCAAGAGGAAATCGTCAAATTAGGAAAAAAATTCGATGTAAATGTTACTTTTTTTCATGGAAGAGGGGGCTCACCTGGTAGAGGTGGTGGACCAATTCAAGCTACTTTAAGATCGCAACCTCCAGGTTCAGTAAATGGAAAGATTAGGATTACCGATCAGGGTGAAGTTATTCAGCAAAAATATGGCTATGAACCAATAGCTGAATATAATCTATGTAGTTACATAGGTGCTGTAACTGAAGCAACATTAAATCCTCCACCTACTCCTAAACAAAACTGGAGATCACTAATTGAAAAAATGTCCGATATTTCTAAGAGTTCATATAGAAAAAATATTAATCAAAGCTCAGAATTTATTAAATATTTCAAAACTGTCACACCTAGTGCAGCTCTAGGAAAACTATCAATTGGATCGAGACCATCTAAAAGAAAAAATGTTGATAATATTAAAAGTTTAAGAGCAATACCTTGGGTATTTGCTTGGACGCAGATTAGATTAATGTTACCTGCGTGGTTAGGTAGCGCTGAGGCTTTAAGATA
>ERZ802822.2242-NODE-2242-length-10888-cov-7.936084_pt1 | contig 10888 bp, 11 predicted proteins | sample MGYA00345649_ERZ802822 | MGnify/ENA primary metagenome ERZ802822 (study PRJEB30503, sample SAMEA104212359) | marine metagenome | biome: Westerlies Biome; feature: [SRF] surface water layer (ENVO:00010504) within the epipelagic zone...; material: water... | reverse complement strand
ATTTAGTTGACTTTTTTACATATATTTATTTATACATAAATAAAATAATTATTTAAATATTCTAACACAAATAAAATAATTGTAACACAAACTAAAATTCTCTTCAGAATTGTATTAATTAATTATTTTTTAGTCTAACACAAAGAATATTTGGCATAGATATTGAAAAAATGATACATAATAATTTATAACACAAATTAATTGACAAATTTGTGTTAGAATTGTATTGTAACACTAAAAAAAACTGATTCGTTTATGGCAGATATTATTTCAACTAAAGATGGAAGGTTACATATCTATGTTAGACAAGATAAATACAAGGGTAAGTTGAAATCTGAGAATTGGGTAGGTAGAACTTTTCACAATGGTAAACAAAAAGTCATATCTTCAGGCACAACAGAGCTTGAAGAAGCAAAAATAATATTGGAAAAGTGGTATGATGACCTTATTTCAGGAAAATTAGAAGAAAATTTGGATAATAAAGATAACACCACTATCAATCCATTAGAAAACGATTCCTCAAATCATGAGCTAGTGGGAAACGAAAAAGAAAAAAATGAAAAAATAATAGAAGAAAAAAAAGAAGCATCAGCCCCTATTGTTGCAGAAGAAAAAAAGAAAAAACTTTTTAATCTCGATTTATCATCTTTAAAAAACTTATCATCTCTGAAAGATAAATTTTCTTTTAAAAGAAAAGAAACTAATAAAGAAGGTAAAGAAAAGAAAAAAAATCTTTCAAATTTAAAAAAATTATTTTCAGAAAAAATAAGCAAAGCAAATGTTGCAGGTGAGGAAATAGCGGGAATTGATATAAGTGAGGAGTCTATTAAGATAGCTCAATTAAGTAAAACAGATTCAAATTGGATATTAGAAAAAATTTCTTTAAGACTTCTTGATAAAAATAAAACAGCAGATGGAATAATCAATTCAAAAGATTATGTGTCGGAGGAATTAAAACTTGCCATAGAGAATTCAAAAATTGCAACAACTAACGTAGCAATTTCTATTCCAGTAACAAGTGCCATAATTAGAGTTGTAACTAGTCCGTTAATGTCAGATGAAGAACTTCAAAAGGCTATTGAAACTGATTCACTTTGGGAAAATTTAGTTCAGTTAACAGATGATTTAAATGAGTATTCAATATTTCATCAGGTTATTAGTAGAAACAACAAAACCAATACAATGGAAATACTTTTTGTAGCCTCTAAACTTAGTGATGTAAATTCATATTCTTCTATAATTAAAAAGGCTGGATTGAATCCAGTAATAATGGACGTGAAGTGTTTCACTCTAAAAAACGCTTTTGACAATGCTTTAAAAATTGAAAATAAAGCTAACAATGCTTTGCTAGAAATTGGATCTGAGGATAACTACTTAATTATAGTGCATGATAATATTCCAATTATTACCGATATTTTTTTAAGACCAAATGAAAAAGAACTTTTATCACAACATTCAGGAAATATGCAAAATGAGGATTTAGACAGTGTAGTAAGACGTTATTGTATGCAGTTAAAACAAGCTTTAAGTGATTATGAAAGTAAATATACATCAAAAATAAATAATATTAAAATTGTAAGTAGCTTAAATAATATTGAAGAATTAATTCCTCTATTTAGAAAAAATTTATTAAATACTGGTCTCCAAGTCTTTGATCCTTTAAATGAAATTAAAGTACCTGAATATAATAAAGAAAAAACCGACATAAAAAATAAATCCATATATACATCTGTTGTAGGATTAGCTTATAGAAAGCTGGATGTATTTGGTTATTATAAATTTGTTACTGCTGTAAAAAATATTAACCTTTTACCAAATAGAGAAGCATTAAAAAGACAAACTAAAATGAAGTTTCTTTCTGGCTTCGCAATGAAAGGTTTAGTTGGTGGTATTGCAGCTTTATACATATTTTTAATTGGGTTTTCTTTCTTTCAAATAAGCTCAAACAAAAATAAACTTGTAAATGAAATTAATATTCAGCAAGAATTTGATCTTATTAGTGTGGAGCAACAAAAATTAACTAAAATATCTAGAGATATGGATAAAGCTCTAAAACTTGGATCGATGATAGCTTCAAATCAAACTATTTCGTACCGAGCTCTAGCTCAGATTACAAGAAGTGTTCCTCAAAGAGTTCAATTCACTAATTTAAATTATAATGGATCAAATGAAATCATTATAACAGGTTTAGCTTTTTCCGATCAAGATATTATAAATTTTATATCAAATTTAAATGGAAAAGATCTTATTGATCAAGCATCCTTAAAAGCAATGAATGTACCTACAGGTCAAAATGATTTACAGTCAGCCAATAATAAGAAAGGATTTACAATTCTTTGTAAACTGAAAACATGAATTTAAATGAACTTAAAAATATAGATCTTAAAAATATTGATATTAAAGATTTATTAGAGAAAATAAAAAATAGTGAGTTAATAAAAGATAAAAAATTTCTCACAAAATTTGGAATTTATTTTGGATCAATAATGCTTTTTCTAATTGTATATTATGCATTTATTAATCCTAAAGTTGAAGCCCAAAAACAAAGAATAAATGTAATGTTACAAAATGAAAAACAAACCGAGGTACTTAAACAAGAGATTATATTATTAAAAGCAAAAATTAAAAAAATTCAACCAGAATATGATAAAAAAAGTAAACTTTTTCATAGTCAAAAAGAAGTTGAAGGTCTTTATCAAAATATAAGTAATTTTGCATCAATCAACAATCTGAATATTATAAATCTTAATAAAGAAAATCCTTTACCTGTATCTCAAGGCAAAGATAAAAATAAAGCTGCTTATTTTAAAATTCCAGTTTCTTATGAGATATCTGGAAATTATCTAGGATATTTAAAATTTAGAAGAGCACTTGCTAGATCTAATAAAGTTATAAATTTTGATAGAGAAGAAATAAAAGTTGTCAAAGGTGGTGGAATTAATTCAATCGGAACACTTTCAATAGTAGGATTACCAGATGAATATAAATAAAAAAATTATTATTTTTCTATTAACATCTTTATTTTTTTTCAGTCAAGTTTTGGCTGAAGACAACGAGGAATTGATTGAAGAGGAGCTTCCCGCAGTAAATCCTTTTCTAGGAGGTACGGGATCAGGTAGCTTATCTGGTGATGGTTTAGGTTTAGATGGATCTACTTCATCAGAAAATTCGATATCTTTAAAAAATTTAAAATTGAGTGGAATTATAATAGGAACAAGTAAAAAGTTTGCAATCTTTAGTTTACCAGATGGTAGAACAGTTAAATATAAAGAGGATACGATCATTTCTAATGACCTAATGATTTTAGATATATTCCTTGATGGTATTTATATTAAGATGAATGAAACAGAATACTCTCTAGATTTAAATAATAACCTAGTAAAGGCTGATGGATGAAATTAAATTTTTTTAATATAGTATTACTTTTACTTTTTTCTTTACTAGTAACAAACTGCTCATCTACCAATAAAAAGTCTGTTCATGGAGATAAACCACTAATTGATCCAGCTCAAATTGTTGTTGATGGTACTGAAGAGATGCAGAAGAAGGTGATATTTGGTCCAAAACCATATGAAACAGAATTTGATCCAACAGCCAATAAAAGAAAAACCATTACAACAGAACAAGTAAGAAACTATGTGTCTATTTCAAATGAATATGAAATGTTAAAACAAAATATAAATATAAATTTAAATGGTGTAGATTTTAGAGATGCCATGGAATCGCTTGCTGAAATTGGAGGTATTAATATCATTGTAGGTGAAGAAGTTAGTGGAACACTTACTGCAAAACTTGAAAATGTAGGTTGGGATGTGGCTTTTCAAACTTTGCTTGATATGAAAACATTAGGTGCTGATATTGATGTAGCGAGAGGCATTATTCGAGTTCACACACCTGAAAAATTGACAGCTCAAGAAACCCTTAAGTCTACAAGAGCTGAAGTTCTAAAAAAGAAAATTCAATTAGAGGATACTGTTGAACCTATTTTAGCTGATATTTTTCGATTATATTATATTAGCCCATCTGAAGCTAAGACTACCTTAGAAAATTTGTTTAAATCTCAAGGACCCGAAGGAACAAGTACTTTAAGCACCATCCAAATAACACAAGAAAATATGACTAGATCTATTATTGTAAGAGGTAGAAAAGCAGATTTAGATGTAATTGATGCAGTGCTGAAAGAAATTGATGTTAAAACACAACAAGTTTTAATTGAGGCGTTTATTGTTACAGCAACTTCGGATTTCCAAAAAGCTTTAGGGTCAAGAGTTGGAGCCATGACTAAAAAAGGTATCAGCGGTGAGGCAGGCTCTGAAATCATATCTGGTACTATTGGTGGAGCTGCTACAGTCGGGAGTGGAATTTCGTTAGGTGCAGCCGCAGGTACTGTTACAAACAATTCCATAACAGGAGCTACAAGTGGAATTGGAATAATTAAAACTTTTGGAACAGCGGCTCTTAAACTTGAATTAGAGGCATTACAATCACTCGGTAAAACTAAAATTATTTCTAGTCCTAGTGTTTTTACTTTAAATAATCAGGAAGCAAAGATTACACAAGGAACACAAATTGCTTATACAGTTACTGCAGATGGAACAACTTCAACAGAATTTAAGGATGCTGCATTATCTTTAACAGCTACCCCAAGTATTATTGGGGATGGTAATGTGTTGTTAGATATTTTAGTTAACAATGATACCCCAGTTGAGGTGGCAGGATCTGATGAACCAGGCATCACAAAAAGAGAAATAGATACCAAATTGCTAGTGAGTGATGGTGATATAGTTGTTATAGGTGGTATTAAAATAAACACTGATACAAGTTCAAATACTTCAACACCAGGTTTAGGGAATGTTCCAGTTCTAGGAAATTTGTTTAAAGGAAAAAATAATCAAAATAAATTAGAGGAAATGCTCATTTTTTTAGCACCTCGAGTTATAAATTAATATGATAAGGCTAGATTATACAAGTGAAAAAAGCATTATAAACATGCTTAGAGATCATAATGCTTTAAGTGTACAACAGATAAAACAGATTGAAACTTTAAGCAAAGAGTCAGGAAAATCTCAAATAGAAACAGCTTTTGAATTAAATATTACTAATGATACAAAAGTTGCTCAGCTTTTGTCAGATAGTTTTTCAATTCCATTAGTAAATCTAAACGAGATTAAATTAAGTGATAATCTTAAAAAATATACTGAGATTAGATTTTTAAAAGAAAATTATATAATACCTTTTGAAGTTGACACAAAATCTATTAAAGTTGCTATTGCCGATGCTTCAAAATTTAGTTTGATTAAAAATATTCAAAGTTTAACTAATTTACAGCCAGAACTTTATGCAGCCTCAATTAATCAAATTTCAGGTTTTATAACAAGATTAGAACAAGGTGCACCAGCAAAATCTAAAAACCAAAAAATAGAACAAGTTAAAAAGAAACAAGCTAATGTACCTTTAGAAGTTGAGTCAGATGTTATAGCTTTTGTTGATAAAATACTTAATAAAGCAATTAAACTGGAGTCAAGCGATATCCACATCGAGCCTTTTAAAGATAGTGCACATGTGAGATTTAGAGTTGATGGAGTATTAAGGGTAATGGATGAGTTTACTGATTTCTTAAATAAGGATCCATTAAATTATAACTCTGTAGTAACCAGAATAAAAATAATAAGTAAATTAGATATTGCAGAGAGAAGAATTCCACAAGATGGTGGTTCTAATTTTAAGTATGGTGATAAGGAAATGGATCTTCGTATATCAATAATGCCAACTAAAAATAATGAGAGAATTGTAATGCGTTTATTAAATAAAGAAGCTGGAGACGTGTCTCTTGCTCAACTTGGATTTGCAGACCAAGATTTAAAAATTTTAGAGGAGGCTATAAATTCACCACAAGGCATGGTGTTAGTCACTGGTCCAACAGGAAGTGGTAAAACAACTACACTTTACAGTATTTTAAAAACAATTAATAAACCATCAATGAATATTTTGACCGCTGAAGATCCTGTTGAATATGAATTAGAGGGAGTTGGACAAGTTCAAGTTAGAGAGGATATAGGTTACACTTTCGAAACAGCTTTAAGATCTTTTTTAAGGCAAGACCCAGAAGTAATACTAGTTGGAGAGATAAGAGATAAAGCAACAGTTGATATTGCTTTGAAAGCTGCATTAACTGGACACTTAGTTTTTAGCACACTTCACACAAATGATGCACCAAGTACAATTACAAGACTTCAAAACATGGGTACACCTGATTATTTGATTTCTGCCGCTTGCACTTTAGTTATGGCTCAAAGATTAGCTAGAAAGACATGTCAAGAATGTAGAGTACCTGATGAAAGAATTAATCCTAAAACTCTTACTTCAATTGGTTTTACTGCTGAAGAGGCTTCAAGAGTAAGACCAGTAATAGGAAAAGGTTGCAGTGCTTGTGCTAGTGGAGATTCAGGGGTTGGAAATGGTTATAAAGGCAGAATGGGAATTTATGAAATTTTAAAAGTTTCAAAAAATATTAAAGACGCAATTCTAAGACAGGCTACTACACTTGAATTAAAACAGGTTGCAAAACAAGATAATTTTCGAACCATGCAAGATATGGGAAGGGAATTAATTCATACTGGCGATTTATCTTTTAGTGAGTATCAAAGGGTTTTAAGTTTAGATTAATATGCTTAATTTTGAATACAAGGGTATCTCCCAGGGAAAATATGTTGAGGGAGAAATTGAGGCTCTTAATAATTCTGAGGCAGCATATAAGCTAAAAGAACAAAAAGTTATTATCACCAAACTTAAAGAAGCTAAAAAGAAAAAAGTTGAAAAAGAGAAAAAAAAATCTGCAGGGTTTAGTTTTAGTAAAGGTGTTAAAGCTAAAGAAATATTAATTTTTTGCAAACAATTTTCTACAATGTTGAGATCAGGCCTGCCTGTTTTAAATGCACTAAATTTACTTATTGATCAGACCACTTCCCCTAATATGAAAAAAATCATTGAGCAAATTAAAAAGGATTTAGAGGCTGGTAATGCTTTATCAAAATGTTTTGAAAACCATCCAAAAACTTTTGATACGGTGACTGTTAACTTAATTAAGGCGGGTGAGGCGAGTGGAAAATTAGATACTTTTTTAGAGAGAATAGTTATGTCTCTTGAGAAAAGAGAAAAGATAAAATCTCAAATTAAGAGTGCTTTATTTTACCCTAGTGTTTTATTAACTGTAGCTGTCAGTGTAACTATATTTATGTTAATCAAAGTTGTTCCAATTTTCACGGAGATGTATGAAGGAATGGGTGTTGAGATACCCGGAGCTACCGCAGCCATTATGAGTGCAAGTGCCTTCTTAAGTGGCACAGGTGGTTTAATGAGCTTAGTTTTAACAATTATCACAATTTTTTCTTTTAGATTTGCTGTACAAAAAAGTTATAAATTCAGAAAAGCTTGGCATGCTTTTACCTTTAAGATTCCTGTGTTTGGAGATTTAATAAGAAAATCTTTATTAGCTAGAATTTCTTTAGTAATGGGAAACCTTAACCAAGCAGGTGTTGACATACTTGAGAGTTTAGACATTGCAAAATCTGTAAGCACAAATACTATAGTAACTGAAGCTTTAGATAATATTAAAAAAGGAGTTTTCTCTGGAGAAACTCTAACAGCTTTATTTTCTAAAGAAAAAATATTTCCCCCAACTTTTAGTCAATTAATTTCAGTTGGAGAACAAACAGGAAGTTTAGACTCTATGTTTGCATCAGTTGCTCAGTACTATGAAGAGGAATTCGATACTGCTGTGAGAAATTTATCTAGTTTGATTGAACCCATTATGATCGTATTTATGGGTTTAACCATTGGTGGTCTCATGCTTGCTTTATATTCTCCAATCTTCAACGTTGGTGCAATTATGGGCCAATAAGCTATGAAATTTATATGGTTGACAAAATAACAAAATTATTAAATATTCTTATTCTATGAATAAAGGTTTTACACTAATTGAATTACTTGTTGTAGTAGCAATTATAGGTATTCTTGCTGCAGTTGGTGTAACAGCATATTCTGGTTATACACAATCAGCAAACTTAAACGCTACAAAATCTATGCATGCCAATGCTGTAAAAATAATATCAGCAGAGTCAAAACAATGTGAATTAGATAGAACAAATCATAAACCATTTGGTATAACAACCAAAACATGTGCTACCTTAACAGCTGCTGACATAAATAGTGAGTTAAATAAGACGAATAGAAATCCCCATGGAGGAAACCCTTTTGTGACTGCCGCACCAACGCAAGGACAAGTCCAAGTATCAGGGACTCAAATTGTAACATGTGCAGCTAAAAAGAATGATTCTGCGTGTCCTGCAGCCAATGTGAAAACTGCGGATGCTGAGAATATAACAACTGTAATTGATACCACTGGTTTCTCATTTTAAATTTGAACGAGCATTTTCTTTAATTGAACTATTAGTTGTAGTAGCTTTAATTGGAATTTTATCAGCTGTAGGAATTGTTTCGTATAGTGGTTATACCAAAAGTGCTAAACAAAAAAATGCTGAACTTAGCTTAAATACAATAAACCTTGGTCTTCAAGAATATAAGTCTAGTTTTGGATCTTATTATGACGGTGCTTCTACTTGTAATGCTGGTTCAAGTGCCAAAATAGTAACAAATGTATTAGATGGACAAGATAATTTAACAGATCAAGATTTTCAATTTTGTATTAGTTCAAGCGGTACAAATTATACCATTACAGCCAAGAACCCTACTACTGGATGTGAAATTTTACTAAATCAAACTTTAAAAGCCACTAGAAATAATAGCTGTTAAATTAAACGTATTGTGAAAAAATTTTTAATATTCACAGTTTGCTTAATCATAATTTCATTAATTTTTTTATTTTTATTTAGGGATCTCATAGTAAAAAAAACTTTTGAAAGTATTCTATCTAATAATTTAAATAGAACAGTTGAAATAGGTAGTTTTGATGTTGGATATCTAAGTGGTGAGGTCGATTTAGAGAAAATTGAGATTAATAATAAAGATTTTCCAGGCAAACTTTTAATTATTGATAAAGCATTTGCTCAATTAGATGCCCTCTCTTTTTATGGGGAAACTATTGAAATTGAAAATATTTTACTTGATGGAGTTAGAGTGAACTACTTTTCTGATATATCCAATAGAGCAAGTAATAATTTCAATTCTTTAAAAAAAACATTAGAAAATAAAAATAGATCTAACTCAAAACCAGACTCTAAAAAGTTCTTAATTGAACAGCTTGATATCAAAAATATTAATGTTTCCGCTACTTCAGCAGAGCTAAATCTTACTCAAAAAGTCAAATTAAATGATATGAAATTTACTAATTTAGGTAATACCAAGGACAGTAAAAGCTACAGAATATTAACAAGAGAAATTATAGAAATTGTAAATAGTGAGATAAAAAGCAAAATCAAAATAGGGGATATTGACGAAGAAATGATTAAAGATAAAATCAAAGAAGGTTTAAAAAATAAACTTAAAAAATTATTAAAATGAAAAAAGGATTTACATTAATAGAACTTTTAGTCGTTGTAGCGATTATGGGTATTATAACATCTATAGGTATCATGGCTTATAATGGATATATCAAAAGCGCAAAAAGAAGTGTTACACTTTCACAGCATAATAAAGCAGTAGAATTTATTAAAAGCTCACTAGCTTTATGTACAGCGCAAGGTGGAGGAACACTTAAGTTAAGTAATAAAAGATCAATTAATTGTGATATTGAAAATAATTCTGGAAATATAAACTCTATGAATAGTGTGTTTATAAATCATTTTTTAGATTTAGGCTGGGAAAATCCTTATGGCGATACTGCTCCAGTTGTCTATACTGGTAGAAATAGTTCACAAGATAGAGATGGAAGAATGAGATTTGATGAAACGGAGTGCTCAAGTGGATCTCAAAAAAAACAAATTGCGTTATGGGTTAAAACTCATGTAGATGATGATTATAAACCAAAACTTATTGCTAAAAGTGGATGGTGCTTTTGAGACAGAAATCCTTTTTAATTGAAGTTATATTTCTGTCCATTATGGGTTTAAGCTCAAGTAGGTTCGCTTCACTTTACAAGCAAATATTCAACATCAGCCCCACAGAGGATTTGATCAGAACTCGAATAGATCAGTCCAAGAAAATGCTTTCAACAACTAAAGTCAGTATCAAGCGTGTTTCAGTAGCGTGCGGATTTGAAAGTGTACACTATTTTCACCGTGCATTCAAAAAACGCATTGGAATGACTCCCAAGCATTTCCAAAATAAAATGCTCACTAAGCATGGTTCCATTCCCATGGACCAAAGCATGCAGTCCTTGGATTCAATGTCGCTCGTCTCTGACTTTTCTGGTACCTTGGAAATAATTGACGGAGAAATTGTTTTCCATGGTATCGACTCGGATTGGTCTGATTTCCTGGGCTACACAACAGATGAACTGAGAAACAAACCTTTTATGAATTTTATCAGTCCGGAAGACTTGACCTCAGCATCCGAAGCGGTCAATTCTATCGTCAATGGGAAAAATGTTTTTAATGTTGCTGTTTCTCTTGTAAGTAAAAGTGGGGAAAACATTCCCATTGATTTTTCTGCAATAACCAGAGGAAAGTCATCCTTTTGGTTTGTCAAAAAGCAACTCATAGAAGTAGCATAAAACCATCGGCATAGTCTTGTCTATTTGCCATTCATGCATTATCACGAATGCATGTTAAATCTAGTTCCTTTTAGATTCCTCTTTTATACACTGGCACTTATTTCTAGCTTTGCTCATGCTGATAAGGGAGTTCTGGCAAACATTGTTCAATTAACTTTCGAAGGTAATAGATCTGGTGAAGGATATTTTTCTTCAACGGGTTCTAAAATCTGCTACCAG
>ERZ802822.2241-NODE-2241-length-10890-cov-10.676038_pt1 | contig 10890 bp, 7 predicted proteins | sample MGYA00345649_ERZ802822 | MGnify/ENA primary metagenome ERZ802822 (study PRJEB30503, sample SAMEA104212359) | marine metagenome | biome: Westerlies Biome; feature: [SRF] surface water layer (ENVO:00010504) within the epipelagic zone...; material: water... | reverse complement strand
CGGTTGCGATTCAATAGCTTCCGGTTTGATCTGGATTGCGTCATGATCCATCATGTCATCATGGTTTATATGGGCACTTGAAAATAATGACGGGCTCTGCTCATGAATCATTTTTGCATCTGGTCCTGCATCGGTATCATGTTGATTTATGTCAAGGTTGACATGTGACTCTTGATTACCAATAACATCATCGGCTATCTTGACCTTTTGAGATACTTGATCTTGATTAATTTGATTTTTACAAATATTGACATCTGAATCCTTAATTTGAAGAGCATTATCTCGAAAATTGGGGTCAGAGTCATTAGTCATGTTATTAGTCATATGCCCTGCATTCTGGTGATTTTGATTAATTGGATTTTTACAAATATTGACATCTGAATCCTTAATTTGAAGAGCTGTTTGTTGGAAATTAGACTCAGAATCATTAGTCATACTACTATTGATATGTCCTGCATTCTGGCCATACATACTTTGCATGCTAGCCATTTTCTCAGTAATTGACACCATACCAATTGGGCTCCTCATTTTTCTGTTTTCACAAATACCAGAAAAATCTGCTGTCTGTGACGTAGGAGGCCGCCATGGCGGCGGCATGAGCAATTGATCCCGAAGTCGTGGCATTGCCTGCATAGGCGGCGGTACGTACTGGTACAACGGCGGGCATGGGGGCGGCCTGCCTGAATGTATTTCTGTCTCCATGGCCCTGGCCATGCCGGGGGTCTCAACCTCCGCGGTCGTTTTCTGTTTTGACTTGGTTCCTGGGGTCAAAATTAGGTGACGCTCTAGCGGCAATAACGGCGGAGGTGGCGGTGGTGTGAGCATGTGCAGTGGCAACGCCACCTGCCCCTCTCCTATGCCCTGAATAGCTGCCACGGGACCCCTTGCTACATACGTCGCCTGTGCATTGTAGACGGATGATGGGACATTGAGGTGCCACGTAGGCGTATAAGGACTGTTCCTACCAGGGCGGACCACAAACCTGGGCGGACCTGGTGACATGGGGTATGTAGCTTGTGGCCTTGCCGCGGCTACAGATCGGATTTGCACATTTTTGCATGGGTCCATTCCCCCATTATGCATCTGTTTGCCTATTATATAGTGCTGGGCCAGTGCCTGTGGCCGGGACTGTTGTCTGGTGGGCATTAGAGCGACGGGCAAGTTGTGGCCCATTTGTGCCTCCTGGGAAAGCCCTAAAGGTGGGTAACTACATACATTTCTGGGTGCATCCTGTGCATGGGCATGTTTTGTTCTAGCACTAGTGAAGAATGCCTGGCCTATGTTCCGAGTGTCACCCGCCGTATGTCGTAGCTTCTGTCGGGTAGCTTGGTCGATTCCCGTTGGCGCGGCACCACACGGCGATGGCGCGGCGTGGTGCGGCGTATGCACGTTTTCCGTCATGTGCATGGCACCGTGCTGCGTTGCCAATCTCGATGGCGCGGCGTGGCGCGGCGGCTGTGTTGTGGCGTGCTGTGGCTGCTTGGTGTCCTCCGTCCATGGCGCGGCGCCTGGCTGCGGCGTCTGTTCTGAAGGCGCGGCGTAGCGCGGTGGCGTTGGCGCGGCGTGGTGTAGCGGCATTGGCGTGGCGTGATGTGGCGGCTGTGCCTCTACGGCCCCATCTTGCTGTGATTGTAGCAATGGCGCGGCGTTGCGCGGCGGCTGTGGTGCGGCGTGACCTAGTGGCGGCACTGCTGTCTCCATTGGCGTGGCGTGGTACTGCGGTGCTTGCTGTGATGGCGCGGCGCTGCGCGGCGCCTGTGGATTAGCTGTTATTGGCTGCCCCGGAATGATTCCCTGGTGCGGCTGGTGCTGTACATGGCCACCATGGGAATGTAGCTGCAGTCCGGTGCGCGGGTGCGGTGGCATATAGTGCAAGGTGGCAATGGGTATGGATCCCCGGTCCAAATTTGCAACGTACGGATGGACGTGCTGGACTGCCGTCATTGCGGCTACCGTAGCTGCGACGTCGGCGGCGTCGGCCGCCGCCGCTTCGAGGTCCGGTGCTGGTGAGGGCGATGACGTGACCTGCTGCTGTTGGATATCCAGCTCAGCAACATTGTTGTCTTTGTGCAATTTGATACGGTTTGGATCTGATTGCATTGAATTCACCATTAAATCACTATTATGTCCTTCTAAGCTAGAGTGCTTTAAAGATGATGATTGTAGATTTGGCATTTTCTGTTTTTGATTGCTTTTTTTCTTAGACAATTGTATATTGTCATTTTTACTTAGGATGTTTTCTATTGAAAACTGCAGGTTTTTTATATTGTTCTGTATCATCAACTTTTTGTGTGATTTAGGGCTCATTTTTGATGCGGCACCCTGGATTACATTATTCTTGGAATCTAATGATGAAACATTTAACCCTCTATTTGCTGGGCCAAAGTGCATCATATTTTTTGAATTATGTTTTTCATCAACGGGTAATGTAGCCTCGTTCCCCGTTGAGGCTTTGGATGGCGTTGCTGTTGACGCGGTTGCCGGCGTTGGCGCCGGCACGGCCGCCATCACTGCCGGCGGCGTGTCCGTCAGCTTCGTTTCCGGCGCGGCTGCTGGCGCCTGCGGTGGCTGTCGACTGGACATGCTTTTAAGCAGCTTCTCGGCAATAAAAAGTGATAAATAGCATTTTCATATTTGGAGCACTTTATCTTGATAGATGTAGATTGAATGTTTTGAGCCACAAATTTTTATGCACTGTTTATAAATGTTTTATGATTTTTTGCTGTAACTAGGTGCAATTGACTAACTTTGATAATATGGTAGCTTTCTTAGAGATTAGTGTCCGAGCGATAACATGGTGGCGAAAGCTTCTTGATAACATGGTGGTGAAAGCTTCTTTGGCGTGGATTCCGGTGACGCTGTCTCCATTGTAGTCAATATGGGCCTTTCGTGTAGCAAGTTTTCATAGTTTTGATAGATCTGGTGTAGAATTGGTTTGTTGGACTTGACTTGAATTTTTACCTTTAAAACCGATGGAAAGATTTGGTGTAAGATATTTGTCCATAGAATATTCATAAATTGGCCATGTCAGCAATTGTGCTACCATTAGCTCGACCAAAACCATAAGTTTTATTTTTACCTGGGAGGAAATTAGGCTGTGATGAACGCACGGTCGAACCAAAAATTAACATGAGATGATCCAACAAACCCAAACCGCGTTCCTCAGATCTTGAGTAAACATTGGGTAAAACCGAAATGAATTGTTCAGAAAATAGTTCAAATATTTCAGCAAATTTCGTGTAACAAGTTGGTACTTGTTCCACTACTTTGCAGGAAGGTCCATCTTTGAACTACTCAGCTAAGAGGTCAGAGTTAAACTGTTTTATTGAGAAGCAATTCATATATGGAGTAGATACATAATGCATTCAACTAGACCACAGCAACAGCCCTTGCTTGCTGCTATCAAGTACTGGAAATTTCTTTATAGCGCAAGGTTGCTGTCTGATTTCACAAAACCTTTTCCTTGATTGATTCTCTGAGATGTTAGAAAAGGTGAATATATCACAAGAGTTGCCGTTTGTAATGTAGTGTTATTCTTGAGGGTGTGCAGGGATCTTTCCTGAGGTATCTTTCCAGGTGTGGTGTTTGTTTTGTGATTAAATGCTGGTATGACTTTCTACTAGGGGCTCAAGTGTTGGAAGTATTAGTCCAGTTTGTTGTCATATGGTTGATAGGAAATTAGGTTCAGATTGTAGGTGTCTGCACTGTTCTAAGGTGTGAGAGAACTGTAATTGGACTAAAGGCAAAGTAGGTTTTGTAAAAATGATATGGAAGAGGCAATGAGATGGGAGGGGATGGAGGAAGATGCCAGACTATATTAGTTGATATTGCGTGCAACATGGAATATAATTTCATTATGGCCTCCGCACAAAAGTCTAGCATGTAGAGCAGAATTTATCCGTGCAATATCCAAGAGTTTCAGAACAAGGTCATGATACTCGGCCCACAGTGCATATCTGGTCTTGGCTAGGCCCGATTCCACGTCAATATGAGTTGTGCCAAATTGCCCGGCATAATGTCGCTGGGACATGAATTTTCCAAACTTTTTCTTGAAAGCCCGAAATTTGAAAGTCAAATGATAGATGGCAAAGTCTTGGACACAGGAAGCACACAGACAACGCCACAGGCTGGAACATGTAGGGCGATACGTCCTCAAATTTGATAGTACACGAGTTTGGATTCTTGTCATAGTTTTTTGTCACTAAAGGCAGATGGCAGCACTAATACTGTAAAATACAACTTGTTATAGATGTAGTAGGTGCTGATTCCTGAAGGGTTGACCTGGGAATGAGGTGACTTTGGTAAAGTTTTGTCTTCTTTATACACCACACGGGTTCACTATTGCCCTATGACGGCACCATAGAGGGCAAATGTGATGAAATTCCATTTCTGGCCATAATTGAAAAAATATGGCCACTTAATTTCAGATATGTTGGTAATACATCCTGGGATAGAGGTTGTGTGAATGAAATATTGATGGGTATAAAGATGAGGTGATGGATTGGTCTAGGTAGGCAAGTTTATGACAGGTCAACGCAAAAAGAGGTTGCGTTGGATGGTCTTAAAGCAGGAAGTAATGCATAAGTATAGGAATTGTTGGTAATTGGTGGTAGCACATTAGAAATAGCGTATTAAGAGGATTAGGCAAAAGCGGAAATCATGCCTAATCAGGAAGGGGCCGGCTGATAATCAATCATAACATATCATGTATAAACTTTGATGATGGATGTCATTGTGAATTTTGATCTGGCTTTGTCAAGACACATAATCTAGCAAAAATATTGAAAATTTTGTATAGATCTCACGATGAGCAGCAATTCCGAGTGGAGCTTGAATGATCTTCGCCGAAAACGGCTGGAAGAGGATGAAAATATTCGGCGTTGGTTAAAATCAAGTCGGGAGCGGCAATATTTAGAAGCAGAATTTGAAAAGCAGAAGGCTGATGAGGAAAGGCTGGCCACTCTTCATTTTGAGCACCTTTGCAGGCAACAACAAATAAATGGGGGTAGGTGGTATGTGAAAAGGAAACTTAGAGCGGAAGAGATCCGCACACATACCACCGGATTGGTGCTTGCTGAAGAAGAGTGGATGAGAATTATAGATGGCCGGCTGGAAAAGGATGGGATTTTTGTACCATCCAAAACTAGGAAATACCTAGTTGATCCAGATCTTGGAACCATACCTCAACTTCCTCCAGAAGACTGATTAAAAGGCTGTAAAGGCACGAGACAATAAACCATTTTTTGATGACTTGAAATGTCTTGATTTTGATCAATTGTAAGCTGACAGGCTAGATTATGATTAACTGGTGACATCCAAGGCAGAATATTTTCTTGATACATAGATTTGCCAAATGGTGATGTGTTTGAACAGATAGTGTTGATATGTAGAAGGTTGGTATCATGAGGCCGCCGGAGAATTGCTGCAAATAGGAATTGTTTGCTAAGCATTCAGGCTAAAAACATCTAATATACACTGGGTATGCCAACAATATGAAAAACTTGTAGAAATGATCATGATGTCATAATTAAGATAAAGCAGATTGCATTATAAGGTCCATGATATGTAGCAGGGAAGTTTGAATAATCTTTGGCAATATGTATTGGCAAGTTATACTTTCCGTGACTAAGATTCTTGTTTCTTGGGCTTGATTGCGAAATTGGATGATGGCTTTGAAGGAAGTGGATTATAAAAGATGAAGCTTGGACTAGGATTAACAAATGTTGACACGTTATTCCTCCAGGCCGAGCTTAATAATTCACAATCTGTGACATTTCTTGTGGAGTTGATTCTGATAGCAGGAGCCACAAAGTAAATCATAGTAATAGGAGAAATGACAGATTTTTAATTCTATAAAACCATTTGATGCATGCAATGTGTGCTGAGTGTTTTGGCTGCTGTTGAAGGCCCAAACCAAAAGTTTTGCCATAAAAAATTTTTTGCTTCAGGCGCGAAGCGGAGCGCAGAATCAATTCACCGACCGTGGGTGAACTCAACGGTTTCCAATCAAACGATCAAAAACGATGCACTACAATTACTGGTTAGTGCTATAGCCCGATTCTGTGATATAAAAACAATCCGGTCTATTGCAGGGCTCGAACCTGCACCAGTCCGCCACCTGTAGAGGACAACCGCTCAATGAGTGCGGCTATCTAGGCGGACCGCCAGAAGGATGTAAATTTCATTTCCTCATTCAGGATTTAAGCTGGATAAGCTAGTATGTGGCTATGATAGATGATAGCAGCCGGCATTACGACTGAAAGGCAGCTAAGATGATGTTTAATTTAGCCTACATCAGCTCAAGCAGCCTATTCAGCCTACATCAGCTTAAGCAGCATTTCAGATGTGATGGAGGAAACTCTTTCTTGATTTGATGTTCCATAGACAACCCATGAGACGAGCATGGCTATCTTGGTCGGCTGCCATGACGGTCTGATTGGGTGATTTACATCCAGGATTGGCTATTCTGATCCATATGATGTACTGACCGGTGAATGTGATATGCATCATAACTGATAGACTGCGACTAAGATGAATTCTTATTGTAATTACAATCACCTTAGCAGCCATCTTTCAGGTTTCATGGATAAAATGTGATGTCTTGAGTAGGTATGTAGGCTCTCCGACAGATACAGAGGGTGATAGCCTCAATCCATAAATTATGTGAAGCAACTATGCAATCATGTAAGAAGACGGCACAGTGAACTGAACATAGTTAGGAATTAATGGTATGATGACATTTTTCTTTGGCATTGTTGTTAAGTCAGGATATGATAATTGCAGCAATGAAACAAGATGTAGGAATTTGTAGTGGATTTTCCACCTTATCAGTCCAAGAGCGTCAGTATGACCACCTGTGATAAACCGAATCCGGAAGTGGTAAACTAACACCTTCGGATTAACAAAATGTAATCATGGATGATTTCTTCTGGGCCTTCACTTGTAGATGCCTTAATCTAATTAATTACAGCCCCCTCTTAATGGGTAGGAAATAGATCATCAAGAATGAGCTGTAAAATGGTCAGCATAGGCAGGAGTGAGTAATGGCCTTGGATGACTTCTGGATTGGAATACATGTAGTAAAGATGAGGAATCTGCGTTGAATCTTGAAAATTGGTCATGTCATACAACCCAAATTAACAATAGTAGTGTTAATAGACTGTGAACTGGACTTACATGCAGTAGTAAGTAAATTGGATGGCACATGACCATAGTTGGGTGGTCACGGAGTAAAAGGAGCACGGTTGAACATGGCAAAGGTTGTGCTGGCCTCCTTGATATTTACATTTGCTATGATGAGGTTCATAGATTGTAAAAGCCCTTGCCTTTGCTGGATGACATGAAGAATTTGAGAATGTGGGGTGGCATACAAAGGGTTGGAGGTATCCAATTTCTTCAAGATGGCATGGATCTTGGCATAACTTTCGTTGTAAAATGAGGCGTCCGTGTCTATGTATGTCTGGGTTGCTTTTGTAGCCTTACTTGTCCACGTTTGGGTGGTTTTTGTGAGTAAGGATGGGGCTTTTTTCTTGTTAGGACAAACCTTAAGATTCCTTTTACCTCTGACTGTGATAGGGTCAGGATGAAGGAAGGTTCTGTTGAGTTTTTGTTGTGGTTGTCTGTGGTGGGTCCTAGCACAGGTCTCTTTTTTATTGGAAGGCCTGATAGGGTACTGCATATCAAGACCTGTTGTGGAAAGCCCATCAGTATGGTAAGTACTGGGAATAGGAGTGAGGTTGGAACCATTCTGGACCAAATCCTCTTGAGGTAGAAATGGGGCAGGATCTAGTTGGCTGAGTTGGGTAGGCAGGGTGTCTAAGAAATGTTTGGGCAATGGCACCATGGCATCAAATTCCCCCAACTCTTCCAGTTGTGGTTGGTAGTGGATGGTTTGAGTTGGAATTGTATTCAAACCCAACGGTACCCGAAAGGAAGTACCGTTGCACCGATGCCCGGTAGGCTGAACCCCTAATGGATCCGGTCCTGCATATGCCCCCTGCGGTTGTGCCCCATTGGTACCTATGATGGTTGCATCAGTGGTAGGTGGTGGGGAATAAGAACCTACGTCGACGTGAAAAAATTCTTGTTCACTGGTCATGATGATTAAAGATTAAAACTGATGAAATTCCATGTGACTTGATGTCTTGATTGTTGAAGCTTGAGTGAAGGTCTACAGCAATGCACTCGCTGTCTATGCCATTCATCATAATAAAAGGGGTCAAATGCTATGAAGTGGCTAAATTAGAGTCCGTTTAGAAATAGACACTCACTTATTCATTGAATCGACTTTTTATGAATGATGAAAAACTATTGTTTGTTGACTTTACGATTTGGTATGTACATACAATGGTGAACACTGGCACTTTAAAAAAAACTTTGACGGAAATTAATGGATAATGTACATAATTTTGTCACTTTCCGGGTATAATATGTATATAAGTTCAGAATTATTTCTCTCCTGTGATTTCACAAAGTTAAAAACTTCATGAGTAGTTCTGTACAGTTCCATTTTCTTTTATTCCATTTTCTCCTCCATGATGTCAGGAGGTGCATTTTCAGATACCAAAATTGACAGCTCGTCTAGAGTAGCTTGGGCGAACGCACCAGATTCTGTATTTTCAATGTCTTCATGAAAATTTAGGTATTGTTGCCAAAACATAAATAGATTTTGTGCCAATGCGATAGGATCAGGCGGAGTAGATTTGGCATCCAGATCTTCCAGTTGCGTGTGTGCCTGGATTTCATCATCAGACGGGTCTGAACCTGGATGGGATAGGGAACGTTCGCCTTCGCCATCATGGGAAATGTCATCAAGACTGAGCTTTCGCTTATTACTCTTCTTGATGGTCAAATTTTGCATTTCCGGTATGTCCACCGGAAGCACGGTTGGTGCGTCTAGTTGCTTTCTAATAGATAAAAAACTTTTGGCTTTAGACATCCGGACGTTATTCTTCCTATGTCTATAAGTAGTACTATTCAAGCTCAGCATGGCCGATCGGGCACTGTGCTGGTTTGAAAATATGACGATGGCATTTTTCTTTTTTGATCTTCTCAGGGTTTTCAATTGAATTTCTTTGATGGCACCAAAGGTGTTAAAGACAGGTATAAGATCTTCTTTTGTACTGTCCCTGGCTAGATTTGGTACATATATTGTAGAGATGTCTGGATGATCTTCCTGAGGTTCCTCTGCGAGTTCCTGTGGCTGGTCCTCTGCTTGATCCTGTGGTTGGTTTGAAGATTCTTCCTCCATATCGTCGCTGTTGATGACTTCATGTATGGTTGGTATTGTTGAAGTACTTGTTGAATTGGAAGAATTTTGGTAATGCTGATCTTCCAGGCTCCACGAGGATGTGTCAATATTGTTGTCACGCTTAGAATTATTGATTAATTCCACGTCCTCATTTAAAGTGGTTTGTAATAACAGCAAGTCATCATCAATATGGTGATTGATGCCCTGAATGAAGGTTTTGGTAGAATTGGTGTTGTCTTGATGAATCCTATTTGTCTGTGTTACCGTTTCCGGTGGCTGGATTGGTGAATTTTGACGAACTTCATTTGCCCGTATTTCCGTTTCCGGTGGTTGGATTGGTTGATTAGAGACAGTTGGTTTTAGCTTTGCCACTCCTGAATTTGCCAGAAGATCTATGAATGATCTATTGGACAAATATGTAGAAGTTGTTATTAATAACCATTCGTCATCGGTGTTCATGAGCACTGCCATAAGAATGATATATGAAGTTGGTATGAACTGGCATTTTAGAAATATGGGAAATAGCATTCTTGCCATCCCATTGATTTCCTTTGTTTCCTCTAACTGTGCTGGTGATTTTTTGACAAATGAAAGGTCACCTTCGTCAAATCTATCTTGAATGAATTGTCTGGCCTGGGGTTTTGCTCTTAGTTTCTTGAACATGACCAGTATCCAATGATTTTGTCTACCGATCATGTGATCAAAGTGTATGTCCAGAGAGCGATTGTTTCTATCGAAGTAGATGATGGACAAAACACTTAGGATATTCTTTTTGAAGTCTGATAAATATGCAGGAATATTGTGCTTCAAAGCATGACTGGCTTTTGTATATTCTTGGAAATCTTGATCAGACTCTGATTGAGGTGGTACAACATCTTGGGTTATGTTTGATGTCATAAATACTTCATTTTCAGCCATGCCATGGATTTGGCGGAAGTAAGCGATAGCCTTCTTTGCCAGAACAATGGCCTCCTGTGAAATCCTTGGTCTTTTATGCAAAGGTTCTAGTAGGTTTTGGCGCTCTTCGGTCTTGATCCAATGTTCATAGTTGTTAATATGAAGTTTACGTCTATGATGATTTCGAAAGGATTGGCGTATCTTGTATTCTGTACCACAAGCATTGCATTTAAATTTGTCATTACATCCTGGAGAATCGACGACAAAAGAGGACAAGTACAGAGGGCTCTCGTAATCTTTTTCTACAAAAACGTCTGTATATGCTGTGGAATTAGTTTTTGGATTTTGTAGCATTTGTGTTACTGACTTATGTTCCAATTCAGCAACTTCCTTATCCAGCATTGCCTTAGCTGCCTTCAGTTGACTGGAGGACAGTTTGTAGGCTTTTGACTCCTCATCATATAACAACTTTTGTCTATCCTTGTTAAGTTGGGGTGACCAGGACTGCTTTTCTTCTATGAGGGTACTTTCTTCATCGTCAGAAGTCGTCATAGTGATGTAATCAATATCCGGTTGCGATTCAATAGCTTCCGGTTTGATTTGGGTTGCGTCATGATCCATCATGTCATCATGGTTTATATGGGCATTTGAAAATACTGACGGGCTCTGTTCATGAATCATTTTTTCATCTGGACCTGCATCGGTATCATGTTGATCAGTGTCAAGGTTGACATGTGACTCTT
>ERZ802822.2238-NODE-2238-length-10900-cov-7.501894_pt1 | contig 10900 bp, 8 predicted proteins | sample MGYA00345649_ERZ802822 | MGnify/ENA primary metagenome ERZ802822 (study PRJEB30503, sample SAMEA104212359) | marine metagenome | biome: Westerlies Biome; feature: [SRF] surface water layer (ENVO:00010504) within the epipelagic zone...; material: water... | reverse complement strand
CAAGCTGCCGAGCTTGGCTGGCTGGGCCTGACCATTCCCGAAAACTATGGTGGGCTTGGCCTGAAGTGGATCGATCTAATCGTCGTGCTAGAGGCCGCTGCGGAGGGTCTGTGCCCGCTGCCCATCGCCTCACACGCCTTGGCCAGTACCGCCATATTGCACTGTGCATCGCAGGATCAAAAATCCCGTTGGCTGCCTGCCATGGCATCTGGCGAGGCCGTGGTAACCATCGGTCTGTATGACGAGGCTAACTGGATTGCCGCCGAGGCCGTCACCGCCAAGGCCACCGTCGATGGCGATACCGTAACCCTGCATGGCAAGAAACCCTTTGTGAATGACGCACTGGCAGCCGACTACATGCTGCTGGCTGTGCAAGGCCCCAATGGGCTTGCGCTGGCGGCGGTGGGCAGTGATCAGGTCGAGGTGACAGCGCAACCGACCATCGACAGCACCAAGCCCATGGCCAGCGTAGACATCGACGGCGTCCAAATCACCACCGCTGACTTGCTCGCCACCAGCCCTGAACAGCTCGCGTTCTTAACCGACTGCGGTGGCGTGGCGACCACTGCGGAAATGGTTGGCGCTGGGGCCGCCATCTTGGAAATGACCAGCGGCTACGCCAAGGATCGCATCCAGTTTGGCAAACCTATTGGCCAGTATCAGGGCGTTAAGCATCGCCTAGCCGACATGTTTGTGGACCTCGAGAGCTATCGCTCGCTGTGCTATTTCGCCGCGTGGGCGGTCGATGACAGCCCACAAGAGCTTGCCAAGGCCGTTTCCATGGCTAAGGGCTACGCTTCTGATGCCTTTGCCCAAATTGGCATAGACGGTGTGGGCCTGCACGGCGCCATTGGCTTTACCGCCGACTACGATGCCCAGCTGTATCTCAAGCGCTCGAAATGGGCGCGCCCAATGTACGGCGACTCGGACTACCACATGGACAGAATTGCAACTTTAGGAGGTCTGTAATGGACTTTGACTACACACCACAAGAGCAGTCATTTCGCGAAGAAGTGCGCGGTTTTATCGCCGAGCACCTGCCGCCGAAGGAGCAGCGCGACAAGAACTTTCTTGCCACGTGGCTGGAGAAAGTACGCGCCAAGGGCTGGGTAGGCTTTGCGTGGCCGAAGGAATTTGGCGGCAGCGATGGCGGTCTCATGGAGCAAGCCATTCTCAAAGAAGAGATGTCGCTGGCCAAGGCACCACCGCTAGGCACCTCTATGATGGGTCTGGCTTGGGTTGGCCCGGGCATCATGGAATACGGCACCGAGGAGCAAAAACAGAAGTTCATCCCGGATATTTTGGACAGCAAGGTTACCTGGTGCACCGGTTACTCAGAGCCCAATCACGGCTCCGACCTCGCGGCGATTCAGTGCAAGGCCGAGCTTAAGGGCGATCACTATGTGGTGAATGGCCAGAAGATCTGGACCACCGGAGCGCCATGGTCCCAGTGGATTATTTTGCTCACCCGCACCGACTTTAATGTCACTTCCAAGCACGATGGCATCACATGCTTCCTCGTACCCATGGACGCACCGGGTGTGGAAGTACGCCCCATTCAAAACATGGCAGGTGACAAACACTTTGCTGAGATTTTCTTCACCGACGTGCAGGTACCGGTTGAAAACCGGCTCGGCGCGGAAGGCGAAGGCTGGAAGGTGACGGTTTCGGCACTGGCCAATGAGCGCTCCAGCATTGGCGAAGTTACCCAACTGCAGGCCAAGCTCGATGACCTGAAAACCTTGGTGAAAAACTCCAAGCGTCAGGGTAAGCCCGCAGCCGACGACCCGAATGTGCGTCGCACCGTGGCCAAGTTTGAAGTCAAGATCGCGGCCATGAAGTACAACGGTCTGCGCTATCTCACCAAGCAAATTAAGGGCGAGCCGTTAACGTCGGAGACCTCAGTGAATAAACTGCACCGCGCCAGTTTGGAAGTTGAGATGGATGACTTTGCCATTGAACTGTCAGGTCAGGCTGGACTGCAGCTTAAGGGCGGCGAAGAAGCCGTTGACGGTGGTACTTGGTCGAAGGGCGCATTGAACTGGCCCAATGTGGTGATCGGTGGCGGCACCCCAAACATTCAGCGCAACATTATTGCTGAACGCATCTTGGGACAGCCAAAAGACTGAAGCTGCTCGCTACAGATACCCGGTATGTCCGGGTATCTGTATTCCCTCACCTCGAACCGACCGTCCTCTCCTGCTTGTTCAAGCCGCTGCAAAACGCCTTGTTACTGCACGGCTACCGCGTTTAAACGCGCACAATCCGTAGCAACGGTTCAAACGAATACATAGCTGGCTTACGCCCTGATGCCGACTCGAGTGTTGAAAGCAGTCCTTTTTCTAGCAGCAAACGGGTGAATCTTGCGGCGGTCGCCGTTGGTATCCCGGCCCGTCCAGTAAACGTGTTGTTGCGAAACACTGGGTTGGCGAATATGAAATCCAGCGCGGTAACACTCCACTTGGACCCCAAGAGATCTGCAAACTCCAGCTTCATGTCTTCGTAAAGCGTTCGTATATCTTCTGCCATCGCCAAGTTCTGTACTGCCTGCTGGTGCACTGCCGTTAAAAAGAACTGGCACCAGCCCTCCCAATCCCCTGACTGTGAAACACGCCGCATGATGTCGATGTACTCGTGTTTGTGATCTTCCAAATAGCTACTGATATAAAAATGCGGTGCGCAGATACAGCCAGATGCCCAAAGCATTAACGTTATGAGCATTCGACCGATGCGTCCGTTGCCATCCTCAAACGGATGCAGGGCTTCAAATTCAACGTGCGCCAACGCCGCTCGCAGCAAAATCGGACGACTGTCATCGTCTATGTGTTGAAACAGCGCATCGAGACCGCTTTGCAGATGTTCCGGGGCAATCGGCACGAATTTGATCGTTCTTTGGTTCTTGTCTGCGAGGTAATTCTGCTCAACTTTCAGCTTGCCGGGCGATTTACGCGCTCCACGACCGAACCACAGCAACTGTTCGTGCAGTGTCTTTACCAAGGAGAGCGATAGCGGCTGGCCGCTTTCCATTGCCCGCTGTGCGTTTTTGAGCGCACGCTGGTAAAGCATGGTCTCGACTACTTCAGATCTCACCGAAGCGGTGGCTTCTTGCCCTTCGTGGTAGTCGGCTTCATACCTGAGTATTTCATCGAGCGTGCTGATGGTGCCTTCCATACGGGAGGAGATTACTGCCTCTTGGCTGCGCAGTGGGGCTAGCAATATTTCACTGTTGTGCATGCCCTTAAGCATCTGGTCGTAGCGGGCGATGGCATCCGTGGCCAGCAGTAGCTCTGGCACAAATTGCTCGTAATCGAGGGTTTGGGGCGGAAACATCCCGTAGTGGTATTGAATTGCGTTGCTCAGATCGTATTTCATGATCGCTCTTTAAGACTGAAGTAGGTGCCCATTGCCCAACTGGCGCCTTATGATGTTAGCCAACCGCTAAATACGAGCGCCAAAGCCGATTGAGTCTCAAATAGCTGTTTTTTTTAACATCAAAGACCGTAGGCGTTACTTTATTCAGAGCAAACTGCGTTGTCTATCAAATTTTGTCGAATGTGAGAGTCAAGCGCAGGCGAGCTTCACCAAGCGAGAGCAATCCAAGATTTCGAACGATACAACCGCTTGTTTGATTGCGGGCTATTAGCTGCCCACTCGCAACGCCCCGCCCAGGGCGCGCTTACCGTGATCGCCGCAGAAGTCGGCGCCATCCCAAACCTGCTGACCACTAACAAAGACACCACCCACCACGCCGTCGGATCGATTCACCAGCTGATGGCAATCGAATACGTCGCGGTATTGATACTGCACGCTGGCTTCACCGTCGTAGCTCGCGAGTTGCTCTGGGTTCAACAAAAGCATGTCCGCTCGGCTGCCAACTCTCAGGCTACCAACATCCGATAAACCAAAGAATTCAGCGGGCTCGCTGGTGAGTCGCGACAGCATTTGGGTGAAGCAGGCTTCAGACTCTTCTAACCCAATTTTAAGCGCGCGCAGGTTGCCGTCGAAAAACGCCATGTTGGTAACGTGTGCACCGCTGTCGTTAAAGCCTGGGAGTAGTTTTGGGTGCAGTAGCAACCGTTTGATCACTGCTGGATCTTTATTCGCGGCCACATAGCACCAGTGCAAATCGGTATCAAAATGCCGCAGCAGCCCAAGGAAGAATTCACCGTCATCGCGAATGTCTTTACCTAGGGCGGTAAATGCCTCGGCCTCGTTTGCATCGTCGATAAACTCGCTGTTTAGACACCATGCCTGATAGCGGTGATAGATCCATGCCATGGTCTGGCCGGGCCAAGCATCCACACTGGAACGATAAATCTGCATGTCGTTCAAATCGCGGGTCAGAAACTCTTTTTCTAGCCGTAGCTTGCGCCGCAAGTGCCCTATATTGAAACCACTCTTACCGCGTGACCACATGGCGCGAAACGCCTCAATGAATTCTGGGTCAGCCAGTATTTCTTGTCGCCGTTCCACATCCTCCAGCTCGGTCTCGATCAACCGACGCATCAACGGGTCGGCTTCCGCTAGCGGACTGACCGCACCTTCGGAATACACCCGAAACGGCGCGCTCAAACACTGCAGGCGAAAGTTCCCCTGCAGAGCCCGGCTGTTGAGCAAGTTGGTAAAAAGCAGGCCACGAGCGAGATTGCTGCGATTATTCACACTGTCGATGGCTGCCAGCGCGGTAATTTTCAACGGCTTGTCGTAAAGACGCCCGCTGCTGAGCATGAACAGGCGCGCGGTGAGTGTGCCATCGTCGGTGGCGGGCGTCATTTGCCACACGCGGTCGTGTTTGCGCACCACATCGGTGAGCTTTTTGTACTCGTCAAATTCAGCGTATTGAGTAGGAATGCGTTTACTCAAATTGGGCTCGTTCGCCAGAAAATGCAGCGGCAGGCCATCTGTGGATAAGCCGATATAGCCCTCTTGCATGGCCTCATCGAGAATGCCCGCCATGCGATCAAGTTCTGCCTTGGTGGGCTGGCGTGACACGCTGTCTTGCAGGCCCATCACTTCAATGCGCAGCATGGAGTGCGGTAAGAACGGCGCCATGTTCGCCGACAGCGGCAGCTCGTCTAAGTGGCTGAGGTAGTCTGCGGGTTTTGACCAAGTCGCCTTATCTGCGGCCTTCGACAGCACGGTTTTAGGAATGTTCTCAACCCGGGCAAAGCAGTCGACTATCGGATCTTGAGCAGAGTCCATGCTGGATTGACGCTGGTTACCAAAGGCCAGGCCAATGCTGCAATTACCCACCACTACACTGGTCGTGCCGTGGCGTACTACTTCTGGCAGCCCCGGGTCGAGTTCTGCCTCTAAATCTTCGTGAGTATGAATATCCAGCAAACCCGGCGTCAGCCACTGGCCATCGGCGTCGTGTACGGCGGCACTTTCCGCCGTCGGCAGCCGACCACCGAGCGCGGCGATTTTGCCTGCCTTAATGGCAACATCGCCAACCCGGCCCGGACTGCCATGGCCGTCGAATACCTTGGCGTTACGAATGATCAGATCCCACTGCATGGTCGTTACCTACTGTTATTTTTTCGCCAAGCGCTACTGTGCGCGTGCATCCCTCGTCATGGCTCTTACCGCTGGCGACAACACCATCGACAGCACGATCATGCCGGCAAAAGCGATACCGCTGACCAATAGCGCTGTGCCCACACCGTAGTGTTCGGCCACCCAACTGATGGGAAATACACCCAACGGCATCAGGCCATGAAACATCATGTCGATGCTCATGATACGCCCGCGCATGTGAGCGTCTACCGTATGCTGCAGCAGTCCACGATTGAGTGACATATTCCAGGCGCTCACCAAACCGATCAACGCGATTGCGAGCATGGCCAAGGCGACATCGCCGGTGATGCCGAAGGCCGCTGTGGCCCCCGCCCAAACGAGGCTGCTGATGACCAGCCACCGACCCTTACGCCGCATGTCACCCATGGCGGCCATCATCATCGATCCGATGATGGCACCGCCGCCCATGGCGGAAACCAAAATACCTAGGCTGTCAGCATGTCCGCCAAGGACATCTTGGTTAAACGCAGGCAGCAGCGTGTTCAGCGGCATGCCAAACAAAAACGGAATAATGGACAGCAGCAGCAGTGCAAAAATGCGCGGTTGCGCGAACACGTAGGCCAGTCCCTCACGCATTTCGTTATAGGTGCCGTCGCGACGGCTCTGCGAGGAATCGCCCGGCACATTGACCAGTAGCGTGGTCAGGGCGGAGCTTAAATAAAGCCCAGCAATCACCAGATAGACCACACCCACGCCGAAGGCCGATTGTTTGTCGCCGTCGGCCAGCCAAGCAATCAACAACCCCGCCAGAGCTGGGCCAACAATGCGCGACAAATTCCAGCCGGTGGTATTTAGCGCCATGGCTGTGAAAATCAGGGGTTGGGGTATGAGTTCTGGCACAAAAGCCTGCCGCGCGGGCATGGACAAGGCCAAGATGCTGCCATTGAAAAAGCCGAACCAAATGAAATCCCAGAACACCACCGTGCCTGAAAAGATGATCCACGCCATAACCAACGTGGCAATGGCATTAAGACTTTGGGCAAAGACGATCAACTTGCGTTTCGGCAGACGATCAGCCAGTACACCGCCGTACAGAGAGAACAGTACAGAGGGCAACATGAAGGACAGTGTCACCCAGGCCAGATCCATGGCCGATGACGTCAAATCGTAAACAAACCATCCGCGGGCGATCATTTGCATGTTCATCGCAAACGACGAGCCTAGGCTGCCCACCCATAACCAACGGAAATTGGGCACAGCCAACACAGAATAGATGTCGCGACTCGCCATCTTGCTTGCCCACTCTCCCCGAACCAAACCCTCACTATAACCCACCGCATGTGACGCATTGATGCCCTAGCAAGGGAACTGGTTATCAATCTCATAAGCTTGTTGCAGGACTTGCAGGTACAAACTGTGGCGCAGCTACTATAGTTGGTCTCATATAAAGACTTGGAGGTAACCCCCCATGCCAATGACTGCGCCCTCTTTTGATACCAAACCCTGGTTAATTGCCTTGGCACTGTGTGTGGTTGGCGCCTCGTCGCACCTGCTACCCCATCCCGCAGGCATGTCGACGGTGGGGGCGATCGGCATGCTCGCCGCCGCCTATCTGCCGAGGCACCTTGTGCCGTTGCCGGTACTGGTCAGCGTCGCCACCGTGGATGTGATCATTGGCACCTACGGTATCGCCTCCATGGCATTGGTCTACATCGCACATCTGGTAAGCGCGGCTGGCGTCATACCCATACTGGCGCGGGTGCGCGTGCTGCGCATTGGTGGCGCTGCGGTAATCAGTGCAGTGATTTTCTATCTCATCAGCAATGCCGCTCCGCTGGCAGCGGGCTACTACCCAAGCACCGTCGCTGGTTGGATAAGCTGCTACGCGGCGGGCATACCCTTTCTGCTGCGCGGTATCGCTGCCAACCTGATTTTCGGCGCCGTTGCCTTTGGCGCAGTGCACGGCTTATTGTTCATTCTCGAGCGTTGGGTGCCCTTGCCCAACCGATAACGGGGAGAGGACAACATGCTGGATATGAATTACGACGGTCTCGGCATCACCATTGAAAACTACGTCGCGGTGGTGGAAATCCAGCGCGGACCAAACAACTTTTTTGATACCCAAATGATCAGCGACCTGGCCGATGCCTTTGGCAAAATGGAGGCTAGTGACGATGTGCGCGCTGTCGTGCTCTGCAGCGAGGGTAAACACTTTTGTGCGGGCAATAACTTCGGCAGTGCCTCTGGTAACGAAGAACGCGCTGATCGCAAAGTCGAAGCAGGCAATCCGCTGTACGCCGCCGCGGTGCGCTTATTCGACACCAACATTCCTGTGGTTGCAGCCGTACAGGGCGCCGCCGTCGGTGGCGGCTTTGGCCTTGCGGTCATGCCGGACTTCCGCGTGGTCTGCCCAGAGGCACGCTTCACCGCTAACTTCGTCAAGCTTGGTTTTCATCCCGGCTTCGGCCTCACCCATACGTTAGCGCGCCTCATAGGCAAGCAAAAAGCCCACATGCTGTTTTTGACCGGTCGCCGCATTACCGGCGAGCAAGCCTATGAAATGGGCCTCGCCGACGTGCTCACGGATAAAGAAAATCTGCGCGCCGAGGCGATAAAGCTGGCCGCAGAAATTGCAGAAAATGCACCGCTGGCTGTGGCCTCGGTACGCGCAACCATGCGTGACGGCCTGTCAGCCGCAGTGAAGACCCAGACCGATCACGAATTTCTGGAGCAGCATCGCCTGCAGCAAACCGCCGATCATCGCGAAGGTGTGAAAGCGGTGGCGGAGCGACGCCCCGGTAACTTTACTGGGCGGTAGCGTCGGCTTCTTCCGCCGCCTTAGCGCGCCGAGCGTCTAGCTCGGTGCGAATTACCTCATAGGCTTTTTCATCCAGCGAAAAGCGGCTGAATAAAATCGCGCCGACGGTGTAGCACACCAAGGGGAACAGTCCATACAGACTGACCATGGCGATTTTCACCTGCATGGTCTGCTCAACATTGGGCATGAAGCCGGCAAAATCCAGCACAAACCCGGTGAGCAGCAGCATTACGCCTAGGGCACTTTTATGGACAAAGTTCCATGCCGCAAAGTACGAGCCTTCCTTGCGTTCACCGGTTTTGTACTCGTCGTAGTCGATCACATCACCTTGCACCGACGGCCCAAGGGTGCCGCCACAGCCTGCCGCCAATCCCGCAAAGGCAGCCAGCACGATAATCCAAAAGAGACGCTGCTCGACGCTATCGATAAAGGGCAGCGAGAACATGCCGCCAAAAGATAGCCCAGTGAGGATCATGCCGAACATCCACACCCTGATCTTGCCAAAACGTTTCGACAGCGGTATCCACAGCGGCACGAACACCGTAGAAGGAATCATGTAGGCAAGAATAATCAGCGGCGCCATGGCCGGCGCACCGACCACGTATTGAGAGATGTATAGGGTCAGCGCAGCTATCGCTGCGCTGCCCACATATTCAATAAACGTCACGATGATGAGCAGTTTAGCGTGGGGGTTACCCCAGATGTCCCGAAACGCTTGCAGCGGCCCACCCTGCTGGCGATTTTGAAACTCCGGTCGCTCGCGCAACATGACGACGGCATAAATCACCAACACCACCATGATCGCAATGGCGACAAGAGCCTGTTCACGCGCCATCAGACGAACGTTGCCGCCCTCGGCGAACTCTTCGTTGATAAGCAGGTACATGGCACCTAGGGAGAGAATTGAGCCGAGGGTGTAGAAAATATGGCGTACGCCAAAGAGCCGGCTGCGCTCGTGATAGTCCACCGATAGCTCTGCCCCCAGCGCCATATGCGGCACAAAGAACAGCGTCATTGCGGAGTAAAACCCGACGATGGCAATCGTCATCCACAGTGTTAGGTCGGCGCCCTGCATGGAAAACGGCGGTGCGAACACCGCGTAGAAGCCAATCGAAATGGGAATGCAGCTGGCCAAAATCCAAGTGCGGCGACGACCGAGGCGAAAGGTGGTTCGGTCACTGAGGTAGCCCGCCAAGGGATCTGAAATGGCATCCCAGATGCGCGATAGGCTGAATATGGCCCCCATCACCGCCGGGGCAATCAGCAACACGTCCGTGGAGAACTTCATCACGTACAAGGCAAGAATCAGATACATGTAGCCCGCACCAATGGCAGGCGCGCCAAAGGCTAGGGTAGTCGACCAAGAAACTTTGTCGGTGCTTTGACTCACGATGCGTACCTCAGATGGCAGAACAACAACCCGCTACGCATTCTTAATCGTCAGACCACCATCCACAGGCAAGGCAGTACCGGTCATAAAGCTGGAAGACGGTAAGCAAAAATTAAGGGAGCCATGCGCCACTTCTTCTGGCTCGGCATAGCGTTTGAGCGCGACTCGACGACGCGCGTAAATCTGTTTTTGTTCATCGGGAATCGCTTGCGTCATGCCGGTTTTGATTGGCCCCGGACAGATGCAGTTAACGGTAATACCCTCTCCACCGAGTTCGACAGCCAGAGATCGAGTCAAACCTATGACGCCGTGCTTGGCCGCGGTGTAGGGACTACCGCCCTTAGTCGCGCCTAGGCCTTCGGTAGAGGCGATGTTGACGATGCGCGGATTGCTCGACTCGCGCAGATGAGGCAGCGCAGCTCTAATGGTGCGATGCTGGGCAGTGAGGAGCACGGATAGTGACTTGTCCCACGCCTTCTCATAAGCATCGCCATCGATAGGCGCCGGAATCGAAATACCTGCGTTATTGATCAGTAGGTCAATGCCCCCGAAATGCGCAGCGATTTCTTCTATGACCTGATGAATGGCATCGCCATCGGACAAATCAATGGTCCAAGCCTTGGCGGTTTTACCGGCGGTGCTGATTTCATCGACCACCGCGGCAACGCCCGCGGTATTTATATCCAGGGCAGCCACCTTGGCACCCTGGTCTGCGAACAATTTGGCGGTGGCTGCACCCATGCCACTGCCAGCTCCTGTGACTCATGTGGAGCGGCACTCGCAGAACTTCTCGCTGCCGCCGCCGGCACCGACTGCGTGGACATCGCTTGGGAATCGCCTGCCAACGGCGAGGCCGACTGCTACGAGAACTTCAACAACCAGGTCTACATCACGCCGGCGTTCCACGAGTTCGCGTTCGACCTGCAGACCGACGACGAGGGCAACTTCTACTTCACCAAGGGCGCGCCCGTGAATCCCGGTGGCCGTGGCTTCATGAAGATCGTGCCGCACCACGGCACGATCCTCCCAGCGAGCCGGGCTGGCGGCGTGGGCGCACCGCTTGGCCCGGGCGTCGGCGTTCACCTCGCTGGGTGGCGTGAGCAGCCGCGAGTGGTGCCTCGGTGCTCGCAGCTCGGCGCGACCCAAGCGCTCGTCACCAGTTGCAGCAGTTGTGG
>ERZ802822.2236-NODE-2236-length-10906-cov-7.700342_pt1 | contig 10906 bp, 11 predicted proteins | sample MGYA00345649_ERZ802822 | MGnify/ENA primary metagenome ERZ802822 (study PRJEB30503, sample SAMEA104212359) | marine metagenome | biome: Westerlies Biome; feature: [SRF] surface water layer (ENVO:00010504) within the epipelagic zone...; material: water... | reverse complement strand
TTTTAAATCACCTTCAAAGAATTTTTTTCTGACATAGTTTTCAATTTCTCGTTGTGAGGTAATCCCAACTTTTTTCAGAAACTTTCTAATTTCAATATTAAGGTTATCTTCGTCCATAAGTTAATAACTTAATAGAATGATCGACTCTTTTCAATATGTAATATGAAAATATAAACGAATTGTGATTGAAAAAAGCTTGATTTATTGTATTTTTTTTTAGTGAATATTTTAAGTTTTAACTGCTCTCTTGGGTGGATTACTTTATTTGAGAAAAATAACTCTATTACTTCTATTAAGTTTGGCAAGAATAAGAATAAAGGTAAAAACTCAACTTTAATTAAATTAAAGAAACAAATTATTGAATTTTCAAAAGGAAAAAGAAAAAAATTTACTGTAAAACTTCATATAGAAGGGTCTGTATTGCAAAAAAAAATATGGAATAAGTTAAGAAATGTCAGTTATGGAACAACTAAAACATATGGAGATATTGCAAAAGAATTAGGTACTTCGCCTCGTTATGTAGGCAATGTATGTGGTCAAAATAATCATTTATTAGTTATTCCATGTCACCGTATTGTGCGATCAGACGGGACATTAGGAGGATTCTCTGGTCTTGGTGGTTTAAAATTAAAAAACAAAATCTTAAAACTTGAACAAGATGCATAAAAATATTTTAATGTTTCAACACTCAGATATTGTTACACCTGGTTATTTGCTCGATCTTTTGAAAAAAGATAAAATGAATTTTACAACTATCAGATTAGATAAAAATTATAAAATTCCAGAAAACCTTAATGAATTTGATGCAATGATTTGCTTAGGTGGACAAATGAATACTAATATGGAGAGTATATATCCTTGGCTAATAGAAGAAAAAAGAGCAATTAAGAAATTTGTTGAAGTTATAAAAAAACCCTTTTTAGGTATTTGTTTAGGTGCTCAGCTGCTAGGTGAAGTTATTGGAGGAAAGGTGGTTCAAACACAACCACCTGAAATTGGAATACTTGATGTTAAGATGTCTAAAAATTATAATAAAGATAAAGTTTTTAAAAATTTTAGTTCAACTTTTAAAGTTTTACAATGGCATAGTTATGAAGTTCAAGATTTAGAGTTAATAAATGAAGTAGTTTTACTAGCTTCATCTGAACACACTAAATTTCAAATTTTTAAATATAGAGAATATGCATATGGTATACAGTTTCATACTGAAATTAAAGAGGATACAATCTCAAATTGGGCAAAAATACCAGAGCTTAAGAATGTAATAGAAAAAAACTTAGGTAAAGATGCCTTATATTTATTTAATATAGAATGTAAGAAGAATATAAATACTCTAAAAAAAAATACAGAAAAATTATATGAAAATTTTAAAAATATTTTATAAGTTAAATATTAATATGAGGAGTTAAATGAAAAAAATCAAAGGACCTGCTATTTTCTTAGCACAATTTATTGGAGATAAAGAACCTTACAATTCACTTCAAGGACTTTGTAAATGGGTTTCCGAACTTGGTTATAAAGGTATACAATTACCAGCAGAAAATCTGGCAGTTTTTGATTTAGATAAAGCAGCATCTAGTAAAGATTATTGTGATGAAATAGCTGGTATTGCAAAAAATTTTAATTTAGAAATAACTGATATTGCATCACACTTAACAGGTCAACTTGTTGCAGTGCATCCAACATATGACACTTTGTTTGACGGGTTTGCCATTGATGCAGTAAAAGGTAATCCTCAATTAAGACAAGAATGGGCTACAAATCGAATGAAGAATGTTGCAATAGCCTCTAAACATCTAAATTTAAAAACTGCTGCAACATTTTCTGGTGCTTTGTGTTGGCCTTTTCTTTATCCTTGGCCTCAAAGACCCTCTGGATTAGTTGAGGAGGCATTTGGTGAACTAGCTAAAAGATGGCAACCCATATTAGATCAATTTGAAGAAAATGGAGTTGATCTTTGTTACGAAATTCATCCAGGTGAAGATTTACATGATGGATCAACATTTGAAATGTTTTTAGAAAAAGTAAATAATCATAAAAGGTGTAATATGCTTTTTGATCCAAGTCATTATGTATTACAATGTCTAAATTACCTTGATCATATTGATATTTATCATGAGAGAATAAAAATGTTTCATGTAAAAGATGCAGAATTTAATTCCTCTGGCAAACAGGGTGTGTATGGAGGTTTTCAACCCTGGATAAATAGAGCTGGAAGATTTAGATCTCTTGGTGATGGTCAAGTTGATTTTAAATCAATTTTTTCCAAATTATCAGGTTATGACTTTGATGGATGGGCTGTTTTAGAATGGGAGTGTTGTATTAAAAGCCCTGAACAAGGTGCTGCCGAAGGAGCGCCATTTATTGAAAAGCATATTATAGATGTTACTGAAAAAGCTTTTGATGATTTTGCCAGTGCTGGTACTGACAAAGATACTAACAAAAAAATTCTTGGAATAGATAATTGATGAATAAATTAAAAATTGGAATGATTGGTGGAGGAATAGGAGGTCAAGTTGGTAAATGGCATAGATATGCAATAAACCTAGATGGAAAGTATGATCTCGTTGCTGGTTGTTTTTCCTCAAATATTGAGAATGGAATTGAGTCCGCAAAGGAAATAGGAATCGACTTATCAAGAAACTATCCAGACTTTAAAACAATGGCTGAAGCTGAATCTTCAAGAGACGATGGTATAGATGTTGTTTCAGTTGTAACTCCAAACCATTTACATGCATCTCCTTCAATAGAATTCTTATCTAAAAATATTCACGTAATTTGTGATAAGCCTCTTACAGCAACCTTAGAAGATTCATACTTGCTTCAAGAAGCTGTTAAAAAATCAAAAGCTCATTTTTTTCTTACTCATAATTACAGCGGGTATCCTGTTATAAGAGAAATGAGAAGAATTGTGAAAGATGGTAGTCTTGGAAAAATTAGAGTTATAAGAGGTGGTTATTTGCAAGGGTGGTTAGGTTCAAAAGAAGAAACTTCTAATAAACAAGCTGAATGGAGAACTGATCCAGCAAGAAGTGGTGTAGCTGGTGCTGTTGGGGATATAGGCAGTCATATTATGCATTTGACAGAATTTGTTACAGGATCAAAAGTAAAAGAAGTTGCTGCTGATTTATCATCCTTTGTAGAAGGTAGACGATTAGATGACAATGCAAGTATATTAATTAGAATGGAAGATGGATCAAGAGGGAGTTTAGCTATATCTCAAGTAGCTACTGGTGAAGAAAATAACGTTTCACTCTCAATTTATGGAGAAAATGGTGCATTGCACTGGAATCAAGAGAATCCAAACTATGCAAAATTTAGTCAAAAAAATGAATTAGATAGGATCATTACGAGAGCTGGAGCTATTCACCAACCTAGTTCTATGGCAAATACAAGAATTCCTCCTGGTCATCCCGAGGCTTTTATAGAAGCTTTTGGTCAAATATATTCTGATGCGGCAGAAGTTATTTTAGATAATAATAAAGATGATTTATTAAGTGTTTTGCCTAATATAGATGATGGTGTCCATATAATGAAATTTATTAACGCATCGGTAAATTCAAGTAAAAATAATAGTATTTGGACTGATTTAAGCTCTATTTGATAAGTGCATGGTCAATTATGCATTTTTTGCATATTAGTTTTTCTTATTTTTAACTTACAATTTTTGTTATTAGATTTAAATAAATTCTTACGTTCATCATGTTTAACATGACGGAAGTAGACGAAAGTCGAAGGAACGCATGCAAAGTTATTAAATCGTTCAATATGCAAACGCATATCGGAAGTAGGTAAAACCGAAGGAACGCGGAACTTATTATTTAATTTCCATAGCTAAGCATGAAAAATAACACATAGTTCGAGGTGAACTGTGTTGGTGAATTTTTTTGTGGAGGTATTATGCCCAAAATTAAGTTTTCTCTATTAAGTATAATAGGTGGACTTACTTTATTATCATCCTCAGCCTACGCTGGTGTTGATGCTGAAGTATCGTATATTTTAAACACACTATTATTCTTAATAGGTGGTTTTCTAGTCATGTGGATGGCTGCAGGATTTGCAATGTTAGAGTCAGGACTTGTGACATCAAAAAGTGTTGCAACTATTGCTGCCAAAAATATTGGACTTTATTCAATTGCAGGATTAATGTTTTGGTTAGTTGGTTACAATCTAGCTTATGGAATTCCTGAAGGTGGATTTATTGGAAGCTTTCTTCCATGGAGTGATGCAAGTGCTGTAGACACTGGCTATTCAGATGGTTCAGACTGGTTTTTCCAAATGGTTTTCTGTGCAACAACCTGTTCAATTGTATCAGGTACATTAGCTGAAAGAATTAAAATTTGGCCTTTCTTTCTTTTTTGCGCAATATTAGCTGGCATAATTTATCCAATAGAGATGGGATGGCAGTGGGGTGGCGGTCATTTAGCTGCTGCTGGTTTCTCAGATTTTGCAGGCTCAACACTTGTTCATAGTGCCGGTGCTGCTGCTGCTTTAGCAGGTGCTATACTGCTTGGTCCACGTCTAGGTAGGTTCACAGATTCAGGTGAAGCTGCTCCGATGGCACCATTTGCAAGTTCTTCAATACCTCTTGCTACCTTAGGTGTGTTTATCCTCTGGATGGGGTGGTTTGGATTTAATGGTGGTTCTCAACTGGCAATGGGCTCCTTTGATGACTCAACTGCTGTTGCAACTATTTTTATAAATACTAATTTAGCTGCTTGTGCAGGTGTAATGGCTTGTGCTGTAGTATCAAGATTAGTAACTGGTAAAACTGATGTTATAATGATGTTAAATGGAGCACTTGGTGGTCTAGTAGCAATTACAGCTGAACCTCTTGCACCATCTCCATTCTTAGCAATCATAATAGGTGCTGTTGGTGGTATCATTGTGTTCTTTGGTACAGGTTTACTTTTAAGACTCAAGATTGATGATGTTGTTGGAGCAATTCCAGTACATGGTTTTGCTGGTATCTTTGGTACACTTGTTGTTCCAGTATCTAACTCAGCAGCAAATTTTGGCACTCAACTATATGGTATCTTATGGATAAATATATTTGTATTTATCGTTGCATTTGTAGTCTGGTACTTAATGAAGATTACAGTTGGTATACGTATAAGTGAGGAAGCTGAAAAACTTGGTACTGACAAAGCAGAAGTAGGTGTCATGGCCTATTCTATTAGGGATTAAGTTCACTTTAAGAAGATGAATTTAATCAAATATTAATAAATCTTTAATATTAGAGGGTCTTTTAGACCCTCTAATTTAAGGGAGATAAATATGAATGCAGAAGAAATAATCAAACTAAATAAAGAAGCTTTATATGCTAGTCTGACAAGTACAGATACTTTTGGCAAGTTTTTTAATAAATCAATTTTGCATTATGCAGCAATAATGGAAGTTTTTTCTTTTAATAAGCTAGGGGGAATTTCTTATGAAAAATTATGTCATAGTATCCCTAAATCCCTAGGTTCAAGATCTAGCATTCAGAATTTACTTAATGAAGGTTTGGATAAAGCGCTCTTAATCAAAGTGGAAAGCAAAAAAGATAAAAGAATAAAAAATTATTTTTTATCTGATGAATTTTACCACGGAGTTCTTGATTGGATTAAGACACAGAAAAAAATATATAATAGTTAAATATAATAAATATTTATTATTAATAAATTTAAGTAACATAAATCTTGAATAATCATCTGTTATTCTCTAAAGAATACCTCACGTTCATCTTTTAATTAAGACGGAAGTAGATGTAAGTCGAAGGAACGCATGCAAGTTAATCGTTCAATCCTTCTAAAGGATCGGAAGTAGGGGTGACCTTAAGGAACGCGGATCTTATCTGTATTTTCCATAACTACGCATGAATATTTATCACTGAGGTCAGTGATAATTTAATTTTAACGTAAAGGTATTTATGGCCAACAAAATAATATATTTTATAGGAGTTTTAATTAGCTCATTACTGATTAGTTCAGGAACATATGCTGCAGTTGATATTGAAGTAGCATATATTTTTAATACATTTTCATTTTTAGTTTGTGCATTTCTTGTTATGTGGATGGCTGCAGGATTTTGTATGCTTGAGTCGGGTTTAGTTACTACAAAAAGTGTTTCAACTATAGCTGCAAAAAATATTGGTAAATTTGCCATTGTCAGTGTGATGTTTTACTTAGTAGGTTATAATTTAGGATATGGTGACGCTGATAATCCCTATTTTGGTTCCTTCAAAATATGGACTGATAATTCGAGCTTAGAAACAGGTTACTCAGATTATTCTGATTGGTTGTTTCAAACGCTATTTGTTTGTGCAACATGTTCTATTGTATCCGGTGCAGTTGCGGAGAGAATTAAAATTTGGCCTTTCTTTATATTTTCAGCGATACTTGGCGGATTTATTTATCCTATTCAAATGAGTTGGGAATGGGGTGGAGGATGGCTTGACTCACTTGGCTTTGCAGATTTTGCTGGTTCTACACTTGTTCATGCTTGTGGTGGAGCAGCAGCTCTTGCTGGAGTAATGATATTAGGTCCACGTTTAGGGAGATTTACAGATGATGGAAGTCCTCAAAATATGGCTCCTTTTGCAGCTTCCTCAATACCATTAGTAACCTTAGGTACATTCATCTTATGGATGGGATGGTATGGATTTAATGGAGGATCACAATTAGCCTTAGGTTCATTTGAAGATTCAACAGCAATGTCTCGGATCTTTATGAATACACAACTTGCAGCATGTGGAGGTTGTATAGCCGGTGCAGTCATAACAAGAATCTTAGGTGGCAAAACTGATATTATAATGATGCTTAATGGTGCATTGGCTGGTTTAGTATCAATAACAGCTGAGCCTTTAATGCCAAGTCCATTACTATCTATAATAATTGGAGCAATAGGAGGTGTAATTATGTACTTCGGTACTAATTTTCTAGAAAAAATGAAATTAGATGATGTTGTAGGGGCAATTCCTGTTCATATGTTTGCTGGAATTTTTGGAACATTAATTGTTCCCATTAGCAATCCAGACACATCATTTATAATTCAACTTCTTGGTGTTGGTTCTGTTTGTATATTTGTTTTTGTAATGTCATATATTTGCTTCAGTGTAATTAAATCTACAATAGGCTTAAGAATTAGTGATGAGGCTGAAAAACTTGGAACTGATAAAGCAGAAGTAGGTGTAATGGCTTACTCAATTAGAGATTAATTATTTTTAAACTATATACATAGAAAGAGGCTTTGCCTCTTTCTATACAATTAGGAGGAATATGAAGACAATATTTATTATAGCCAAAACAAAATATACCTTAAAGTATGAAAGAAAGATGCCAGAAAAAGAAGTTTTAAAAATGAAATCTTTTGTCACAAATAAAGGAGATAAACTTATTAAAACTGATAAATTTAAAATTAAAAAAATTTCTGAAAAGGATAAGGAAAGAATTTTTGAAATAGTTCTTTAATTAAGCTCTTCCTGAATATTGAGATAACTTATTTGGGTCAACTCCAAGTAAGCCATAAGCCTTAACCCACTTGTTGGTTACCTCTTCATCAAATAAAAAAGTAGAGTCTACTGATAGAGTCATCCAACTATTAGCTAAAATCTCTTTTTCAATTTGGCCAGGTCCCCAGCCAGCATAACCTAAAGCAAGAATGCTATTTTTAGGACCTTTACCTTTTGATAGGTCTTCAAAAAATTCAGATGTACTTGTAAGTGCTACTCCCTTATCAATTGATAATGTTTCTTTTTGAATTACTTCGTCTGAGTGAAGAACAAAACCTCTCCCACTTTCTACAGGGCCACCATACCTTACGTATAGTTTTTTACTACCAAGAGGTTTGTCAATCCCAAGTTGTTCTAATAAATCTGGATATAAATCATAATCAATTTTTTTATTAATAATGATCCCCATTGCACCCTCTGATGAATGAGCACACATATAAATCACAGTTTTATAAAACCTCTCATCTTGTAAAGCAGGCATCGAAATCAATAGTTTTCCAGTTAAATTCATATTTATATATATTCGTATTATTTATAGTATTTCAATAGCGTATTACTATATATTACAATAATATTTTCGATGAACATTCTTATTAATTTTTATAAGCTTTTTATTTTCACTTTTCTTTTAAGTACATTATCTTCAAATAGTTTAGCGATTTCAAGTGATTGGTCAGTAAGCGAAACATCAAAATTAAGATTAATTTCACCCTATTCTCAAAATGATACAAAAAATCTCTTAATTGGCCTTGAATATGAGATGGAATCAGGTTGGAAAACATATTGGAAGTCACCTGGTGATGGAGGGTTCGCTCAATCGATCTCTTGGGGAAATTCGACAAATGTTAAAAATGTTAATATCTTATGGCCTACCCCTATTGAATTTGAAATATTAGGATTAACCTCTCTTGGATATCAAAATGATGTTATTTTCCCTCTTGAGATAGAGTTAGAAGATGAATTACAAAACACCTTTTTAAATCTTCACGTAACTTTTTTAATTTGCAAGGAGGTTTGTATACCGGGTGATGCAACTCTTTTCTTAGAAATTCCATCTGGAGAAAAAAAATTAAATGACAATTATTTTAATTTAGAAAAAGCTTTATCATTATTACCAGAAGAAGATTTTAACAGCTCTTATGTTAGTGATATTTATCTTGAAACATATAGTGATGATAAAAACTCTTTAATTCAATTGCAAATTGAGTCAGAAAAAGTCTTTTATAATCCTCAAATATTTCTTCACTCCCCATTTGGCTTACCAGTTGTAAAAAATTCAATTAATTACTCCAGTGATAACAAAAAAATAATAACAGATTTTAGTTTTGATAAAAAACTTTTTTCAGAAAAAAAATTTCCTCTTGAAATTATTATAAAAGACAAAAATCATAATTTCAAACAAACACTAAATGTTGAAATGAATGATCAATCTTTAAGGTTAGGAATTAATAACACCTTTATTTATTATGTTTTAATATCATTGATTGCAGGTTTAATTTTAAATGTAATGCCTTGTGTATTTCCAGTTCTCTCAATAAAATTAATGTCAGTTCTTTCATCTGAAAAAAATAATACTAGAGTTAGTTTTATTACAACTGCCTTTGGAATAATAACTTCTTTTTTACTATTAGGGATGATGTTTATAATATTACAGTATTTTAATATTTCTATTGCATGGGGAATGCAATTTCAACAACCATATTTTTTAATATTCATCACCTTAGTAGTTTTTTTATTTATGATGAATATGTTTGGGCAATTTGAAATTATACTTCCACCTCAATTTAATAACTTAACTATTTTAGGTAATAGTAATAACAAATATTTAAAAGATTTCTTTAATGGTTTCTTTGCAACACTTATGGCAACACCATGCTCTGCACCTTTTGTAGGGACGGCTATCACCGCAGCATTCACGCAATCTTATGTAATAGGAGTGAGTATTTTTTTGTTTATGGGTATCGGAATGAGTCTTCCATATATCCTTATTGCATCTTTTCCAAAATTAATTAATTTTGTCCCTAAACCTGGAAAATGGATGGTGTATATAAAATATGCTTTAGGTTTTTTATTATTAGCAACAGTTTTGTGGTTATTAAATATTTTATTAAATTTTTTTAATTATTATTTTATAATCTCATTAATTATATTTTTTTTAGTTTTATCTTACCGACAAAAAATATCCTTTCAAAGAAACGCAGTTACAATTTTAGTTTTCTTTTCTATATTTTCTTTATCTTCATTTAAGGCTTTCCAGCAAAATATAATTATCGATAATGAAAAAGATTGGTTAAATTTTTTTGATGTAGAGGTTGATAAACTTATTAATAATAAACAGTTAGTTTTTTTAGATATTACTGCAGATTGGTGTGCTACTTGTCAGTTTAATAAATTAAATGTTCTTAATTCTGATAATATTATTCAATTGTTCAAAGATAATAAAGTAACTCTAGTGAGAGCTGATTGGACAAAACCTAATCGAAAAATAAATATTTTTTTAGAAAAGTATGATCGATTTGGTATTCCTTTTAATGCTTTCTTTTCTGATAATTTTCCTGATGGGCTTTTGTTATCTGAGTTGCTTTCTGAAAAAGAAATAGTAAACGTAATAAATAAAATAAATAATGAATAAAATAATTCCTTCAATCAAAGTCCCAATAATACAAAAAGGTATTGTATCAAAAGTAACTCTTTCTGATGAATTAAAAAATAAAAAAATTATCATGTTTGGGGTGCCTGGCGCTTTCACACCAACATGTTCTGAAAAACATATGCCAAGTTTTATAAAATTACATAATGAGTTTGTTTCTAAAGGTATAGATGATATTTATTGTTTATCCGTAAATGATGAATATGTGATGCAAGCATGGCTATTAAGTTACACTGAAGGGGATAAAATAATAGGTATTGCTGATGGTAACGGGGAAGTTAGTAAAAATCTTAACTTATTAGTAGATAAAAGTGCAAATTTTATGGGTATGAGGTGCACAAGATTTGCTATGATTGTTCAAGATAATAATATTGAAGAGCTTCTAATAGAAACGCCTGGTGAATATAAAGAAACTTCTGCAGAAAATTTATTAACTAAAATTTAAAAATAATTACGTTTTTTTACGCTGAATAATTGCATAGATTGTAACAGCTGATGTTATCATTATTCCGTTAATAAATTGAACGTAGAATCCTGATAAACCTAATGCAACAATACCAGATTCAAGAGATCCAATTATTAGAACTCCAATAAAAGTTCCAAATATTGTTCCTTTTCCTCCAAAAACTGATGTACCACCTACAAATACAGCCGCAAGAGTTGTGAGCATTAATCCTGAACCTTGAGTAGGCCAGAAGTATAACATTTCATACATTGTAAATATTCCTGCCAGAGAGGAAAAGAAGCCAAGTTGAACAAAAGCA
>ERZ802822.2235-NODE-2235-length-10906-cov-19.695355_pt1 | contig 10906 bp, 11 predicted proteins | sample MGYA00345649_ERZ802822 | MGnify/ENA primary metagenome ERZ802822 (study PRJEB30503, sample SAMEA104212359) | marine metagenome | biome: Westerlies Biome; feature: [SRF] surface water layer (ENVO:00010504) within the epipelagic zone...; material: water... | reverse complement strand
AACGAACAATCCGAAAGAGAAACAATGATAATTTATGATCCAAGTGAACATGCAAACAAAACTAGAGGGACCAAAGAAAAAAGATTTATTGAAGCAATAGATTTACTTCCAACTTTTTTAGATGCAGTAGAAAGTCCAGTAAGTAAACACAGATTAGAAGGAAATTCTTTAATGCCTGTAATAAAAGGAGAAGATCCAAAAAATTGGAAAGATTTTGTATTTAGTGAAATTGATTATTCATTTAATGAAGCTCGAAAAATTCTTAATTTAGGAGCATCTGATGCAAGAGCTTTTATGATTAGAAATAATGAATGGAAATATATTTATTATAAAGGATTTGAGCCTCAACTATTTGATTTAAAAAATGACCCAGATGAGTTTAATGATTTAGGTAGGTCAAATGATCATTCAAAAATTAGAGAAGAGATGAAAGAATTACTTCTTAAAAGAATAATTGATAGAAAAAATAGAGTTGCAGCAACAGATGAGTTTGTGACTAAAGAAAGAGATTATACCAAGGATGATGGTATAATGATTGGTGTTTGGTAATTCATAGTTTATTTAAAGCCAAGCCGCACCTCTCACCCCACTTGAATCGCCATGAATATTTTTTAAAATCTTAGTTTTTACTTTATTTGAAAAAGTATATTTTGGTAACAGTGATGGAATATTTTTGTATAATCTATCTATATTAGACATGCCTCCACCAAGAATGATTGCATCTGGATCAAAAACTCCAATCATTACCGCCATTAATCTAGCCATTCTATCTTCATAAAGATTAAACTCTAAATTTGCTCTTGGATCATTTTTTAAATCAAGCTCCACAATTTCATGAGAATTAAAATTAGTATTATTCTTTTTATTAAAAATGTCAGCAAACCCTATTCCAGACATAAATTGTTCTGCACACAATGCTCTACCGCAATTATTTGAAGGACAACTTATTTGAGTTTCAATCTCTTCTGTTGTTGGGTATGGAAGCGGTTGATGGCCCCAGTCACCAGCAATTTGATTTGCTCCTTCTATAATTTCTTTTTTATAAGATAAACCACCACCAAAACCGGTCCCTATAATAATACCAAAGACTGATTTAAAATCTTTGCCAGCACCGTCAATTGCTTCTGATAAAGTAAAACAATTAGCGTCATTCATTAATTTTACATCTCTATTAAGCGCACTTTCTAAATCTTTTTTGAATGGTTTATCGTTTAACCATAAGGAATTAGCATTAGTAACTAATCCAGTATCTTTAGATGAAAATCCAGGGATACCAATTCCTACAGTACAAATTTCTCCGCTAATTTTATCAAATTCATTTACTAATTTTTGAACAGTTGAAATACCTGATGAATAATTTTTATCATAAGAGTATCTTTTTCTCTCTAACTTTTCTCCATTTGGATCTAAAAGAATCCCTTCAATTTTAGTTCCTCCATAATCAATACCAATTTTAAATTTTTTTGTCATTAAGGTGTCATTAAACTAGGCAGGTACAAACAAATTGCAGGAAATGCAATAATCAAAGCAAGTCTAATTACATCGGTGATTAAAAAAGGAACAGTTCCAAACCATATAGTTTGAAGAGGAGTGTTTTGCATTACTCCTTTAATGACAAATAAATTCATTCCAACTGGAGGTGAAATTAAACCAAATTCTACAACTATCACTGCAAAAATACCAAACCAAACAGGGTCTATTCCAGCATCAACTATTACAGGATAAAAAACAGGAATTGTTAGAAATAACATTGCAAGAGAATCCATTACCGTTCCAAGCACTAAATAAATAACACAAATCACTAAAATAATTCCTAAAGGTGTAAGTTCTAAATGATTTATAAAATCAACAACTGCAAAAGGTAATTGAGTTACTGTAATTAAATAATTAAAAATACTAGCACCAATTACAATTAAATATAAAGAACCAACTGTTTTTATTGTTGTCCATAGTGCCTCTTTTAATAAACTAAGTGTCAGTTGGCCTCTTACTAAAATGAATAATAAAACTAGTACAACTCCAACAGCTGCACTTTCTGTTGCAGTAAAGAAACCAAGATAAAGACCACCCATAATTATTGCAAAAATTAAAAATATTGGAAAAACTTTTGTAATTGCTGCAATTCTTTCTTTAAGTGGCATCTTATTTCCATGACCACCATGGGAAGGATAAATTATAAGATAAACTCTAATTGCAATCATATATAAAACCACAGCTATCAATCCTGGTATTAGTGCTGCAAAGAAAAGTTCCTGAACAGATTGTTCTGTTAAATATGCATAAATTACTAAAATGACACTTGGTGGAATAATAATTCCAAGCGTTCCGCCTGATGCAATTGAACCACTTATCAAAGCATCGCTGTAACCATGTCTTTTCATTTCTGGTCCTGCCATTTGTGACATGGTAGCTGCTGTTGCAATTGAAGAACCGCATATCATTCCAAATCCAGCACAAGCACCAACAGTAGACATTGCCAATCCACCTTTATAGTGACCAACCACTGCGTAAGCAGCATCATATAAATTCCTTGATAAATTAGCGCTATTAGCAAGATTTCCCATTAACACGAAAAGAGGAAGCACTGATAATGTATATTTTGATACAGCATCAAAAGGGGCGGTACCCAATACAAAAATTGCAGGATCAAATCCTGAAATTAATGCAAAACCAGTAAATCCAACCAGTAACATTGCAATTCCAATTGGAATATTTAATACCATTAGTATTAAGACTGCTGCAAAAGCTATTCCACCATTAATAATTGGATCCATATCCATTTATACATCCCTCATTTTTGTGGTTGTTTCAGATAAAGCTTTTATAAACCAAACAATAATTGCAAGTACACTTAACCACATTCCTAATGAAGAGATAAAATAAAATGGATAAAAATATAACTCTAAGTCAAGAGTAACTCTTTCATTTCCCATAAATTTTATTGAGGTCTTAGTGGTAGCGTAAGCCATTAAAGACATTATTATCATCATTAAAATAAATTTAAGAATTATTAGATAAGTTTTAAATTTCCCTAGATTTAAATTATTTATAAAATCAGCAGAAACATTTGCATTTAAAAAAAATGCTCTTGGCATTGCAAGAAAGGCTACTAAAGCCATTCCAATTTCAACTATTTCAATTGTACCTGTAACTGGTGAATTCAAAAATCTACGCCCAAAGACGTCACAAAAAGTTAATATAGATAATAATAAAAGTATTATCCCTGAGGCAATAGCTGAATAATCAAATATTTTATTCATTTTTTATTTTTTATAAATTGTCTCTTCAATTTTGTTAAACATTAGCATATAAGGTTTGTTTTAAACAGAAAGTATTAATTATGAAATTTATTTCCTACAAACATAATTCAGAACCAAAATTTGGTATTATAGACAACAATTTAATTACAGATCTTACAGGTAAAATATCAGGAGCAGATACATTAAAAGATCTTATTTTTAAAAATGGTATTTCAGAGGCAAAAACTTATGCAAGCGAAAATCCAGGTAACATAAGTGTAGATGATATTGAGTATTTACCTCTAATCCCTAATCCTGGAAAAATTATTTGTGTAGGTTTAAATTATAGTGAGCATGTAAAAGAAACAAATAGAACAGTTGAAGAAAATCCTGTTATTTTTCATCGTTTTCCTGAAAGTCAAACTGCTCATATGCAACCAATTCAAAGACCGATTGCTTCTGATAATTTAGATTTTGAAGGAGAGATGGCAGTAATTATGGGAGAAGCAGGAAAACATGTAAAACCCGAAGATGCTTTAAAACATATAGTTGGTTATTCTTGTTATAATGAAAGCACAATTAGAGATTGGCAAAGACACACAAGACAATTTGGAATGGGAAAAAATTTTGAAAAAACAGGAAGCTTTGGCCCCCACATGGTTCTTGCAGAAGACATAAAAGATTATAAAGAGCTTACTCTTGAGACAAGATTAAATGGTGAAGTGATGCAAAATGCTAAATTAAGCCAATTAATTTTTGATATTCCAATATTGATTTCTTATGTTTCTAAAGCAATGGCTTGGAGAGCAGGAGATGTACTGGTTACAGGCACTCCAGGAGGGGTTGGATTTAAAAGAAATCCGCCAGTTTTCATGAAACCAGGTGATAAAGTTGAGATAGAAGTAACCCAAATTGGGGTTTTATCTAATACAATTAAGGATGAAATAGTTTAAATTTCAAGTTACACTTTTAGAATAATTATAAACAACAAGGGGATAATTTTATGAAAAAAAAATTAATTGGATTAATTATTGGAATATTTTCTTTCAGCATAGTTAGTGCATCTTCAGCAACAGAACTTAAGTTAGCTACTTTTGAACCACCTAAGGCATTTATCGCAAGTAAAATTCTTGCAGGTTGGGCAACAAAAGTAAATCAATGTTCAGCTGGTGCATTAAATGTAAAAATGTATGCTGGTGGAGTTTTAGGAAGTCCTCCTAAACAGTATGATATTGTAACATCAGGTGTTGCAGATATTTCATGGACTGTATTAGGATATATTGGAGGTCAATTTCCTTTAAGTTCAGTAATTGAATTACCATTTCTTACAAAAACATCTAAAGCAGGAACAACTGCTTTAAATTCTTTATTTAAAGAAGGTTATCTTGATAAAGAAATGGCAGGAATTAAAGTGATAGGTCTTCACTCTAATCCTGGATATCAAATTCATATGAAGGATACTAAAGTTGTAAATCCTGCAGATTTTAAAGGTAAGAAAATGAGAGTACCAAGTAAAATCGCTGGAACAATTTTAAAAACTTTAGGAGCAACTGGAGTAAAAGTACCTGCGCCAGGAACTTCAGAAGCTTTAAGCAAAGGCGTAGTTGATGGAACACCTTTTCCATATACTGCTGTTGGATCTTTCAGATTATTTGACGTAACCAAATACCATACAGAAGTTAACATCACTAACGCTACATTTGGTTTGATCATGAATGAAGATAAGTTCAATAGCTTATCATCAGGAGCACAAGCTTGTATCAATAAGTTTAGTGGTCATGCTTTTGGTGATTGGGCTTCAAACTTGATTGATAATCAAAATGCGGTAATGAAAAATGAAATCTCAAAAAGAGCTGATCATGAAATCATAATTGCATCAGATGACGTTATTGCTGAATATAAAAAAATATTAGCACCAGTCGAGTCTAATTGGTTAAAAGAAATGAGTGGTAAAGGCCTTGATGGTGATGCAGTTCTAAATAGAGCTAGACAAATCATTACTGCAGTAGAAGGTTAATAATAATATATACTTTTGAGCCCACGTCTTTGTGGGCTCATTTTATTTAGGAAAAATTTAGATGGCTATAAAAGCTCTTAGTTACATTGGAGTAAACTCAGATAAATTTGAAGATTGGTCAGACTATACTCAAAAAAGTTTAGGGATGCAGCAAGTTGATCGAGGAAAAGATATTTTATCTTTTAGAATGGATGATCAAAAACAAAGATTAACAATAACAGGCGATACGGGTGATGGTCTTGGATTTATGGGCTGGGAAGTTGATGAGAAAGAAGATTTATTATTCTTTGCGTCAAAATTAGAAGAAAACAAAATTGAAGTTCATCAAGGCAAAACATCTTTTGCTGATAAAAGATTTGTTGAAGATTTAATTTATTTTAATGATCCTCAAGGAAATAGAATTGAGCTAGTTTATAATCCTATGAATGATACGGATCCATTTAAACCAAGTCGTCCAATTTCAGGGTTTAAAACAGGCGCCCTTGGAATGGGCCATGCAGTAATTCATGTTAAAAAAATTGATGATTTAATACCTTTTTACACAGAAGTTTTGGGTTTTAAAATAAGCGATTATAGCCATACACCAATTTCTCTATGCTTTTTTCATGTAAATGGAAGACATCACAGTTTAGCATTATTTGGATCTGGCAGAACAGGCTTTCATCATTTCATGGTTGAATACAATAGTTTAGATGATGTTGGTCAAGGGTATGACTTACTTCAATATCAAGATAATAAAATAGCTTATACTCTTGGAAGGCACACTAATGATTATATGACATCATTTTATTCTATAACACCGTCAGGATTTTTTATTGAAAATGGTTGGGGTGGAAGAATTATTGATCCTAAAACGTGGGAACCTATAGAGACATTTGAAGGCCCAAGTTTTTGGGGACATGAAAGATTATATTTACCTGATGAAGAAAGAATGAAGTTTAGAAACAAAAGATTAGAAACAGCCTCTGAAGGAAAACAAGCACCACTTTTTATTGATTGTCCTTGGCTATACTCAAATACTACTAACAAAAAATAAAAATTATTATTTTTTAAATGAAAAAGTATGATGTTGTAATTATAGGTTTTGGCCCCACAGGAGGTGCTTTAGCTAATCTATTAGCATTACATGGTTTTTCAATTTTGATAGTTGAAAAAGAAAAAAGTTTTTATCCTTTACCAAGGGCTGTTCATTTTGATGATGAGATAATGAGAGTTTTTCAAACAATTGGTATTACAGATAAATTTTTAAAACATACAATAATTAATAAAGGAACAAAATTTGTTAATTCTAAAAATAAAGAAGTATTAGATTGGCCAAGACCAAGATCAGTAACCGAGAATGGTTGGTATCCAAGTTATAGATTTCATCAGCCAGACTTAGAAAGAAAACTTAGGGGAAGACTAAAAGACTTTAAAAAAGTAACAATAATGCAAAATACAAAAATCGTTAATCTTAAAGAAGATAAAAATTCTGTAAAAATAATTTTAGAAAATGTTAATAATAAAATAATTAAAGAAATAAGTTCAAAGTATGTTGTTGGATGTGATGGTGCCAATTCAACGATAAGAGAACAAATAAAAGCAAAATTTCAAAATCTTGGATTTACTCAAAAATGGGCTGTAGTAGATTTAATTTTAAAAAAAGACAAAAAGGAATTACCAGATAGAACCATTCAATATTCTAATCCAAAACGTCCAGCAACCTATTGTCGAAATGTTGGCAAAAGAAGACGATGGGAGTTTGCAATCCATGACAGTGAAAGTGAAAAAAAAGTTTTATCTAATTCATATATTTGGAATTTTTTAAAACCATGGTTAAAGCCTAGTGATGCTTTTATGGAAAGAAAGACTATTTATACATTTCAATCTGCAATTTCAAAGAATTGGAAAAAAGGTAGAGTTTTTCTTGCTGGTGATGCGGCCCATTTAATGCCTCCTTTTATGGGACAAGGAATGTGTGCTGGAATTAGAGATGCATCAAATCTATCCTGGAAGATCGCATATTGTTTAAAAAATAATCACAGTGATAAACTGCTTAAAACGTATCAATCTGAAAGATATTCGAATGTGAAAGAATACATCAAAACAACAGCTAAAATGGGCGAATTTGTTAATGCAGTCGGAACTTCAAATATAACTGGAAAAGTCTCTTCTGCACCTGATGGTCACAAGAGCATGAAATCAATTAAACCTAAACTAGGTAAAGGGCTAGGAAAGGTTCAAGATAAAAATCGAGGAAAAATATTCCCTCAATTTAAAATAAGAAATGGAAAATCATTAGATGATAAATTTTCTTTAAAACCAATTTTAATATTATCAAAAGAGATTAAAAATAACATCTCTAGTAAATTGAATTCAATACAATCAAAAAATAATAAAGATTTAGAAAAATTTTTTAAAAATTCTAATTCAAAAGCTATAATAGTAAGACCAGATAGATTTATTCTTTCTTCGTGTAAATCAGTTAAGGATTTTAAATCTTATTTAAATAAGAATTTATCTATTTTAGTTTAATTGAAACAATTTATTAACAGCATCAACTTTGATGTGGTTGTCTGGAGCAATTTCTCCATTAGGCATAAATAATGAATTTTCAAATCCAACTCTTATTTTTCCTCCTAGACTTATAGCTTTTTCTAAACAACTCATTTCTTCTTTTCCAAAAGCACATATTGCCCAATCAAGATTTACTTTATGCTCTTCCATTTTTTTTACAAACAGTGAAATATTTTCTGGATAGCTTATTCTTCCACTATAATGACCAATAACAAATAAACACCAAGCATCATTGATTTGAATTTCTGCTTTATTTAGTAATTCAGCTAATAAATCTATATCTTCAGGTTTATAAAGTATGTGTTGAATTTTTGTACCTGCTTCAGTTAAATATTTATAAAGTTTGATATCTTCTTCTTCAGGTTTTCTAGAAGGAATTAATTCTGATGTTCCAATTGATGTGCCTGGTGGAGTTACATCATATGCAAGCTTTCGCATATCTGCTGGAGAATATTTTCCTATAGCTTCGGTTGTAACTTGTATATGCATTTTTGGCACTTGATGTTCTAATTCATTTAGTGCTTCTTTATAAAGTCCTGCATCTAATACGTGTTGACCATCTTTATCTCTAACATGTAAATGTATTGCTCCTGCACCAGCTTCATAACAAGATTTTGCTGTTGCTACTGTCTCGCTAATTGTCAAAGGAACAGCTGGATGATCTTTTTTTACTTTTCTAGCACCATTTGGAGCTACCATTAATCTAGGTAATTTTGCTGGTTGATAAAAACTCATTCGATCATATTAGTTTATTGCAATTCTATTGTAAAAAAATTTATTTAATTAGTTCTAATCGTTGGTAGAGAGTAAAAATCAGCTGTATCTATCTTAGAAGAATGTTCTCTTTTCATATTCCATCTCTTTTGAACCCCAGCACTTGCAACACTCAAGGTAGATCTTCCGTATCGATGATTAGTGTTATCAATAGATCTCATTAAACTGTTTATTTTCTCGTCTTTTTCAGATGAAAACAGGTTAGTTTTATCATTGGCATTAGATAATCCAGTAAGCATGACGCCTGCTTTTTGATATTGGTAACCATTTTTAAATATACTCTCAAGTATTATGACTGCAGTTTTAACTACTTCGATACTATTGTTTGTTGCAATTGGAAAATCAATAGTCTTTGTGTTTGAATAGTAACCATAGTTTCTTTGAAAGGGACTTGTTCTAACAAATACTGTGATTGCTTTTGCAACTAACGACTCTGATCTAATTTTTTCAGATGCATTTAAACAATAATTTGCAACTGCTTCTTTTAACTCTTGAAATCTTTCCACTCTTTTTCCAAATGATCTTGAGACAACACAACTCTTCCTTTTAGAGGTAGTAGTTTCTAGATTGATACAAGGAATTCCTTTAAGTTCCATTGCAGTTCTTGAGCCCAAAACATTAGAAGATTTTTTAATCCAGCTGTTAGATTTATTTTTAAGTTGCTTTGCATTATAAACTCCATTTTTATTATAAAATTTTGTTAATTGTTTGCCAACACCCCAGACATCATTAATTTCAATTTTTTCAAGCACAGGATCTAAGTTATCAATTCCAATTAAGCTAGTAACTCCTGATTGCTTTTTCTTTGCAATTTGATTTGCAATTTTACTCAAGGTTTTTGTTTTAGCAATTCCAATACTAGTTGGAATACCTGTCCATTGTAAAACCGTCTCTCTAATTTCTTTTCCAATCTCTTCTACATCTTGATCTGGAAAATTTGATAAATCTAAGAATGCTTCATCAATAGAATAAATTTCCATATCTGAATTAAATCTTTTAAGAGTTCGCATCACTCTTCTAGATAAATCTCCATACAAAGAATAATTAGACGAGAAAACTTCTACTTTATTTTTAATAATAATATCTTTTGCTTTAAAATAAGGCTCACCCATTTTAATCCCTAAAGCTTTTGCTTCAGTAGATCTTGAAATAATACAGCCATCATTATTAGATAAAACGACAACAGGCTTTCTTCTTATTTTAGGATTGAATAATCTTTCACAAGAAACGTAAAAAGAATTACAATCAACTAATGCTATTTTTTTAGTACGTAGAATGGATGACATAAGTTACAACTCCCCAGATAAAAATATCTTGTTCTTCGTTAATTAAAATTCTGTCAGTAAACTCTTTAGATCCTGACGTTAAAAACTTTTTATCTCTTTCTTGAACTAAGCTTTTAACCACAAGTTCATCATGAACGTTTGCAATCACTGTTGAAAAGTTTTTTGGTTTTAAACTTTTGTCGACTACCAATAAATCTCCATCATTAATTCCAACATCGACCATTGATTTACCTTGCACTCTGATGATGAAAGTAGCTGGAACATTTCTTATTAAATGCATATTCAAATCAATATCTTCTTCGATATAATCGGTTGCAGGAGAAGGAAAACCAGCGCCTGCTTTATGTAGATAATAAGGAATTGTTAGTTTCATGTTCTTGTTTTGTTCTATTTTATAGACTAGTTATACAATACACGCAAGAAGTTGTATTTTGAGTCCGTAACTGAATCAAAAGTGAATCAAAACGTGAACATCGAAACTACATTTTGTGCTATTGTGGATAACTTAAACCATTAGTAGTCTGTAGTACTAATTTAATTATAAAAGGAGAAAATTATGAGTTCAATTGAAGTTAAAACTTTTGATAATCCAGATGAAAGCAACACCAGCTTTAACAATGCTAAAATGGATATTGTAAAAATAGGTGATCAAAGAGTAATGAGATTAGTTTTGCAACCAGGTTGGAAGTGGTCACAAGATATCAAACCAACTGTAGGTACTGATAGCTGTAAAGCAAAACATCTTGGAGTAATAGTTTCTGGAGCAGTTTGTGCTAAACATGATGATGGTACAGAATTAACTTATAAAGCAGGTGATGCATATTCAATAGACCCAGGTCATGATGGCTGGGTAGTAGGTGATGAGCCAGCAGTTGTTTATGAGTTTCATGGAAAATGGGGAGAATAATTAATGCCAAATCTAACATGTCATTGTGGTTCTATTGAAGCTGAAATTAATGTTCCAATTAATGAATTAGCAAAAATTGTAAAATGTAATTGTTCTATTTGTAAAAGAAAAAGTGCAACAATGGGCA
>ERZ802822.2234-NODE-2234-length-10908-cov-28.246515_pt1 | contig 10908 bp, 9 predicted proteins | sample MGYA00345649_ERZ802822 | MGnify/ENA primary metagenome ERZ802822 (study PRJEB30503, sample SAMEA104212359) | marine metagenome | biome: Westerlies Biome; feature: [SRF] surface water layer (ENVO:00010504) within the epipelagic zone...; material: water... | reverse complement strand
ACTGTTTTCTTTGCCCCTCTTGAAAGAGCTTCTATACCAAGTGCACCAGTACCTGCAAAAAGATCAAGGCATTCGTAATTAGATATTTCAAACTGTAACCAATTAAATAAAATTTCTCTAAGTTTGCTCGATGTTGGTCTAAGGGTGTTTTTAAATTCAAAAGGAATATTTTTACCTTTTAAAATACCACCGGTTATTCTTATATTTTTCATCTGAAATAATTTTCTTTAAGTATAATTCATACTATGAGTATTCAAGACAATTTTAGATTAGCTATGCGAAGATATATTTACTCAGTAAGTATAATGTCTAACAGAGATTCTAATGATAATCCAAATGCGATTACAGTTTCCTCAGTTACCTCTATATCAATGGAGCCCCCGAGTATATTAATTTGTATCAACAAATCTTCAAAAATACATGACTCAATTGTGCTTGGATCAAAATTTTGCATAAACCTTTTGACCAAAGATCAACATGAGCTATCAAATATTTGCTCAGATGATCAAAAACACGATCAAAGATTTGCAGATCAAAATTGGAATTTAGATAATTTACCTTTTCTTAAAAATGCTCAAGCTAATATATTTTGCAAGGTAGATAAACTATCTTCATATCATACTCATACTATTGTTATTGGTTTGGTCGAGGACGCAAATTTTACAGACACTATCTCAACTTTGACTTATGTTGACGGCGATTATAAATAATCGTCTTATATTTTTTCTATAAATCTTTCTAAGTACCCATCCAGATCTTTACTAATTTTATTTATTGCAACAATAGGGGTATCAGGAATTTTCAATACTTTACTTGGAACAGCCTGAAGCTTCCTTAAAAGACCAACCAATCCATGTATTTTAGCCCAAGTATCTATAGATTTTTCATCTATACGGTCTTGATCTTTCTCATTAGAATGATTGGCAACCTCAGACCTAAAGTGTTGATATAATTTATTGGCTGACATGAAAAGAGTAGGATATTTTGTAAAATCAGCAATTGCTGTTCCGAACATTAAATCGTAAGTATTGGAATTTTTTAACCCAAAATTAATATATTCTTTTCCTGAAGAAATTAAATTTTTTTTATGATCTTGTGATTTGGATTTTGACATCACTTTATACAGCTTATTAAAACCCTCTGTTGCAACTGCTGCATATAATTCTTCTTTGGTTTTGAAATGACGATACGGAGCGGTTTGAGATACATTGCTCTCTTTAGCTAAAGATCTAATACTTAATTTAGTATAGCCATCTCTTTCACACATCTTTAAAGCACAGGTTAGGAGTTCTTTTTTTAAGTTTCCATGATGATAAGATTTCATATATCAATTATAATGTTGACAGTGCACACATTTAAGTTATTATGTTTACACTGCAAACATTAGTTTCTTTAAAAGATAAAGTCAAACAAATTAATATATGAATAAGATTCCTAAAATATTTTTAATTACCATTTTAATCAATGTATTTTTTAATAAAGGACTTAATGCTCTTGAGATACTTGAAGTAAAAATAATTGATTCCTACAAAGTGTCTAGAGATTTCCCTGGTAAATTATTACCTTCTGAACAATCTAAACTTGCTTTTGAAATACCTGGAAAAATAAAATCAATAAATGTTGATGTAGGCGACAAGGTTCAAAAAGGAGATATTCTAGTTGAGCTTGATGACAGAGAAGCTTTAGCAACACTAAATCAATCAAAAGCTAAATATGATTTAGCAACCCAAGTTCTTAATAGATTTAAAGATTTAAGAACGAAAGGACATATTTCAATTCAAGACCTAGATAATGCAAATTCAGAAGAACTCATAGCAAAATCTCAATATGAATTTTATAAAGTTAAATTTGAACAAACCAAGTTATTAGCTCCTTTTGATGGTGTTATTCAAGATAGGTATTTAGATACTGGCTCTGTTATTAACGGAGGCATACCAATAATAGAGATTTTGGATTCAAAAAATGTAAAAGCAAATATATCAATTCCAATTAGTTATATAGATAAAATAAAAATTGGTGAAAGTTATAATTTTGAAATTGGTGATATTTCTACAAAAGCAATATTACAAAGACTAGCACCAATGTCACTAGGCGGATCTAATAATAGATTAGCAGTTTTTGTATTTGATACTTTTTTTAATCCAGGCTCTGTCGCAACATTAAAATTAACTACTATTGAAAAAGGAAGAGGTACTTGGGTTCCAATTAAGTCACTTTCTCAATCAGAACAGGGGGTATGGGCTATTTACACAATTAATGATCAAAAAAAAGTAACCAGAGATCTTGTTGATGTAATTTATTTTGAGGGTGAATATGCTTTTGTAAATGGAACTTTAAAAAATGGTGATTTAATTATTTTAGGCGGTGCTCAAAAAATCATCGAAGGTAAGCAACTAGATTAGTAATGAAATTCATTGAACTTTTAATTGAAAGGCCAAGAATTTTATTTCTTACATTATCTTTTATTCTGCTTGCAGGAATTTCATCTGTTTTATCTGTACCTATCCAAGAAAATCCAGAACTTGCAGAAAGATGGGCTAGTGTTAGAGTTTTTTATTCTGGGGCATCACCCGAAAGGATCGAAACCGAAGCAATTAACGAGCTAGAATTAAAATTAAGAGAAGTTGTTGAAATAAGAGAATTAACTTCAATTATTACTCAAGGTTTTGGGAATGTATTAGTAGAACTTGAGCAATCAGTGCCTATAGATTTAATTGAACAGACCTGGTCTATGGTCCAGAATAAATTAGATCAACTAAATCTACCTTCTGATATAAACCTTCTGCTTGATAGAAGTAGCGGTCCTCCAATTACGGTTCAATATGCAATTACGTGGAACGGTGATGGAGAAATTCCACTAATAATGATGTCACGATTAGCAGATCAACTAAAAAGAAAATTAAGTTCCATAGGCTCTTCTCACAAAACAGATATATTTGGTCCTGCTGATGAAGAAATAGTTATTGAAGTAGATTCAGTAAAGATGACTTCTTTAGGACTTACTTATCAAGATATCGCAAGATCAATAAGTTCTCTAGACAGTAAAAAGTCTATCGGTGTTTCGTCTGATGAAAATTCTGAGTTTTTGTATAGGCTCAAAGATAATATTCAAAGTATTAAAAAGATATCTGAAATACCAATAAAAGTTATTAATGATTCTGAAATTATTCAACTAGAGGATATCTCAAAGATCGAAAAAAAACCTATATCACCTGTAGAAGATATCTTTTTATACAATGGAAAAGTTGTTGTATCTGTAGCTGGCACTGGATCCTTTTCCCAAAGAGTTCATGATTTTGCAGCAAGGGCAGAGCTAGTTGCTAGCGAAATGCGAAAGTCTTTACCTGACGAAATTACTATTGAGAAAATTTATGATGAATCTTCATACACAACAACAAAGTTTAATGAGCTAATAAAAAGTTTCTCATTAGCAACATTCTTTGTTCTTAGCCTTAGTTTATTTTTCCTTGGAATAAGGTCAGCAGTTATTGTAACTTTAATTCTTCCATTCTCTATTTGTTTGGTTATGGTTGGCTGCAGATTCATTGGGCTTCCACTCCATATGACATCCATAACTGGAATAATTATTGCTCTTGGTCTTTTAATTGATAATGGAATTATTGTGGTTGAGGACTATAAATTCAGAAGATCAAAAGGGTTAACTACTAAAGATTCAATTTCTCAAACTCTAAGTCAACTTACAGCACCTCTAGCTGCCGCAACAGCAACAACGGTTTTCTCTTTTCTTCCTATAGTTACAGGAGAAGGTTCAAGCATTGAGTTTGTAGGCGGTTTAGCAACTACAGTGATTATGTCAATTGTATCTTCATTAGTTTTGGCACTTTTAATGGTTCCAGTTTTAATGACTTATATGGAAAAAATACCTTATTTTAAAAATGTAGACATTCATTCTGAGGGATATAAAAATGAAAAAATCTTAAAGAAATATAGAGGTTTTTTAACCTGGGCATTTGAAGTGCCAAAAAGAGCAGTTTTAATTTCTATTTCTTTACCTATATTAGGCTTCTTTCTTTTTAATTTTTTACCAAAAGATTTTTTTCCAGCTCAAGACAGAGATATGTTTAGAGTAAATATTGAACTACCTGCAAATGCATCGTCTCAATTAACTTTAGAAAGAGTTAAATCTATTCGAGAAGAAATATTAAATAGTGGATTAATTCAGATAGAAAAAGACTATTCATTTGTTGGGAGAGGAACTCCTCGAGTTCTTTTTAATGTTGTTGGGGGAGAAGAAAAAACTGGGCGCAATAATACTGCTGGATCAATATTTTATGCTAAAGATTATTACGAAATGATTAAAAATCTTCCAGAGCTCTCAAAAAGACTTGTAAAAAGTAATCCAGATATCTTTATTCTTGTTGATAGTTATTCATCTGGTCCTCCAGTTTTTTCAGATGTAAGTTATGTTATTCTTGGTGATGATCCTGAGGTGCTAAAAGTATTAGGCGAAGAATTAGAATTAATTATTAGCAACGCTCCAGATGTAAGTCATACCAAATCAGCAACTTCGGACCTCGTAACAAATATAGAGTTTGAATTAAATAGTGCTAACATTTCATTATCTGGTCAAGATGCAAATCTTTTGATTGGTGAAATGCTTGCTGAAAATAACGGAATTCTTGTTGGCACAATGCTAGATTCAAATAAAGAAATACCACTTAGATTAAAGGGAGCAGTAAATTCAAAAAATTTAACAGGAGATGCAGGATATTTAACAGTGCCCTCGAAAGAGGGTTTCGAATACTTAGATAGTTTTGGTTCAAGCACTCTAACTAATAAATCTTCAATTATCTCAAGATTAGATGGTCAAAGAAGCAATGTTGTTGAAGGATGGATTTGGACTGGAACATTACCGTCTGCAACTGAAAATTATATTAAAGAAGATGTTAGTGATTTCGAATCTCGTCTTCCTATTGGCTACAAACTTAAATTAAAAGGAGAAGCTGAATCTAGAGGTGAATCGCAAGGACAAATATTTTCATCAGCTCTCATTTATTTAGTTCTAATTATACTTGGTTTAGTTCTTGCTCTAAATTCGTTTAGAGAGACCGGAATTATCTTATCCGTTGCATTGTTATCGGTTGGTCTTTCCTTTATTGGCCTAGTACTGGGACAACAAAATTACGGTTTTATTGCAACAATAGGTGCAGTTGGTTTGGTAGGATTATCTATTAATGACTCAATCATTGTTTTGTCGCATATTAAAGAAGAAGCAGAAAAAAAATTAATAACTAAAGCTGAGCTTGTAGAAGTTGTCATTAGATCAACCAGACACATTATTACTACTTCACTTACAACTCTTGGAGGGTTTTTACCTTTAATATTTGCAAGTGTTTTCTTTAAGCCCTTGGCTTGGGCAATGAGTATAGGTGTCTTGGGTGCAACAGTTACAGCATTGCTGTATATACCAGCTATGTTTTTGATTCTAAGAAAGATTAAATATTAGAACACTTATCAGAACAAAATTGTTTTCCAAATTTTTTAATTAGTAACGACTCGTGTGTATAAGTACCACATTGGTAACAAACAATCATAGTTTCGTTCTTTTTATGACTAGGTCTTAAAAATAATGATTTTAAATATGATTTGGCAACAAAAAAAATAAGATAAATAATTAATGGTATTAATAAAGGAAGAAGCTTTAAAAGCATAATCTAATCACTGGGACTGGGTCTGAGGTTCCTTAAAAAATTCCAAGACCATCCAGAGCTATCATCGGTTTGCTCAAATTCTGATTCGTCATAATTAAGTGCAATTATCTTAATTATATCTTCATGCAAATCAGAATATCCTAGTGCTTGATAAGCACTCTCTAGTATTTTTAAAGCCCTGTAGTTTTCGCTAGAGTTAGGTATATTTTCTATGACATAATTTGCCCTTCTAACTGATGCAACATAAGCATTTATAGTCATATAATAATCTGCAGCTGCGAGTTCATTTCTAGCGATCATATTTCTTAGATAAATATTTCTTTGTTTGGCATAAGGAGCATATTGACTTTCTGGATATCTTGTTAGAAATTCTGTTAATTCTGAGAATGATTCTTTGGCCCCTGATATATCTCTATTAGCTAAGTCAGTATCAGTCACTCTCATAATAAAACTATTATCTCTTGTGTAGCTTGACAACCCTTTCATGAAATATGCATAGTCAATATTTGGATGCCTTGGATTTAGCCTAATAAATTTTTCTGCAGCTGCGTGAGAGGCTTCTGTCTCTGAATTCATAAAATGGGCGTAAATAAGTTCAATTTGGGCCTGTTCAGCATATTTACCAAAAGGATATCTTGACTCAATAGCTTCAAGTGATTCAATCGCACCAAAAAAGTTTTTCGAGGCCATTCTTTTTTGAGCTTGATCATAATAAATTTTTTCAGGCTGCTCTATTTCTTCTCCATCAGAATTACAAGCAACCAAGAAGAGAGCTACAATAGGTGTCAAGAATAGTAATTTTAAAGTTTGTCTATATTTCATTATTTGCACATTTTACCTGCATTATAGTAATTTAAGTTTTAAAACATCTATTTAGATTAATTTTTTTTTAAAAAGTTCATATGCCAACAATAAAAAATGTTTCAATCGAATTTGCTAATCAAAGACTTGATAAGGCTGCTACAGAATTATTTAAAGACTACTCAAGAACACAGATAAAAAAGTGGATCGAAGAAGGAAGAATATTAGTCAATGGTGATTTATGTAAACCAAGAGAAACAGTTCATGAAAATGATGAGATTGAGATTAATCCTATCCAAGAAAAAAAAGTTTCATGGGATCCACAAGATATAGGTTTTGATGTCAATCATGAAACTTCAGACTTCATTATTATTAATAAACCCTCCGGGCTTGTAATGCATCCAGGATCAGGATGTTATGACGGCACATTAGCAAATGGGTTAATTAATAGATTTCCAGAATTAGAAAATTTACCAAGATGCGGAATTGTTCACAGGCTTGATAAAGATACCTCAGGTATTTTGTTGGTTGCTAAGAATGATGCATTTAGAAATTATTTTATAAACGAAATGCAGGAACGAAGAGTTGTTAAAAAATATATTGCAGTTGTTTCAGGCGAAACCTTGGGTAGCTTTGAAATTAATGATGCTATTGGAAGAGACAAAAGTAATAGAACTAAAATGTCCATAAGACAAGATGGGAAAGAGGCGTTAACTTACGTAAAGCTTAAAGAAAAGATCGGTAATTATTCAATTTTAGATATTAGGATTGAAACAGGAAGAACTCATCAAATAAGAGTGCATTTAGCTTCAAAAAAATTACCAATTATTGGTGATAAAACTTATGATCCAAGAAGAACTATTATGAAAGATTCGTCTCAAAAAATTATTGATATTGTTAGATCATTTCCGCGACAAGCTCTTCATGCTAGATACTTGGGTTTTAAATGCCCAGAAACTGATGAAGAAATTTCTTTTGAAACACCTATCCCTAAAGACGTAAAAAAACTGATTGATATGCTAAAAAAACATATTTAAAAGTATAAGAAAAACTTGTTTTTTGATTAATAAAATAATATAAACCTTATTCTTACTTGTTTTTTGGTAAAAAATTGAAATTATCAGGTGCTGACATGCTCATGGGAGCTCTTCATGATGAAGGTGTAGAGCTTATTTTTGGCTACCCCGGCGGGGCAGCCTTGCATATCTATGATGCTATTTTTAGACAAGACAAAATTGATCATATTTTAGTTAGACACGAACAAGGTGCAACACATGCAGCTGATGGATATGCTAGAGCAACAGGTAAGCCAGGAGTAGTTCTTGTAACATCAGGCCCCGGTGCAACTAATGCAATCACAGGCATTGCCACAGCCTTCATGGACTCTATACCTATGATTGTTATTTCTGGGCAAGTAGCAAGTCATCTTATTGGGACTGATGCATTTCAAGAAACAGATATGATTGGTATTTCTAGACCAATTGTTAAACATAGTTATACAGTAGAAGATGCATCTGAAATTCCTCGCATCGTTAAAGAGGCATTCCATATTGCCACATCAGGGAGACCTGGTCCTGTAGTAATAGATATACCTAAAGATACAACAGCTCCAGATAATTTGTATGAATACGAGTATCCAAAAGATGTAAATATAAGATCATATAACCCACCTGTAGAACCAGATTTAGAGCAAATTGAAAGAGCTGTGGAAGCAATTTTTGAAGCAGAAAAACCGGTCATATATGCCGGTGGAGGTGCTATAAATAGTAATGCATCTAAAGAATTATTTGAATTAAATGAAATTCTAAACATTCCTGTAACGAATACATTAATGGGTTTAGGTGTATATCCTGGAACTGATCCAAGATTTATGGGTATGTTGGGTATGCACGGCACTTATCAAGCAAATATGGCTATGCATAATGCTGATTTAATTATTGCTATAGGGGCAAGATTCGACGACAGGATAACCAATACACCTAAACTTTTTGCACCTGGGGCAAAAATTATTCATTTTGATGTAGACCACTCTTCGGTATCAAAAATTATTGAGGCAAATATCGCTGTTTTCGGCCAAGTAAAAAATTCACTTAAGGCAATAATTAACTCTTTGAACGAATCTAAAGAAGATTATGATCCTAAAAAAATTTATTCCTGGAGGAAACAAATAGCTGAATGGAAGACACAACATGGATTAAAGCATGACTTATATCTTTCTGAAGGCGATGAAAATCAAATATTACCGCAGCAAGTTGTTCAACATGTATATCAAATCACAAAAGGAGATGCGTATGTAACTTCTGATGTTGGTCAACATCAAATGTTTGCAGCACAATACTATCACTTTGATGAACCAAGGAAGTGGATCAATTCTGGTGGCCTTGGCACAATGGGTTTTGGCTTGCCGGCAGCTATGGGTGTTAAATTTGCCTTTCCAAAGGATGAGGTTGTTTGTATTACAGGTGAAGGTAGTATTCAAATGTGTATTCAAGAGTTATCAACTTGCCTGCAATATAATTTACCTATCAAAATAATTAATATTAATAATGAGGCCCTTGGCATGGTGAAACAATGGCAGGATATGAACTATAGTGGGCGGCATTCAGAAAGTACGTATCAAAGCTCTTTACCTGACTTCGTAAAGCTTACAGAGTCCTATGGACATGTAGGTATTAAAATCGAAAAAAATTCTGATTTAAAAAGTGGGCTTGAGCATGCTTTTTCAATGAAAGATAAATTAGTATTTGTTGATGTATATGTAGATCCTGGAGAACATGTCTATCCAATGCTTGTTGCACCAAATGGTAGTTTAAAAGATATGTGGTTGGATAAAGGAAAAAAAGCTTGATGCAAAGAAAACTCTCAATTATTTTAGAAAATAAGCCTGGATCTTTAGTAAGAGTTGTTGGGTTATTTCATCAAAGAGGATATAACATTGAAAGCTTGCATGTTGATCCTGTAACTAATCTTGAAAAATATAGGCACATAGAAGATCTGCTTGATATAAAATTGAAAGAAAATGAAGTCTCTCATCTTTCTATAACTACAACTGTAAATGATAATTTATTAAGACAAATTTTAAGACAGATAAATAAACTTATAGATGTTTTATTAGCAGTTGAAGAAAAATAAAATTAGATAAAGGAACATTATGAAAATATATTATGAAGACGATGCAAATTTAGAAATTATTCAAGGCATGAATGTTTCAATTATTGGTTATGGCTCTCAAGGTCATGCTCATGCCAATAATCTTCATGAATCCGGTGTAAATGTTACTGTTGGTTTAAGAGAAGGCTCATCTTCCTGGGCTAAAGCAGAAGAGGCAGGATTAAATGTCAATACAGTCTCTGAGTCAGTTAAAGATGCTGACTTAGTAATGATACTTGCACCAGATGAATTTCAAAAAAGTATTTATGAGACAGAGATTAAACCAAACCTAAAAAAGCAAGCTATTTTAGGTTTTGCGCATGGCTTTAATATTCATTTTAAAAAGATAGTCCCCGACGATACTAATAGCGTTATTATGATTGCTCCAAAAGGCCCTGGTCATACTGTTAGGAGCACATACTCTCAAGGTGGAGGGGTTCCATCATTAATAGCTATTTTTCATGATGCAAATAGTAACGAATCACATTCAGCAAGAGATATAGCTTTGTCTTATGCTAAAGCTAATGGTGGAACTAGAGCTGGTGTTCTAGAAACAACATTCAAAGAAGAAACAGAAACTGATTTATTTGGAGAACAAGCAGTTCTTTGTGGAGGCATAACAGCTTTAATCAAAGCAGGCTACGAAACATTAGTGGAAGCAGGTTATAGTCCAGAAATGGCCTACTTTGAATGTTTACATGAAACAAAATTAATTACTGATTTAATTCAAGAGGGCGGAATTGCTAATATGCATTACTCGATATCCAATACTGCAGAATATGGTGATTATTTGAGTGGCCCAAAGGTTATAACCAGCGAAACTAAAGTCGCTATGAAAGAAATTTTAGAAAATATTCAGTCTGGAAATTTTGCAAATGAGTTCTTAGATGACTGCAGACAAAGTAATGATGGCTCTGGAGGACCGTTTATGAAAAGTAACAGAGAAGCAACAAAATTACACCCTATTGAGACCGTAGGAAATGAACTAAGATCTAAGATGAAATTCTTAAATTCACAAAAATTAGTCGACAAAGAAATTAATTAAAAATATATCAAAAAAAAGGTATCTTCTTCTAACTATCTTGGTTAGAATACGCGTCCGTCCTTTGAGGCGGTTGTTCTTTAAAAATATTTGGTTACTCGTGTGGGTGTTCAAAATACGAGAAAAAATAATTTAGATTTTTTATAAAAATCAACAAAACATGATATTAATTGAAGAGTTTGATCATGGCTCAGATTGAACGCTGGCGGTAGGCTTAACACATGCAAGTCGTGCGAGAAAGTA
>ERZ802822.2232-NODE-2232-length-10914-cov-5.807142_pt1 | contig 10914 bp, 6 predicted proteins | sample MGYA00345649_ERZ802822 | MGnify/ENA primary metagenome ERZ802822 (study PRJEB30503, sample SAMEA104212359) | marine metagenome | biome: Westerlies Biome; feature: [SRF] surface water layer (ENVO:00010504) within the epipelagic zone...; material: water... | reverse complement strand
GATAATCCTCCTCTTTTCCATTACCTTTAAAAATATAGTAATAACTCCCAGATGGTTGACCCCAAGTCGAATAATCAGCACAGTCTTTTCCACCTGAACCCGGTACGTATTCCATTGACATAATTAAACCTCCCTCTTGTCGTAGTGGTATCCAGAAACAGAATATTCATCATTGTTTCCTGGGTAATCTGCTGGTGTCTCACCTTCATACTCTGGAATGAGTCTCTCTCCATCAGATCTAGTTCCGTATATATGATAGAAACAATTGATCGGCATACCTCCATGTGCTTGGAGATAAACTTTCTCTTCATCAATTCTTTTTACAATCACATTTTGATGTGCTCCAATTGGAGTTAGATTAACTGTAATTGTAGTCCAATCAACTAATTCTTTCCAATATGTAGGAAGAATAATCTCATTCTTGTTAGTAACTCTACCTCTTACATACACATCATTAGATGGTCCTTCAGGGCAAGTATGTCTAAGTCTCCATCCCTCTTTAGTTGGGTGTGGAATGTCAAAGTTCTTCTTTGCAGCAAGAACATGGCCGCCACAATTTGAGATTACATTACCTTGAACTAAACAATTACCACCAACAATAACATTTGCATTTGTCTCTACATTTCCAAGAAATCCTGAAGGTCCAGACACAGCAAGTGAGAATGGATTACTAGGTGGACCATAACAAAATCCACCTGGGATAAGTGGTGGGATTAAGTTATCACTATTAGTCAATGGTCCAATATTAACTGTTCCAAATGGAATTGGAAATGTAGTAGGATTACCAATAACAACAGGCCCTTCTATTCCTGCAGAACCATTAACTCTAGTAACACCTTCACCAATAGCAGGGAAAATACCAGTACCAACTTTTATTTGACCACCAACGTTGGCATCGTCTAAATTAAATGACATTTTTACTCCTTATGTTATGCTTTGTTGTTGTTGATATCTTTGACCACCAACCTTAGAATCTTTAACTGCAACTGCATCACTCACACCACTAATAATAGATCCATACATCTTAAGACAACTATTTGCAATTACTTCAGTAATACCAGACGACATAACTTTAGTGTTAACCTTGGAGTTAACAATAACTTTTGCGCCAAACATACTAGCAGTTTCTGTGGCAACTATTTGTACATTACCTTCATCACCGGCACCACATGCAAACATTTCAATACTGTCTGCTTGTAATCTTATTTTACCATTAGTTGCTATAATGTCAATATTACCATTCTTTGCATTAATCATGCAAGTATCATCTGCCTTTGCCCTATTACTTCCACACTCAACTTGGAAGTTTCCGGGAGACATTGATGTCGTCCATCCTTTCCTAGGACCATCTTTATCCATAGAAAAGAAGTGCTCACCATCAGATGCCTGAAGCAAAATATCTGATGTTACATCTGCTCTCAGATGAATTGATCCAAAAGAAATTGCACCATGATCATTTCCCCACCCAATAGCGGTATAATTATATTTTACACTGTTACCACCACTAGACTTATCAAGATTTACATGACCTGGAGTTGACATTTTTTCCCACTAAAGTGTATGAACTATTTAACACCCTAGATGAGATTATCTGGAGTATTTGGTATGTTAAGTCGTGGATCATTACTGGTAACATCAGAACCCTGTCTAAGGATTGCAGATGCTCTTGTAGTGACTTGACCATCAACACTCTCTTGGAGAGTAGCATAGACCTGAACAAGGTCTCCTGTGGTCTCATAGACACCAGCATAAAGGATTCCATCCTGAGAGAATGTAGAACCATAGTATGGTCTTCCATTCACATATCCAGTCTGTTTAAGTCCAACCAAATCTGTGACCTGAAGGAGTTGATCTTCTGGTAAGACAAGTTCAGGAACAATCACTGGTTCAAATACTGGTCTTCCTCTAAATCCAACACCAGTATCAGATGGCATTGTTATATTTGGATATTCTGTAATTCCATAGTAAGGTGCTGGTTCAACCCCCTCCACAGTTCCAAAAGGCCCAAGTATTGGTTTGAGTGGTTTTCCATCTATAAGAACTAGATCATCTGGTCCATAATTAATTCCAGGAGAGGTTGGTATAATCTCTTTAAGAACTAATGTAACTGGAGGACCACCACCAGGAGGAGTTGGATATCCATTGCCTGGTTCCTCTGCAATAATATCTGTAACAACACCAGTTCCTTCAATTACTTTAGGACATGGTGGTGGAATAATAATTGCAGATGCACAGAGTGGATTTGTGGTCCATGGTGGTGTAGAAACTACCTTCCTAACATCTTTAATAATCTTAAGAGCAAATCCTGTTGGATTATAGTTAGCAAATATATCTTTAGGCAATTGAATATTTGTCAGGGTCACTTTTAGTTCATATCTTCCTCTAGATAAATTGACTAGTCTTTTTAATGGAGTTCCATTAAATGATCTAGAAACAGCAACTTCTTGTCCATTAATAAACAATGTTGCTACATCATCTGATTGAAATTCAAGTTCATAACTACCACTCTCTGGGAAATCTACATTGGACCAAGTAAAGGTTCTTAGTCCAACGATATTTGGATTGTCTGTAGTAAGTGGTGGAAGATATGGAGATACATTATTTTTATTCATAAAATCACTCCAAACATTCTTTCGAGTATCAATATACCTAAAGACATCAGGTCCAGAATATGTTACACCATTTTGAGTTGGTGATACCTGAACTGCCTTAGTGCCTCCACCTACAACATACTTACACTTATTTCCCTTGAAGTCATAGAACTTTCCTTTGGATGCACTAACAACAATATCTGACCAATCATTATCCTTATGATCCTCCATTTGAACTACATTTTCACCTGCATTTCTCAACTTAATAGCAGAATTATTTCCTTGAGAACCACTAGATCCACCAGATACTTTGATAGTTTCTGTTTGATCACCTCTACTACCACTTTGTCTCCAAGTTTTTCCACCAAGACTAATTGATTTTAAAGCAACACCAGCAATGCTTGGTTTATCATTCCATTTAAGACGTAGAGTAACATCTCCATTCCCCTTAACGTCAAGACTTCTTCCATCACTGGAAAATTTTACATCAACTCCAGGAGATGATGACATAATTCTAAATTCAGCATTTGTATCATTACCATGACCATCTTTAAACTTAAGTTCTTTACTACTAGAATTGATTGAATTATTTGCTGAGTTCAAACCATCATAATTTATTTGATATCCTTTATTACCACCTCCACCTTTTCTATTACTGTTAAAAATAACATCATATATTTTTCCAGACTCTAGTGTTTTAGATGTGCTCTCATTTATTTGAGCACCCTTATACGATTTTCCAAAAGAAAATACTTCTTTCATTTCAACTGTGTTTGCAAAATCTGCAGATGATGTAATTTTAAAATTCACATCAACTGATCCACCAGCAGCAAGTTTTTTCGCCCAATCTTGAGTGCTGAAGATTTTCTTCTTAATTATTATTGAGTTTTCTTGTCTGAAGTTCTCAACCTCAACTTTGATATTATGTTTCCCTTGAGTGAGTTTTACCTTTTCAATTTTTGGTGATTGATTTTTAAATCCCTTTAACTTATAGACTTCTTGTCCATCAATCAAAATTCTTCCTGCATTATCAGCAGTTCCTTTGATACCATAGAATCCATCATAAGGAATCTCAAGTGGCCATGTATTTTCATATATGATTCCACCACCACCATCACTATTAAGACTACTGAGTGGAGGTAAAGGTGATAATGCAAATCTATTTGTAAATTTACTCCATGCAGGATGATTTACAGGCCACCATTTCTTTTGACCACCTGGGAATCTTGTTGTCCAGATTGGATTCTTTGGACATCTTCCTTCACCAATAGGAATAGGTGATTCTGGAATAGGTGGTAGTGGTGCATCAATTGTAAATGCACCACCCATTGGATTCTCATTAAAAGACTTAGGTGAAATTCTTGTTTGCTCAATTTCACCAGGATCAATTTTAATAGCAAGTGCCATTGGATTAACTCCCTTGACACTAGAAGATTGTAGATTTTTTATTTTGGTGATAGAAAGTTCACCATTTTGATCAAATCCTCGAATATTAATATCATCATCATACCCAATGGAGTTTCCATTATTTTTTAGTATGGATCCTGTTCCACTTGATGATCCGATTGCATCTACAAGATACTCTCTCCCAGCCTCAAATATACTAGAACCAGTGATCACTTCTCTCTCTTTATACCCACTCCCAGATCTACTTCTAGACAAAAGAACATAATCATTTGGTGGAAGACCAATTTTAACTTTAGATGCAAAGACTCCAGATATTCTTGGATTATCATCTACTCTTAACTTAAAACTAATTTCTGCAGTTCCAGATCCGTCTACTTTAAGATAGTTTTTACCATCACGATTTACAAATCTTGCAGTAATTCTATTTGATGTTGGTTTACCATCACCATCAAAACTAAATCTACCACCAGGTATTTGAGTTAACTCTGTTCTAATTCTATACTTTCCTTTCTTAAAGAATTTGGTGTGAGTTGTTTTCTTCATACCATTTTCAATAATCACTTCATCTCCACCTTGCTCAATATCACCCAACCCATTACCAATATCCATAGCACCACCACCAGCACGATTACCGATGAATATTTTTACAAAATCATCAGCATCAACTGTAATATTATAATTTCCATCAGCAGGAAAATTTATATTCTCCCAACGAATTACATGGGTTCCTGCATATGGATTATCATCTAATGGATTTCTTGTATCAAAAGGACATACTCCATACTCATTAAGAAATCCACCACGACCATAAACATTTGTTCTCCAAAGTTTTCTATCTGCCCTCCCAATATAATCAGTAGTTGTAAAAATCGTTCCAAGAACTTGTGAAGTTTGAGATGATGTGGAATTAGAAGGACTTTTAGGTGTTGGAGTTCCTTTAACATCAATCGTTATAGAATCATTTCCCCTTTCACCTTTCTGATTGAGAACTTTTCCACCAACTTCAATACTCTCAACGGCAACACCAGCAGTCTTTGGATTATCATCCCAATTTAATTCCAAAGTTATTTTTCCACTTCCAGCATAAGATATTTTCTTACCATCATTAGAAAATTTTGCATTAACAGTAGATGATTTAATTTTAAGTGTAGCATTAGTATCACTACCATGACCATCTTTTAATTTAATTGTATTACCATCAACATTTAATTTTTTATTTGCTGAATTGAGACCGCGATATGAAATCACTAAGTCTCCACCTCCACCTCCAGAATTATCTTTATATTTAATTATTACCTTTTCCTTTATTGGGATATTTAACAGATCAACTTTAATTCTATGAATACCTTCTTTGATTGTTTTCTTCAGAACATCTTTTGGTTGCATATTGCGGGCATTGGTTCCACCAAACCTCCCAGTTTCCATAAGAAGTTCATTATCAAAATATAACTTACCCACATTATCTGCCATACCACGGAAGACATACTCTCCAGTATAAGGAAAGAATTCTTTCCATTCCATAGTTGCTACTTGTCCAGCATAATCACTACCAGGTGCATTTGATTCTGGAATCGGAGCAACTGCATACTTATTCATCCAATCGGACCAACCAAAGTCATCCGTTGCCCCCTCACGTTCTCTTCTTTTTCTATATCCTTTGTCTGTTACATTATTAAGAACACGAGTTGTTTTATCTCTAAATGTAACTGAGAGTGGGCTTTCTTTTCTTGTATGCCAGAAAGGATTGATACCTTGCCTTAAGAAGTCCTGGTACTTTTGAATCTCATTCCCAATAGGATCAGCAGCCAGAGTTGCAAATAAATTAGGATCCCAATTTCCTAAGACCTCACCTTCTACACCATATCTAAGTCCATACCCAGAAAGTTCTGTTCCATCTGGAGTTAAGTCATATACTTCAAAGTCTTCCTCTTGATCAAAATATTCTGTGGTTGGTGGTAGTTCACCAATAATAGTTCTTATAACAGCACCAGACCCTCTCTTGCATGAGTCTACTAGTTTTGCTTTGGGTGGATACTTATATCCAAATCCACCACTTACAACTCTAATCGCAAGTAAAGATCCATCTCTACCAAAAATGGGAGACCCTACTGCACCTACACCACCACCTCCACTAAGGAATAATCTTCCTCTACATCCATTATCATATGAAACATTAACATTACTACCAGTCTGAGTTCCACCAGAACCCGTTCCACCAGATCCAGTTCCACCAGAACCCGTTCCACTAAGAGGAGGAAATGGTGCTCTTTCTCCTGGTCTTAATCCTTGAATTCCACCACAAACATTATTATCAACATCCAATACATCAGGAGTCAGTGCATTTACTTCATTAAGTGTTAAATATCTGGTTGCATCTCTAGTCTTAAGTATGAACATTGTGCCTGGATTTAAGGCAGCATACTTATTTGCTTCAAGAATACTTACATTCTGCACATATCCTGTGTCAGGATCAATATACCCAACACGAATATCTTTCTTAGTAGCAGGTCCGAAGATATTGAACGACATTCGGGATTATACTTTATTGTTCATCGTAATCATATTTATTATGCCACTGTAGAATTAATTTGATCCAATTCTTCTTGAGATCCAGCACCAGAAGTTTGATTGTTTACGGTTGCTGTGCCTGGAGGAACTTCAGCGAAAGGTGTGCTAGATTGTGCTTCAATACCTCCTTCATTATTAGACTGCTCTTTAGCCTTTTCATCAAGAGATTTAGCACTTGGTGTCTCCCCATCAGTCTGTGCATCACCACCCTGACAGAATGTATAGAAATCAGAAGCAGCAATGGTTGGTGTCAGTTCACAACCAAAAATATTTAATTTAATATTTGTAAAAGAAAGAGCTGATGTAATACTTCCACCAATGTCTGGAATCAAATTTTTAACATCTAAAAGTGTAGTGACATCTGCAATTCCGGCAAGAGTGTCATTAATATCATCAAGATATGAATTTAAATTACTTACTAAATTATTATTAGCATCATCTATTTCAGGTCTTGATCCTGCTAATACCTGAGCAGTAATAGTTTCCGCAGTACACATCGGAGCATATGGATTTGTAGTTGCTCCAGCAGGATAACCATTTTCATCCTCACCTTTTGTTGCTCTATCTCTTGCTTCCTTTTCAAGTCCTGGCAAATCTATAGCACCAGTCAAAGCTCCTAAAACTTTATCAGCAAGACCATCAGTCATTTTTGAATACAAGCAACGAATCAAATCAGTAAATACTTGCTTCATATCAGAGAATTGATATCTCATACTTGAAGGAAGTGCTGCTACGACTTTTGATAGTGCTTTATTTAAAGTCTTCATCACGAATTCCATAACCTTATCAAAGATGACTTTCATATATTTTGCAATCTCTTGTGCAAAACTTTTCATCAGTGCTTGTAGATCACTAATTGTATTAGTAACAGCATCAACATAACTTTGAATTGCTTGAAGATATGAATCAATCTTAGTGATTAAATTATCAATCGCAGTTTGTATACCTTTAAGTGCAGAAGGTACATGTTCTTGAGGATCTGGTTTTAAAAGAACAATCTTCTCATCACACTTTGCCTGACGTTTAGTATCTGCGGCAGTTGTTTGATGTATACCATCTGCATTTTCATTTGTTGCACCAGGTTGTCCCGGAGTTGATTGTTCAACTGCTAGATCACTTGCAGGTGGAGTTGGTCTTGCACTTCCTTTTGGTGGAGAAGCACCATCAGAATATCCAGATGTTGCTAAAGTTCCAGGAGTTGTATTTGTAACTCTACTGGTTCCAATTTTTTGATTTAGTGCTGTCTGCGAGTTGTTACCAAGAACTCCCATGATAACGGGAACTTGTTGGTCCTGCCCATCAAGGAAGAATCCAAACACCATATTCCCCTGTCGGAGATTTGCTGTTCCTTTAGATGCCGTCTGACCACCACCTGCCGTAACAGGATACATGATTTGGGCCCAAGGTAATTGATCGTCGGGGATTGTTTCTTGTCCCTGATCATGAAGACCAATAATCCTTACCTTATATCTTCTACCCCATCCAGGAATACTATTTTTGTTTGGATATTTTCCTGGGAGAATATTATCTCTCCATACAGAGTCGTCAGCAATCTGCCCGACCCACCATAGAAAAGATGCCCCAAGAAAACCAGAATTAAATAGAGATCCTCCTTCCATTAGTCCTCGTATATCCTACATTCGTCTGCTTCAGGTTCCATCTCACAGAATAGTTCTAATGGAGTGGGGTCATGATGATCTCCTGCCTCAATATCTTTCTTATGATTATCAACATATACATTGAGTTCAGTTAGTTCACCTTCAATGTGACGACGTTGTTGGGGTGAAGTAGTTGGATCGTCAAGGATCTTTTTGTCTACTTCAATATGCTTTTCTATACTTTCCATTTTTAATTTGTTATACTAGTTTTACTTGCTTTTCCAGTCTTACCAAATGAATCTCTTGCTAAAGATAGTTTGGTAAAAGTTCCTTCAGTTACGTGAATGTAATGCGTAAGTCCTGCTATAATATATAGTCCACTATTTTGCTTGCTTAAATTCTCTGCTCTTTTCTCCTCTAGTTGTGGTACATCTAAGTATACCATCTCTCCGGCATGAAGGGAGAAATCTCCTGGAATCGTGACATTAGCCATAGAAGAAAAGAACTGATTATATCTCATGATTGACTGGTTTAAAATCTCCTTATACTCAAAATTTTGTTCGTCCTTCTTTTCAAGTTGTTGTTTCGTATCACCAGTTGCTAATGTTCCTTTATCAAGGAGGTAGTAAGTTGTTCTTGTAAACTCTTTATTTGCTCCTTCACAATTAAATTCATCATTAAGTTTAGGTAGTTTTTTTCCACCAAGTTTTAAATCATCTTCATTTGTTTCAGCATTAGGAGTCATGACTTCATAATATGTGGTAAAGGGATCAAACAATATTGTCCTTGTAGAGTAGGCACCCATCTTCAACTTGTTCTGAACATTTACATTATTATCCTTTGAGTATTCCAGTGCTTTTAGATCATAACCTTCAGGTATTCCTGGAGTTTCATTAAAGATGATTGATTTCTTTTGCTCTTGTGCAAACAAACTATCAATAGATTTAAAATGAAATCCATCTGCAGTCTCAAAGAAAAAGTATCCTGCACTTTTTCCTTTCTTTTGATTTTCTGCAGAGATTGATTTTCTAGATAACCAGTTAATAATATAAAATGGTTTCTTATTGTTGCCGATATAATTATAGTTGTTTAGTGTCTCATCTATATCACTTATATCTTTTTTAGTTTTAAGTCCAATACAATTACCTTCAGTCAAAAGTTGCTTCACATGATCAGATATTTTTCCATCATATCTTTTTGTGATTCTTGTTTTTTCGTTTCTTATAAACTCTGCCGAAACTAGATCAAGTTGAATTTGAGTTTTTCTAGTGTCATCAGATATAGGTGTGACCTTATTAACATACATCACTAGTTCAGGTTTATCACCAATAGTAACCTTATTATTATCTTCAAACTTTAATACAACTCTCTCTTGTCCTACAATAGGAAGTCCTTCTAATACACTTTCTTTTACACTTCCTTTAATATTATTGGAATTATTAATACCAGTATCAGTAAATGTGATAGTTGCCCTGAGTGTATCACTCATCAAACTCTCAAAATATGCAATAGATATTAATCCACCAACCAAATCAGCTTTCTTACTTTCATCTTCATTAGAAGTAATTGTAATTGTTTTTGGTATGGATGGTGTGGCTGACCTTGGTGTTACTGCGTCTGACATTTAATATTACCTCGTATATCTATTTAACTTCCTTCATAAGTACTAGCAAAAGGATCATAACCTCCAACAGGAATAACAATTGGAGCTGATGGTGATTGTCTTTGTTGCATTACACTAGCAGGAATTTGATTTTGATTTATAACGACAGTTGATTCACCACCTTGCTCATATGATGCATATGCTTCTAATACCTTTAAAGCTCCTGCACCATCAGCAGCATTTAGTGCAGCAAGGAATCCTGGATACTTCATTTTGATTGATGTATAAGAATCATTATCTAAAACAAATTCCTTACCTTTTTCACCCAATACATATTTTCCCATTCCTTTTGTCTCTCCACCATATTGCATAAATCCTTTAATTCTATTACGCATCTCATCACCACCACTTCCATACTTATCACCTTTCTTCATAATATCTAAATCCCAACGCTCAAAATCAGCAATCGAACCTCTTGCTAATTTTTCTTTTTCTGGTTGAACTCTACTATCACCTCTACCAAATAAACCATAATTTGTGGTAGCATTAACTCCATCCAAATTAGACCCTGCCTCACCATGAGTTAAAACTTTATTTAAATTAATATCACCAGCAGACCATCCCCAATTCTTAGCAATACGTGCCCCCTCTTTTGCCATTGCAACTTTCTGATCTTCTGTTGGCCACTGATTTATATCAGGATTAGCAGCAAGTGACAATCCAACAGAATTAGTATTTCTACCTTCTGTATGCCCAGAACGTTGAGTATATTCAGTTTTTCTATGCATTGTACCATCACCAGTGAATACTGTATGATAGGGTCCAGCAGTACTATTATAATTTCCAGCAGTCCAATGAAGGTAGATTGCATTTCCACGTTTACCAGTTTCTCCAGATGCATTTCCCGTCTGTGATACTGATTTGGGTTCACCTACATGAGGTTCTGTTCCACTACTATCACCACCACTATCAGTTGACTTTTCAGTTTTATTATCTGGTGCTTTAGAATCTCCATATGCAGTTCCACCTGATCCAAAAATAGCAGGTAAGAATGATGCTGCAGCATGAGGTATTAATTTAGTAATTATTTTAAGTGGATCAAATAATATACTGAGATCTGGCATCTTGCCAACTAATCCATCACCAT
>ERZ802822.2231-NODE-2231-length-10915-cov-5.484776_pt1 | contig 10915 bp, 14 predicted proteins | sample MGYA00345649_ERZ802822 | MGnify/ENA primary metagenome ERZ802822 (study PRJEB30503, sample SAMEA104212359) | marine metagenome | biome: Westerlies Biome; feature: [SRF] surface water layer (ENVO:00010504) within the epipelagic zone...; material: water... | reverse complement strand
CTGTGCCCGAAATTAGCGGATCTGTCACGGGAACCACATGAAAATATTCATTTTGCAACAACATGATACAGCCGTTTTAAGCAAGAATTTAGAGTGGACCTGCGACGTAACTTCCAATGATATATTTTATTCTCCCCACCGAGATATTGCTCTCAACCAACTCGTTGAGCTAAATGCAAAGCAAATCGACTTGAGAGTCAATATTATAGAATGTGAGGCTGACGCTAACGGTAGGCCAGTTATGCAATTAGAAGCAGAGAATGTCAGCCAAATTGAGACAATAAAAAGTCAGCCAAGCGCTGCCTAAAAAGGGGAGATAGCTTTTTGAGTTTAAATGCCAATATTGGTCTTTTAAGCGATCCTGATAAAGCAGATCGGATCTTTGGAATTACCAGAGGTATCGAGAAAGAGGGCCTGCGTATTGATCTTACAGGGCATCTCTCAATCTCTGAGCACCCAAAATGTTTAGGCTCAGCACTTACACACCCTAATATAACTACTGATTTTTCTGAGGCGCTGCTCGAATTTATCACAGAACCCTCATCATCCATCAGTGACGTAATGGCTCAGTTATCGGAGATTCATCAGATCGCTTATCAGCACCTAGACCAAGAACTGCTTTGGGCTAGCAGCATGCCCTGTCAATTGGGCGAAGAAGAGAGCATACCTATCGGTCAATACGGATCTTCAAATATAGGAATGATGAAAACAATCTATCGAAGAGGTCTTGGCCATCGATATGGCCGTCATATGCAAACGATAGCGGGCATACATTATAATTTCTCAGTGCCAGACTCACTTTGGGAAGATCTTAAAAAAGCTGCTAAAAATACCCAAAGTCTAAAAGATTTTAAGTCAGAGGGGTATTTCGGCCTAATTAGAAACTTTCGGAGGTACTCTTGGTTACTGCTGTATCTTCTGGGCGCAGCCCCTGCTGTGTGTAGAAGCTTTGTTCGGAATCAGAATCACAGTTTAGTGCCTGTGGGGGAAGATACTCATAGTCTTTATCAGCCTTATGCGACCTCCTTAAGAATGGGTGATTTAGGCTATCAGAGTGAGGCTCAGAGCTCATTAGAAGTCAGCTACAATGAGTTGTCTGAATATACCCAGACACTCCAAAAAGCACTATCTACAAATTATCCCAGTTATTGCGATATTGGCCTTAAAAATAAAAATGGTGAATATCAGCAGCTTAATACCAACCTACTCCAGATAGAAAATGAATTTTATAGTGCTATTCGACCTAAACGCACATCCGCTTCAGGAGAAACACCTATCCACGCTCTACAAGAAAGAGGGGTGGAGTACATTGAGGTGAGATGTGTGGATGTTAATCCTCTTTTGCCGTGTGGTATTGATGAAGAGACAATATGCTTCTTAGACACATTCCTATTATTTTGCCTTCTACAAGATAGTCCTAAAACAGACAGTGCAGAGTCAGCCTGCATTTCCACAAATATCTCACGAACAGTTTATTCGGGACGGAATCCAGAACTAACCTTGCTCCAAAATGGAAGAGAGGTGCTCTTGCGCGAATGGGGATCGTCCCTAATCGACCAAATGGCTTCTGTGGCTCAGTTGTTAGATAGCGCAAATCAAACTGATGATTACTCGAATGCACTTGCCAAGATGTCTTCTCGAATAAAAGATGCTAAAAACACCCCTGCAGCTTCTATGCTTCGGGAGATGGAAGAAAATCAAGAAACATTTTTTGCCATGGCAATGCGCAAGACTACCGAGCACAAAAGCCATTTTATGACTCAAAAATTAAGTTCTTCAACTAAACATAAATACGAGACAATGGCTGAACTTTCGATCAAAAAACAACGTGACATAGAAGCTGGAGATACCATGCCATTTGCTGATTTCCTCGCTGACTATTACCGCTAGTGGCATAATAGGATGATCTTGTCTTTATTAGGAAAAATGTGACTTACGCAAGCTACAGAATGCTTAATTTTTTAGGTGCTTTTGTGTGCGGTGCTCTGCTGCTCATTGCGGTCTTTTATTTCCAAAATTATCTTGGTCTTGAGCCTTGCTATTTGTGTGTAACACAAAGGGTATTTGTGGCATTGACGGGAATTATTTTTCTTGCCGCTGCTCTGCATAATCCCTCTTCTTATGGCAATAAAATCTATGCTGGTCTGAGTCTTCTCAGCTCAGTAACTGGCGCGTATTTTTCCGCAAAACAGTTGTGGTTACAAAGCCTACCCGAAGAGAATATTCCCAACTGTGGGCCACCCGTAGAATATCTTTTTGACGCATTCCCTATGTCAGAGGTGTTAGCTATGCTTGTGCGTGGTGATGGTAATTGTGCAAAAGTGCAGTGGGAACTTCTCTCTATCAGCATGCCTGGTTGGGTACTAATCTCATTTATTATCCTTTCACTCTTGGGACTTTATCAGCTATTGCGAAAAAATTAAGATAAACTTAAATCTCTACAGAGTTAATCATCAGCTACTTGAAATGATACTTTTAATTCTCCTAAAATTTATTAACTTCACTAGGTAACAGTTTAATGGAAGACTTAACACTGCAATCTCAATGGAATGAAATGAACGATATGATAGAGCGCTGGCAAGAAGAGAGGCAGGAGCTCTTGGTGAAGTATTGTGAGCTAACTGAGATCACAGATTTTTCAGACCCTGATAACAACCACAACTCCAAAATTCAAAGATTCTGTGAAGTCATGGTAGATTATGTATCGGTCGGCCATTTTGAAATTTTTGATCGACTGGTCAAACAATCCAAACTTTTTGGCGGCGAGTCCAGTTCAGAGAAGAGTGTCTCGCTGCTGCAAGAGATTCAGATAACAACTGAGATCATTCTCGATTTCAATGACAAATATATTTCAACGGATGACCTTGAGGCTTTAATTATCGATCTTGCTAGCCTTGGGAAAACATTTGTTCGACGTTTTGCAGAAGAAGACAAACTCGTAGATCTGTTACATAGTGCGAACGTTAGTCATCTCATTGGTGGTGAGGACGTAAGCTAAATAAAAGTCAGTGGAAAACAAAAAGCCCCGAGATTCGGGGCTTTTTATCAATACTGCAAGTTATTCATCAAGGACGTTAGCTTGGAGTAGTTCAACTTCAAAAATTAATGTTGAATTTGGTCCAATCGGCCCTGTACCTCCAGGCCCATAAGCTAAATTGGAAGGAATATAAACTTCCCATTTTGATCCTTCTGGCATTAATTGGAGGACTTCCGTCCAACCAGGAATAACTTGAGTAACGCCAAACTGCGTAGGAACTCCTCTTTTTACTGAGCTATCAAATTCAGTTCCATCCAGAAGGCGACCTGCATAATGTACTTCAACAGTGCTATCTGCGGTCGGCTTTGGTCCAACTCCAGTATTCATTACCTTGTACTGTAGGCCACTGTCTGTTGTGACTACTCCTTCTTTTTTGGCATTCTCTGCCAAAAATGCAGCGCCTTCAGCAGCGTTTGAGTCCGACTGAGCAGAGACAGCTTTTTGTTGCTCAGCCTGCATTGCCTCGGTCTTTTCTTTCATTTCGGACTCAAATTGCTTGATAGTCTCAGCAATTTGCTCTTCAGTTAGCTTCGGTTCACTTCCAGCTAATGCTGTGGTGAGCCCGTGCTGAAAAGCCTCAGCATCAATATCTAGATCCATCGCTCTGATATTGTTTCCATTGTCTAATCCCATCAGATAGCTAATTTTCTGTGTTTGTGTCTCTAAATTAATCTCTACAGACTCGCCATCATTTGCTGCAGGAGAACTGTTGTCAGGCATATCACAAGCTACCAAGAAAAAAACGGATGCAAGAGGTAAAAATTTAACTAATTTCATTTGGTTTCCTTTGTCTAATTATCATTATTTCTGATCGGCGGGTAATTTAGGTCATTTCCATGAGAGTAGCAACTACCTTATTCCAGGTAATATACGCACGCTAATTTTTCATGGCCCATATGTACATGGCTGAGAAGCTAACCAAGCTTTCTAAACAACAAATCCCAGACGCCATGACCTAATCTCTCTCCTCTCTTTTCGAATTTTGTGAGGGGCCGATAATCTGGTCTAGAAGAGTATTGATCAGTGCCTGCACAATTCTCGAAGCCATCAGCCTCCGACATTATTTCAAGCATTTGCTCAGCATATGGCTGCCAGTCCGTCGCCATATGGAATATACCCTCGCAAGCTAGCTTTGCCCTCACCTGGCGAACAAAATTGGATTGAACAATTCGGCGTTTATTATGCTTTTTTTTATGCCACGGGTCCGGGAAATATAACTGTATCCGATCAATACTGTTATCTTCAATACACTCATCCAACACATCATTGGCGTCCGCCAGATAGAGTTTTAGATTTGATATTTCTTGGGTTTTAGCAGCAATCATGATTGTGCCGATCCCAGGAGGATGAACCTCGATTCCAATAAAATCGGACTCCGGCGAAGCGGCTGCCATTTGGATAAGGGAATCGCCCATTCCAAAGCCTATTTCTAATATTTTTGGGGCAGATCTTCCAAATAATACATCCAGATCTACCATCCCATCATCTAGCTGTAACCCGTAGGCAGGCCAACTAACCTCATAGGCTTTTTTTTGTGCATCCGTCATACGTCCTGCTCTTATAACGAAGCTGCGGATCGATTTATCGCGATATTCGGGACGGTATCCCACCTAATCACCTCGCCCCGTTGCAAAAAATAACATTATCCATCCAATAATAAATGCGCTACCACCGATTGGTGTAATTATTCCCAGAGAGGGAAGATTGAGCAAAACCAGACAATAAAGGGAACCAGAGAAAGTAAGAATACCAAGGCAAAACATACTAGCAATTCTACGCTGATACTTTCCATTGATAAGACTAACTGGCAGCAAGATCAATCCAAACAGCGCTAATGTATGAATAAATTGATACAGAACTGCTGTTTGAAAAGTATCAATATAAGACTGTGACAATCGTCCTTCCAGACCATGAGCTGCAAATGCTCCTAGGAGCACTGACATAGCGCCGCTTAGGGCAACAAATCTGGTCCAAAATACTTTATTCATAGATATAAAAAAGCCGCACCCTAGTAAGCGCGGCTTATCGCAGTCGTTTAGAGGGCTATCCTTCCATTATCATTCGGACTTTTTTCATCGCATTCTTCTCAAGCTGGCGTATTCGCTCTGCTGAGACACCGTATTCCTCGGCTAACTGGTGTAATGTCGCCTTCTTGTCATCGAGCCAGCGCCTCTTAAGAATGGCCTGACTTCTAGTATCCAGATCTTTGAATGCCTCGGCAAGACGGAAATTGTTATCATCCTCAAAATTATCATGCTCGATTTGTTCGGCCGGGTCAGCTCCCTTCGACTCTAGGTAAAGTGATGGGGAATACGCAACTCCATCTTCATCATCGTCAGCCGGGGCATCAAAAGTAGCATCTCTAGAAGTAAGACGCATCTCCATTTCCATCACGTCCTTCACATCGACGCCCAAATCTTCAGCTACCGCTTTTGCCTCATCGGCGGACAACCACTGGAGTTCTTTTTTAGCACTCCTAAGATTAAAAAATAATTTGCGCTGTGACTTTGTTGTCGCGATTTTAACAATGCGCCAGTTGCGCAAAATAAACTCATGGATCTCCGCTTTGATCCAATGCACCGCGAACGAAACGACCCTTACTCCTTTCTCAGGATTGAATCTTCGTACCGCCTTCATGAGGCCAACGTTCCCTTCTTGAATAAGATCTGCGAGGGGTAGACCATAGCCGTTATAAGAGCGAGCAATATGGACAACAAATCGGAGATGAGACATAACCAATTTTCGGGCTGCGTCCAAGTCATCATCATAGTAGAGGGATCCACAAAGCGCCTTCTCTTCATCCAAAGATAGGATGGGCACAGTCGCCGTACCTTGAATGTAAGCATTCAAGTTAGCTCCAGGCGTCATCCATTCCATTGTTTGTAAAGCGTTTTTCATGACTTCCTCTTCAAGTCGTCGGTCAACCAGTTTAACATTAATCTTTGAGTGGTACAAAACGTTGTTAAAACAGACTTAATGCCAGTAAAAATACGGGTTTAAACAAAATTTAGTTCAACATCTGCTTACTTTGGCTCAATAGATCGCAAATGTTGCAGTACAGCAAGCCAAGCACCCAACAACCCTGTAGACATTCCAGCACTAAAAATCCAAATAATTGTAGTAAAATCAAAGCCTTGAATCTTAAAATTGCTCTGGTATAGCTCCAAAAGCGGTGCAATTGAACGATCTATCCAAATAATACCGATGATTAGCAAAAAAACAGATAAAAAGGCCCCAAAAAAGCCTAGAAGTAGACCCGAATATAGAAATGGCCTACGGATATATGAGTCCGTTCCGCCCACCAGTTTGGTAACAATAATTTCCTCACGACGACCCTGAATGCTCAGCCTGATAGTGTTGCCAATTACTATAATTCCACCAATTACTAGCGTTAATGAAATAGCAAGCACTAACTTTTTGCTGATTTCCAATAGTTTTTTTAATCGCTCCATCCAAAGCATGTCTACCTGAACACTATCGACACCATCCAAATTTTCAATAACTGAGGACAATTGCTGTGAGGCATCTAGCCCCTCGGACATTGTCGGCTGAACAAGTATCGTTACAGGAAGAGGGTTTTCATCTAGAAACTGCAAAGCACTACCAAAACCTGAGTATATTTTAAACTCATCAAGGGCTTCCTGTGCTGAGATTACTGTCAATTTTTGGATACCAGACAGTTTATTTAGTTGTTCCTGAATCTCGTCTATCACTGCCTCATCTGCTGACTTATCGACAAATACAGTGATTTGGGAGGAGGACTCAAGGTTACCTGAAAATTGCTCGGCATTATTTAGAGCTACCAATAATCCAGAAGGTAGGATGATCACAATCGCAATGACAAGGATTGAAAGAAAGGTTTGGATAGGCTCCTTAGTCATCCTGGAGATTGAGGAGAAGAGGGTCTCCCTGTGATGAGCCAAATAACTAGTACAGCGCTCTAAAATACTTACCTTTATACCCGTCGCACCTTGGCGGAATGACTCCCGGCTTTTGTTATCTGGCGTCATTGGTAGTCCTATCACTGCTTAGTCGTCCATCCTCAAGATGTATGATACGACTGTCTAAACGATTGATTAAATTAATATCATGCGTCGCAATAAGTACGGTGACACCAACACTTTGAAAACGACAGAAAAGATTCATAATTTCCGCGGATAGGGCTGGGTCTAGGTTTCCAGTTGGCTCATCTGCCAGCAATATTTTTGGCTTGTGTACCACTGCCCTTGCTATGCCCACCCGTTGCTGCTCGCCTCCAGATAGGGTATCGGGCTTATGCAACTCTTTACTTAATAATCCTACCGCGTCTAGGGCTGCTCGAACTCTTCTCCCCATTTCTTTCACTGGGTAGCCTGCAATTTGCAGTGGTAAAGCAACATTTTCAAAGACAGATCTGTCAATTAATAACTGATGATTTTGAAAGACAACTCCTAACTGACGCCGGTAGGATGGGATAGAGGAACGGGACAAGCGGTTGAGGTTTTTACCGTTGATTAATAGTGTTCCTGATGATGGGCGCTCCATCAGCATCAGTAGCTTCAAAAGTGTACTTTTACCAGCTCCGGATGGGCCTGTTAAAAAGGCCATCTCGCCCTCGCTCATCTCAAAGCTAACACGACTGAGAGCCTCGAGTCCCGATTCATAGCGCTTACTAATGTTGTCAAAACGAATCATTAATTTTTGGACTACTTGTCTATCTGTAAAAGGGCATTAACGAACTCTTTGGCATTAAATGGCTGCAGGTCATCTAGTTCCTCTCCCACCCCAATATAGCGAATGGGAACAGAAAACTTATCAGCTAGCGAGAAGATCACTCCTCCCTTAGCAGTACCATCAAGTTTGGTGAGCGCTATTCCAGTTATTCCCACTACCTGATCAAACTCGGCCATCTGCGATACAGCATTTTGTCCCGTACCAGCATCCAAAACGAGCAGAATTTCATGAGGCGCCTTATCATCAATCTTGCCAGCCACTCGCTTAACTTTTTTCAACTCCTCCATCAGATTGCTTTTGTTATGCAGCCTTCCTGCAGTATCAGCAATAATAATATCTGCCCCTCGAGACTTTGCCGCTTGAATGCCATCAAAAACCACAGATGCACTGTCCGCACCAGTATGTTGGGCAATCACAGGCACTTGGTTTCGCTCTCCCCAGACCTGTAGCTGCTCCACAGCCGCCGCTCGGAATGTGTCACCTGCTGCCAGCATCACTGACTTGCCTTCTCCCTTCAGACGACTTGCTAACTTACCAATCGTCGTTGTTTTCCCTACACCATTGACTCCCACTACGAACAGAACAAACGGCTTGTCCTGAATATTAAAGTCAATACAGTCCTCACTTCCACTTAGTTTATTCAGTAGTATTTCATGTAGGGCATCTCTAAGAGCTTCACCGTCTTTCAGCGCTTGTCGGTCCAATTGACTAGTGAGCTCTTCAATAATACTGCGCGTGGAGTCTATTCCAACATCGGCCATTAACAGCAATGTCTCAAGCTCCTCAAGAAGGGCTTCATCAATAACCTTGGAGCCAAGAAATAAATTGCCAATACCCTCTCCCGTCCTAGAGAGAGCGCTGCGTACTCGTTGGGTGAAAGTGGCTTTGCCTTTTACCGCACTAGCTTTCTCAGTCTCAGCATCCGGTGATTTATCAGATGGCTTCTGTCTCTTAAATCGATCTAGGAACGATCGCTTTACCGGTGCCTCTTTCCCATTTTCGGAGTCTGAAGAATCCATAATCATTCAAATACTTTCTATTGATGTCGGTTGGTGTATCCTAACATTTACATGTGAAAAAGTGACTAAAGTTATTCTCTAGGGACATGAATTTGTCAAACAAGAAAAGAGCCCCTAAGTCAGAGGTTCCAGGGAAAATCCAAATTATCGCAGGTCATTGGCGAGGCCGTAAAATTTCGGTAGCAAGTTCACCTGGACTGCGACCGACAGGATCACGCGTTCGAGAGACTCTGTTTAACTGGTTAGCGCCTTATATCCATGCAGCTCGTTGCCTTGATCTCTTCGCAGGGTCTGGAATATTGAGCTTTGAGGCGCTCTCTCGAGGCGCTAAACATTGCACTGCCCTGGATAATCATCACGAGGCCATTGGTCACCTTGCGAGTAACTCTAATATGCTTGGTTCTGATCTAAATATTGTACATACCGATGCTATTTCATATCTCAGCCAGAAAAATCTAAATAGTCCCTATGACCTAGTTTTTGTGGACCCGCCATTTGCTGGCACTCTTTATAATGAGGCCTGTGCCCTGCTTGAAGAAAATCAGTGGCTAAAAGCGTCTGCGATGATTTATTGCGAGATATCTTCCAACTCCGTTGATTTTACTGCCCCAGCCAACTGGCGACTTGAAAAAGATAAAACCACTGGCGATGTTCGCTACATGCTATATTCACGATTTGAGACGTCGAGCTAATTTCAGTACTATGCGTCACGTTCCGTACTTATTAACAATGGTTTAAAGTCATGAAGACGATTGTATATCCTGGCACGTTTGATCCTATCACCAATGGACACATTGACTTAATTGAAAGAGCTTCTAAGCTTTTCGACAAAATTATTGTTGCCATCGCCAGTAATCAAAAAAAGAGTCCTCTCTTTGATATGAATGAGCGGATCGATCTCGCCGCGCAATGTCTCAGTCATCTGTCCAACGTTGAAATTAAGGGATTTGACTATCTTCTTGTGAACTTTGTGAAGGACTGCAAGGCCGATGGTGTAATGAGGGGACTGCGCGCTGTATCTGATTTTGAGTATGAATTTCAATTGGCAAATATGAATCGAGCTCTTAGTCCCGAGGTTGAGAGTATTTTCCTTACTCCAGCTGAAAAGTTCTCTTATATCTCATCATCTCTGGTCCGAGAAATTTCATCCTTAAATGGCGATGTATCGAAATTTGTCCCAGAAAACGTGGCTAATGCTCTGGTTGCAAAATTTAAATAACGTTAACATCTCAAGTTACTAACGTTGGCAGGTTGGGCAGAAAACGGAGCTGCGCTGTCCCAACCGAATTTCTCTAAGAACCGAGTCGCACGCAACACACTGCTTTCCACCTCGTCCATAAACTGACAATGTCTGTTGAAAGTACCCTGGCTCACCACTGCTATTAACAAAATCTCTAAGGGTGGTGCCCCCTTGATCGATTGCTGCTTTAAGCACATCTTTAATATGTCCAGCCAATACATCGTATCGTTTCCTAGACACTCGTCCCGCTGACCGGTCAGGTCTTATTCCACTTCGAAATAAAGCTTCAGATGCATAAATGTTGCCTACACCAACCACCACCTTGTTATCCATTATGAACGGCTTAACCGCTATCTTGCGACCCCTAGATAGTTTCCATAGATGCTCACCGGAGAACTCACTTAGCAGTGGCTCGGGACCCAAGTGAACCAGTTGGTGATGATCTCCAAGGCTCCATAACCATGAGCCAAATCGACGCGGGTCGTGATAACGCAACACGGCCCCATTGCCGAAGCTCACCTCAATATGATCATGCTTTCGCCACTCAGCTTTCGGCTCAACAACACGCAAACTTCCGCTCATACCTAGGTGGACTAGGATAGATCCTTTTTCTAGTTTAATGATGAGGTACTTTGCTCGCCTGATAACATCCACCACTCTCTGGCCCTTTACCTTCTCTTTAATTCCTTCAGTGACTGGCCAGCGCAGTGATGCTTGTCTCACAGACATATCAGTTATCTGCTGACTCTTTATCCAAGGCATTACGCCTCTTCGGGTTGTTTCCACTTCAGGTAGTTCAGGCATTTATTTTCTCAAAAAGATACTTTGGGGCTTAGAATTTAGGACCTAAGACAAATAGTCGGCGCTATTTAGTTTTTTCGGCACCATAATAGTATATATTGGTTT
>ERZ802822.2228-NODE-2228-length-10929-cov-3.620346_pt1 | contig 10929 bp, 10 predicted proteins | sample MGYA00345649_ERZ802822 | MGnify/ENA primary metagenome ERZ802822 (study PRJEB30503, sample SAMEA104212359) | marine metagenome | biome: Westerlies Biome; feature: [SRF] surface water layer (ENVO:00010504) within the epipelagic zone...; material: water... | reverse complement strand
TCGGGATGCAAGTCGTCCGAACCGGGGATTTCAAGGGAGCAGTTGAACCTTTTACCTCCACTGAATTCAGTCCGGAAAACCGGGAACAAATTAACCGCCTGATCCGTGCCCGCTGGCGGGATTTTCTCACTACGGTATCACAAAATCGTGGTATGGAATTTAACAGCCTGAAGGAGATGTTGGAGAAAAACTTTCTATACCGGGCTGAAGACGCAGTGGCCTCGCAAGCGCATCATGGCTTGTCGACGGAAGAACCACCCCTGATCGATCCGATGAAGCCGTTGGAATATGTCGCCTACGAAATTGATCGACGCGTACTTGGCTTACTTGATGAAGTTCCATTCCCAGCACAGTTCGCAATCGATCTTCATGGGTACACAGTCGATGAAGCAGCTCATGCAATCACCGCGCTGTTCCAGACGATCCGAGAACGTCGTTTGACACACATCCGAATTACACACGGGGTTGGTCGACACAGCAAGGACGGACGCCCGTTACTTAAAGCCTACGTCAATCGCTGGCTCAAAAATAATCCTGACATTGTCGCTTTTGCGAGCGCAAGACGCTCCGATGGCGGGGTTGGTGTGGTCAATGCAGTCACCAGCGGATTATTTGATGACCGCTGGCAACGCACTTAGCTATTTCTTTTGCTTCACAAATTTCATTAAACGACGCTTTCTCTGCATTTGCCGTTCGGTCAATTTGTTTTTACGGCCGGCAAAGGGATTTTCGCCAGATTTAAACTCAATCTTCACTGGTGAACCGGTAATGTTCAGCACTTTCCGATAAATATTTTCGAGATAGCGACGATAGGCCTCAGGCACATCTTTGGTCTGATTACCGTGAATAATGATCCTTGGGGGATTCATGCCACCTTGGTGTGCGTAACGCAATTTAATCCGACGACCGCGAACCAATGGCGGCTGATGATCGGCCACCGCGTCCCCAAGAATTCGAGTTAATACGTTGGTTGAGAATTTTGTAACGGCAGCATCGTAAGCCTGACGAATCGAACCATACAGGTCGCCCACTCCAGTGCCATGTAATGCTGAGATATAATGAATTTTTGCCCAAGGAATAAAATTCAAACGACGCCGCAGGGTCTCACGAATCTTCTCCCGCACCTCAGGTTCTAAGTGGTCCCATTTATTCACAGCAACCACCAATGCGCGTCCGGAATCAACCACGATCCCCATCAGGTGCATATCCTGCTCAACTAAGCCCTCTTGCGCATCAACCACCAAGATCACCACATGTGAATCTTCAATCGCCTGTAGGGTTTTCACAATCGAGAATTTCTCGACTGTCTCGCTGACACGTCCTCGACGACGCACCCCTGCGGTATCAATCAGCGTGTAGGTCTCATCATGTCGCTCAAACGGGATATAAATCGAATCTCGAGTGGTCCCCGGAAGGTCAAAAACCACAACGCGGTCTTCGCCGAGCATCCGGTTCACCAGTGTTGACTTTCCAACATTTGGCCGACCGACGACACCGATCCGGATTCCGGGAGCATCCTTTCGTTCTTCGTTAGTGTCTGAGGGCTCGACATCCAATAAGCCGAAGTGCTCAAGGATTTGATCACACAAAGCACTGACGCCACGACCATGCGAGGCTGCGATCGGTTGAGGTTCACCAAAGCCAAACCCGTAAAAATCAGACAAGGCGATGTCAGAATTCTGGCCATCGATTTTATTAGCGACCAACCACACCGGCTTATCAGTACGACGCAGCATGTTAGCGACCGTATCATCCGACGCCGACACACCACTGGTCGCATCGACCATGAACAGGACCGCATCAGCCTCATCAATTGCTGCGCGCGATTGCTCGGCCATGGCCGCATCAACCCCCGCCTCGCCACCGGTTAAACCACCAGTATCAATCACGAGAAACGGATGTCCTGATAACAGCGCGCGCCCGTATTTCCGGTCACGAGTCAAACCCGCAAAATCGGCAACTAAGGCATCGCGACTTCGCGTCAAGCGATTGAATAAGGTCGATTTTCCAACATTGGGGCGTCCAACCAGCGCGATGACGGGTGTGTTCAACGCACCACTTCCACCAGGCTCAATCGCCCGTCAAGAAGCTGAATCAAAACGCCAGTCTCTGTTGCGACAGGAGCCGCTTTGCCTTTGTCACCACCCACATCAAGCCGACCAATCAATGCACCATTCGTTGGATCAAGAAGATGCAACTCACCCTCCAAATCAACCACACCAATGGCATCCGCAATCACCACTGGGGGGCTTAACTCGCGATACTTGAGCGCTTCATTGGTCCAAAGAGACTCCCCTGATTGCGCACTATAGGCAGAAATCGTCCCATCAGTTTCAACAACAGTCACCGCGTTAAACGCCAGCAACACACCCGGATAGGCATCAGCATCCAAACTCCAAATCACCTGCCCAGATCGCGCATCGAGAAGGCTGACCTGACCGTTGCGAGTCGCTGTTGCGACCTGATTATTGCGAACCGATGGTGCTCCTTTCGAATCGACGATCCGCTCCAAAGGGCTACGACCACGCGATACCGCGACTTGCCGTTCCCAGAGAATACGACCCGTATCACTTTGATACGCGATAATACGACCTGACTCCCAGAGCACGAACAACACATCACCAGCCAGCGTCATGGGTGCACCACCACGGATACCGACGCCAGATTCTTGTGCTTCTTCAAGCCAGACGATCTCACCGGTTATCACATCAATGGCAAGCAACCGGCCAATCTGTGTTTTCACAAATACCAAAGTCTCTGTCGCAAGCGGTGGCACGGTTGAACTGCTCGGAAGCGCGACTTCAAAGAGTGTTGAACCATTGTCGCGTGACAATGCCACCAACTTCGCGTCGGTGGTGACCACATACACTGCCGTCGCGTTAGCACCCACGCCGCCGACGATGGTTTGGTCAAGGTCGACATTCCAGAGCTCATTCAGTTGTTGGTCCAACAGATAGACCTCACCGGTAGCCGATGCTGCTGCAATCGCGCCGTCGCTCGACGCAGGACTTAATCCCGTCTGATCACCACCGCCTAATCCGATCGACTCCACATCATCGAGCTCGATCACTTCCGTAATCCGCTCAAGCGGCGTTGGATCTGGTTTTTCCGGGGCGCCCGAGCAACCCATTAGCGCAATACACACACCCAAACAGAGACTATGACGCATCAGGAACCCTCAGGTAAGGCGGATAATTTCAGATCAACCACAGCTGTATTCAGGCCAGCCTCGGTCAGCGACGACTGAGCCTTGAGATAGGCCTGACGTGCTTCTAAGGGCTTTTCCAAGGTCACCAAAATGTCGCCTTCGAGCTCACTACGCGAGCCTTGAAAAAATTCAGATGACATCGAGCGAACTCGATCGAGCGCCGAATCACCCTGGCCGAGCTCTAACTCCAGTCGAGCCAAGCGCAGTGACGCCATGGCCTTCAACTCAGGCAATTCCAATTGAGATTCTGCAAACGTCAGTTGGCTGACAGCCAAATCAAAATCACCGCGTTCAACCGCTTGTGCCGCCACAATTCCAGCACCCAGCGCGGCGTAATTACTGCCATCATGTGCTTGGCGTAATCCATCAGCAACGCTCAATAATCGGTCGTAATCCGCATCTGTCTCAGCCTCGGCGAAATTGACCGCTGATAACTCAATGAGTTCCTGATAACGGCCGGCAGCATCAGATTGTTGGTTCAGTTGATAATCCTGCCATTGCTGATATCCGAGAACAGACCCAACTCCAACGGCGATCGCAATCAATAGCCCAAGACCATTTTGAGCCAGCCAACGTTTGAGAGCTTCACCCTGTTCTTCATCGGTCTTTAAGTAATCCATGATGTATCCTTTAATTCTGAAATTCGGTTGAATATCTGACCTTCTGGGAGTGTTTCCTGTTCACCCCCACGAAGGGGTTTGAAAACCACCTGTCGATGATCGAGCTCGGCTTCTCCAATAATCAAGCCAATCTCTGCACCTGATCGATCCGCTTTTTTCAATTGGCTTTTCAAACTCCCGCCTCCGATATGAGTCATGACCCGGAGTTCTGGAAAGTGTGTTCGCAATGCGCGAGCCAATTCTCGGATGGCCGATTCGCAATGGGGGTGTTGCGGCATTAAATATACATCGGCTTGGGTTTGATAAGTATCTGGAATCACCTGAAGCGCCTCCATTAGCAACACCACACGCTCCATACCAAGCGCAAAGCCCACACCGGGTGTTGCTCGTCCGCCCAAGTGTTCGACAAGTCCATCGTATCGGCCTCCACCACAAATGGTGCCCTGCGCACCAAGCGCTTGGGTGGTCCATTCAAAAACAGTCCGACCATAATAATCGAGTCCTCGGACCAAACGCGGATTGATGACGAAATCAATCTTTGCCTCGCTGAGACCCTCTTTGAAGAGCTCAAAATGCTGTCGATCATCGTCCGTCAAATAGTCAACTAACGAAGGCGCATCTGCCAACAAGGTCTGCGTCGACGCATTTTTCGAGTCCAAAATCCGCAGCGGGCTGCGCTCGAGCCGTGCCTGGCTATCAGGGTCCAATTGGTCTCGAACGGAGGCGAGAAAATCCACCAGCGCCGATCGATAGGCACTCCTTGCCTCAGGCGATCCAATAGAATTGATCTCGAGTGTCACGGCAGAGCGAATCCCGAGCGTCGTCCATAACTGATCGGTCATCTCAAGCAAATCAACATCCATGCGAGCATCGGCAATCCCAAAGCACTCGACACCGATCTGATGAAACTGACGATAACGACCTTTTTGGGGTCGCTCGTAACGAAAGGCCGGGCCCTGATACCAAAGACGTTGGGTTTGATTGTGCAACAAGCCATGTTCGATGGCCGCGCGCACCACGCCAGCGGTTAATTCCGGCCGAAGGGTCAGACTGTCTCCAGAGCGATCGTCAAAAGTATACATTTCCTTTTCAACAATATCGGTCACATCCCCGATTGATCGTGCGAAAAGTGCCGTGTCTTCTACGATGGGAGTTCGGATTTGGGTCAGACCATAAGCATTGAAAATACGCTGCGCTGTCTGTTCAAGATAGCGCCATGCGCCAGCTTGCTCGGGGAGAATGTCAGGCATTCCCCGTACTGATTGAATCGCCATTAGTGTGTATCCGCTGAATGCGCAATTAATTCTGCGCGTTCGTCTTCCTTGATTTTCGCTTGTTTCCGAATCATGGATTCGAGTTCATCCAAAAAGTCAGAACCTGGCAACCGCGCCGCAGGCTTACCATCAATAAATAAAGCGAGGCTCTCTGGGTTACCGCCTGTAAAGCCAAGATCTGCTTCCTTCGCCTCGCCTGGCCCGTTGACAACGCATCCAATGACAGCCACGTTCAGAGCCGTTTTGATGTCTTCAAGACGCGCCTCTAACTGATTCATGGTTCCAATCACGTCAAAGGTTTGCCGCGAGCAACTGGGACAAGCGATAAAATTAATCCCTCTGGATCTCAGACGAAGTGATCGCAGAAGATCAAAACCCACCTTCACTTCCTCAACCGGATCGGCAGCCAACGAAATGCGGAGCGTGTCACCAATACCGTCCATCAATAACATGCCAAGACCGGCTGCGGATTTCACTGTTCCACTTCTCAGGCCACCAGCTTCGGTGATACCGAGATGCAATGGCTGTTCGATCTGACTCGCAATGTTTCGATACGCAGCCACTGTCATAAAGATCTCACTAGCTTTGAGGCTGACTTTAAACTCTGTGAAATCCAAACGATCTAAAATATCGATATGCCGCATTGCCGATTCAACTAGGGCATCTGATGTTGGTTCCCCGTACTTTTTTTGTAACTCTTTCTCGAGCGAACCGGCATTCACACCAATCCGAATCGGGACACCGTGATCGCGACAGGATGAGACAACAGCTCGAACACGATCCTCGCGGCCAATGTTCCCTGGATTGATCCGCAGGCAATCCACGCCCAACTCAATCACTTTTAAGGCGATCTTATGGTCAAAATGAATATCCGCAACCAGCGGAACAGTCACCTGATCTCGGATTTTGCCAAAGGCATCAGCAGCCTCCATGGTGGGTACCGACACTCTGACTAAATCAGCTCCGGCGTCAACAATCGCCTCGATTTGTGCGACGGTCGCGGCAACATTGCAGGTGTTGGTATTGGTCATCGACTGCACAGCGATCGGCGCGTCGCCACCGATCGGGACCGAACCCACCTGTATTTGACGGGAACGACGACGCTGAATCGGAGATTCGATCAATTCGGCTCAGCTCCCAGAGTGATCCGAGCCACGTCTTGATAGGCCTTCCGTTTCAAATCCTGAGTCTCTCCATTGAACACAACGGTGCTGACACTCACAGCCCCAACCAGGATCTCAACTGGGCCGAAGGTATCCAGTTCGACACCTTGCTCAGGACTCATGAGATCGGCCAAGATCAAACGTCCGCGCGCATCGCGAATTTCGACCCAAGATTCACCTGAAAAATCGATCTCCAAACGACCCTGAGCACCCATCGCCAATTGATCTGCTGATGGACCAGTCCGCGTTTCCGATAACACGCGCAACCCATCATCTTGCCCTGGACTGACCTGAGTTGTTTGTACCGGGGTACTTGGTGCAGGCGCAAGGCCACTGGCTTCTGCGATCACACGCCCACCCTGGCTTAAGTTCGACGAAGAAATCACCACTGGTTGCTGGACTGTTTCTTCAACTGCCTCAGCCACCGCTGGCGCTGGCGCTTGTGTTTCAGAGACTTTGGGTTTTTCGGCAGGCTTCGGTTTTTCGACAGTCTTTGGCTTCTCGACAGTCTTTGGCTTTTCAACCGGCACAGGATCTAGCGTTGGCGTTGGCGCCTCAACCACTGGCTGTGCCTCAGTTTGCAGAGTGGCGGGTTCAGCCAGTCTCACGACCTCTTCGCCCTGCGAGGCAAGAGTCTCAGGCACCACCGTGGCCTGAGCGGATGGTTCCGCCTCAGTGGCCAAGGGTTGAGCATCAACGGTTTGATTGGTCGACGCATCGATCGACGAATTCTGCGAAGGGATAAGCTCCTGAGACTGGTTCAGTGCCGCATTGGTTTCATTCGAAGCCGGTGCTTTTTCCGTCTCAATGACAGTTGCCACCTCAGGCGATGAATCTGTCGACTCCAAATAGGAAATCACACCACCTGCTGAAATTAAGCCGATGACCACAATTGAGGCGGCAATGATGGTTTTCTGACTCGGACCTGAAGATGGCTCCGAAATCCCTTGCGGTGCATTTGCGTACTGCCGAGGCTCACCATTCTGTTCTGCTTTCCAGCGATCAAACAGATCAAGTATCTCTACTTCATCAACTCCAAGCTTTTTCGAGTAGAGCTTGAGGTATCCGCGAACAAAACTCAGCCCAGCAAGCTGCTCATAATCATCAGCCTCAATGCCACGGATCACTTGTTTGGTCAGATTCGAGATCGCCGACATCTCATCGATGGTCAGCCCCTTCTCCTCACGTGCTTTCCGCAGGAGAGAACCTGGTAAAGCAGTCGTGCCAGCGACAGCGGGTTCATTATTTTCTATCGACATACGATCAATCTGAAATGAATACGCTAAGATCATACATCAGAAGTCGTAAGGACCAAAGTCTCGTCCCACGATCTTCAGTCGCTTCGCTAACTGACGAAAGTCGCTCTCGATTTCTTGAGCCAACTTTCCCGTTTTCGCTGACCGACTGATCGCCTGGTAAATCTCTAATGCTTCACGCACCTGTCCTGATTTCAACAACATCTGGACACGGACCAATTGAATCGATGAATCACCCGTCCTCATCCGAGATAACTGATCGAGATCATGACCTGCCTCGAGAAATCGATGGCTGTCGATCAATAGTTGCGTCCGTAATTGTAATGCCTCGAAACGATGTGGGTAATCAATCGCATCACAAGCCACCGCAAGGACTCCAATCGCCCTCGTTGGTTGGCCGATCTCGTGTAAGAAACGCGCGTAGGCGTGACTCACCTCGGGCTCTTGGCGGCCCAACCATCCAAAGATGCGCTGAGCTTCAGCCTGATCCCCCTGGCGCGCGAGAATCTCAGCACGCTTTAACGCGACGGTCGTTGCAGCAGGTGCGATCTGTTCCGCTTGGATAATCAGAGGAAGTGCTGCCGTCAGATCACCACGCCCAATATGGACATCAGCGAGTTGCAACAACGTATGCACTCGTTGTGAGATTGTGTCGTCTTCTGGTGTCGGAAATATCTGACATCCCGTCAGAAGTGCGTTGGTTGCGATGATGACTCCAGCCACCATCGCCCGAATCAATGGGGCACTTGGTCCAGTTGAGCAGTCACATCCTGTAACTGGATATAGCGCGCCGACCGTTTGGTTTTATCGGCTACCTGACCGGCCAATTGCCCACATGCGGCATCGATATCATCGCCACGGGTCTTACGCACAGTGACGATATGACCATCCGCAAGCAAGATCCGCTGAAACGCGTAAATTCTATTCCGTGAACTCACTTCGTAATCAGTCCCAGGAAACGGATTGAAGGGAATGAGGTTGATTTTACAGCGGATCGTCTTGGCGAGCGCGGATAATTCATGCGCCAGCGCGTCGGAATCATTCACGCCCTTCAGCATGGTGTACTCAAAGGTCACAGATCGATTATCACTCAATCCGTCCAAATAATTTCGAATACTGTCAAACAGCACCGCAATCGGATACTTCCGATTAATCGGAACAAGCTCATTGCGAAGCGCATCATTTGGCGCATGCAGCGAGACTGCCAGAGCCACGTCAGTGACCTTGGCTAGCTCGTTCAAATTCGGGACAACACCCGACGTCGATAGGGTCACACGGCGTTTCGACAAGCAATAGGCTTGATCTTCGAGCATCAATGCCATCGCATCCACCACCGGCTCAAAGTTCAACAGTGGTTCGCCCATCCCCATCATGACGACGTTAGTCACGGAGCGTTTTTGAGAATCTTTCACAGGCAATCCGAAGGACTTTGCGGCCAAAAACACCTGTCCGATGATTTCTGCAGCCGTTAAGTTTTTATTAAAACCCTGTTTGCCCGTCGAGCAAAAACTACAATCTAACGAACAGCCAACCTGGGAGGACACGCACAAGGTTCCGCGGTCACCATCAGGGATATAGACCGTCTCAATTTTGGATCCACCATCCACTTCCATGAGCCATTTCCGAGTTCCATCAGTTGAGTCTCCCTGAAAGGTCACCCGAGGAGGGCGCACTTCGGCAATATCCTTGAGCCGGTCTCGGAACGACTTGGCAAGATTGGTCATTTGATCGAAGTCCGTGACGCCCTGCTGATGAATCCACTTCACCAACTGTGCTCCACGGAACTTCTTCTCACCGATTGAGAGACAGAATGCTTCCATTTTTGGAAGGGTCAATCCCAGTAGATTGACCTTCTCAACCGAGGTTTCTGTCATTTAACGCGAACAGATTTCAGCCGCTTGAAAGAAATAAGCAACTTCACGCGCGGCACTGCCAGGGCTGTCTGATCCATGAACGGCATTCGCATCAATACTGTCTGCAAAATCAGCACGGATGGTTCCAGCTGCTGCTTCCTTCGGGTTGGTGGCACCCATCAGCTCACGATTTTTCGCGATTGCATTTTCACCTTCCAGAACCTGCACAACCACAGGGCCAGAGGTCATAAATCCAACCAAATCTTTATAAAATGGACGTTCCTTATGCTCTGCATAAAACCCACCAGCCAACTCATCATCCAGCTGAAGCATTTTCATCGCGACGATTTGCAGTCCCGCCGCTTCAAAACGACTGGCAATTTGGCCAATCACATTTTGACCAACAGCGTCTGGCTTGATTATAGATAGGGTACGTTCGACTGCCACGATAGCTTCTCCTTAACAACTGAGTTCGGACTATTCCGGGCGCAAATTATAGAGGAACAGAGGCCCCAACCGCAAAGCTCTCGCCACAACCGCATTCACTAACCACATTGGGATTGTCAAAGCGGAGCGTGCGGTTGACTCCCTCGATCTTCAAATCCACGGTTGTACCGGCAAGTAATGGCCCTGAAATCGGATCCACCACAATGGTCAGTCCGTTCACATCAAACAACTGATCCGCCTCTGTCGGGGCTTTTGCATAATCGATCACATAGGCATAGCCCGAGCAACCCGATGTCTTGACACCTAACCGAATCGCGGTTGCATCCGTATTCCGTGCCAAAGCCGCCTTGAGATGGTCTACGGCTTCTGGGGTTACCACCAAATTCATGCTGCACTCCTTAATTGCGAAACTGCGTGGCTCAACGTATCCACCAAGAGATCAATCTCCTCATCGGTGGTCATCCGACCGACGCTAACACGAAGAGAGGATAGTCCTTCTTGCCGAGAAAGTCCCATGGACTGAAGGACATGAGACGGTTCGAGGGTCGCTGAATTGCAGGCGCTCCCAGTGGACACTGCCACTTCGGGCATCGCGGCCATCAATCGTTCAGCATCCACACCATCAATTGTCACATTCACAATATGAGGAACACCGCGGGCGCCGTTTATGCGAATCCCTCCAATCGCTTCAATCGCGGCCTCAATCCGCTCTCGATACCCGTTGATTCGTTTGATTTCCATCCCGCTCTCCTCAGCGGCGATTCGGTAGGCCTCAGCCATTCCGACCAGTTGGTGCGTCGGAAGCGTCCCGGAGCGCATTCCACGCTCATGCTGTCCACCATGCTGCTGCTCGGCAATCCGACAAGCACCGCGCTTCACATAGAGCGCACCAACCCCTTTCGGGCCATGAATTTTATGCGCCGACAAGGATCCCAAATCAATTCCCAGTGTCTCTACAGTCCAATCCAATTTGCCGACCGATTGAGCCAGATCCGAATGCATGACTGCACCCGCCTGATGCGCCAAGCGGGCAATTTCCTGAATCGGTTGCACAACCCCAGTTTCGTTATTGACCAGCATAACCGATACCAGCAAGGTATTGCCGTCT
>ERZ802822.2225-NODE-2225-length-10932-cov-7.073883_pt1 | contig 10932 bp, 10 predicted proteins | sample MGYA00345649_ERZ802822 | MGnify/ENA primary metagenome ERZ802822 (study PRJEB30503, sample SAMEA104212359) | marine metagenome | biome: Westerlies Biome; feature: [SRF] surface water layer (ENVO:00010504) within the epipelagic zone...; material: water... | reverse complement strand
AATCTGACCTAAGAAAAAATTAATATTATCGGGTACATAAAATTTTGATAATAAAACATTAAAATACTTTTCTGACAGATTATACTTCTCATTATCAAAACATAATAAAGCAATCCTAAAAATAAAATCATCGTCAGATGGGTCAATACTTATGAGTTTTTCAATGAGTGGAATCGCATGATTTAACTTTTTTTCTTTAAGATAGAGCATTAAAAGTTCAAATGAGACTTCTCGGTCTAAAAGAGATGAAGATTCAATAAAACTTTCTAATGTTGATATGGCTTTGTTTGTTTTATTTAATTGGGAGAGTGACTTTGCATACTTCCTGGTTAATGTTCTATTTTTTTTGAAATCAATATCTTCTATGTATAAAACAGCAAGCTCATCAATGTCATTTCTTTGTAATATATTAATATAGGATAATAAGATTGTTTTATCTTTATATCTCGGAAGATTCAACTCAAAATAATCTACTATATTCTTTGTAATTATATTTCTTGATAAAATACTTTCAATATCAACATAGGATTCATTTTTATTTTCTAAGTATAGGTTGTATAAAAAATCGAAATGTACATTTGCTGATTGATATTGCTCAAGTTCTATATATGCAGAAAATGCAGCTTTACGAGCATAGATATTTTGGTCATCTAGTTCTATCCATCTATTCACGATTGTCATGACTGAATCAAATTTATTAAGCTCTCTTGCTCTATTTATCATATTCATAAAATCAGTCTCATTGCTGAAATAGCTTATGTTCGATGTAAATGTATCAATAGCATCATTAGTCCTCCCCTTGTGAAGCAGTAATTCTATGACTATTTTATAATATGCATAATTGTATTTTAAATCTGAACTTTTATATGAGATCTCCTTTTTAAAATCCCTCTGTTCAGAATTGATCTGTGAGCCACATGATGTAAGAAATAAAAGGCTAATTAATGCTACAAATTTCATATTTTTTACCATCTATGTATAATAGCACATGCTAATATGTTAATAAGGAAACAAAAATGACCATATCAGTTATAGGGCTTAATCATAAATCTGCTAATTTAGACATAAGAGAAAAATATTCTTTTACAGGCGATGCTTGCTCTTTGTTGCTTCGAAGAATAAAAAAAATACCTGAGATAAACGAGGTCCTTGTTGTTTCTACATGCAATAGGACCGAGATTTATACAGATAGTGAATCAGGATCAGATGATATTCAAAATTGGCTGGCGGGAGAAAAAGAATATCGACCTTTTATAAGTCATATGTATATTCATCGAGAAGAAGATGCAATAAGACACTTATTTAAAGTAGTTTCCGGACTTGATTCGATGGTAGTTGGTGAAAGTGAAGTTTTAGGACAAGTGAAAACATCTTATAAGATTGCCCTAGAAAATAAAACCATAGATAGTAAATTGAAAAGGTTATTTGAATATTCGTTTTCTGTGGCAAAAAATGTTAGAACAAATACAGATATAGGTGGTAATGCTATATCTTTCATGTATACATCAATTCTACTTGTAAAAAAAATATTCTCTAACATCGAAGAAAAAAAATGTTTATTAATAGGTGCGGGTGAAATGACTCAGCTTGCATTAAAATATCTAAAATCAAATAACGTAAACGACATTACTATTTGTAATAGAAAAGAAGAAAAAGGTAAAAAGTTAGCCTTCGATAATAATTGTAGATATTCTCATTTGAATAATTTATCCAACATCATTCATGAATACGATATAGTAATTACATCGACATCAAGTTCCCTTCCGCTTATAGGAAAAGGTAATATTGAGAGCGCTCTTGACAAAAGGAATAACCAATCCATTGCTCTTATTGATCTTGGTGTGCCTAGAGATATAGAATCACAAATTAAAAATCTGGATAATGTATATCTCTATACCATTGATGATCTCGGTGAAATCATTGAAAAGAATTATAAGATTAGAGAAAAGTCGATAGAACAAGCTGAAGAGATAATCAAATTTAAAATTATTGAATACAAAAATTGGCTTTCTGAAAATAACAGTTCTGAAGTTATAAAGAATTATAGAGAATATGTTGATGATATTGCAAAGGGCATTGTGATAAAAGCTAAAAGGATGTCAAAAAATGGAGATAACATAGACTCTATAATTGAATATATATCTGAGTCTCTTAAAAATAAGCTGGCACATGAAACCACAATAAAGTTAAGAGAGCTTTATCCACATTTAGATGAAGACAAAGTTCAAAGACTTAATGATATTTTCAAAGAAAACTAATGAATCAAGAATTAAGAGCCAAACTTGAGAATCATGTCTCAAGTTATAAAGATATTACCCATCAATTAAGCACACCTGAAGTCTATTCTGATAGGAGTCTTATGAAAACACTTAATCAAAAACTTACAAAACTAGAACCTGGTGTTAAATTATTTCAAAAGTATCTTAATATCGAGAAATCAATTATTGAGACAAAAGAACTCCTTGAAGATGAAGATAAAGAAATGAGAGCAATAGCTCAAGAAGAATTAAAAAATCATGAACAATTGTTAAAAGAAATTGAAAATAAAATAATTGAAGCAACGGTGGAAAAGGACCCTAATGATTCGCGAGATATATATATGGAAATCAGAGCAGGTACTGGTGGAGAGGAGGCAGCTATATTTGCTGGTGATTTATATAAAATGTACTCGAAATTCTCTGAAAAAAATAAGTGGGATATTGAAATTATCAATAGCAATATCAGTGATCATGGAGGATTTAAAGAAATAATTTTCAAAATTATTGGATCTAATGTTTATAGCAATCTTAAGTTTGAATCAGGGACTCATAGAGTACAAAGGGTGCCAAATACTGAAACTCAGGGTCGAGTACATACCTCAGCATCTACAGTAGCTGTCTTGCCTATAGTTGAACAAGTAGATGATATTGATATTAATCCTGCAGATTTGAGAATTGACACATACAGGGCATCTGGCGCGGGTGGACAACATGTAAATAAAACAGATTCAGCTGTAAGAGTCACTCATATACCAACAGGTATTGTCTCAGAGTGCCAAGACGATAGATCACAACATAAAAATAAAGCAAAAGCGATGGAGTACTTACATTCCAGGCTTTTATCTGCTGAACAAGAAAAACAAAAAAAAGATACTGATGAAAGTAGAAAAAAACAAGTAGGATCTGGTGATCGTTCAGAGAGAATAAGGACGTATAATTTCCCACAAGGTAGAGTCACAGACCATCGAATTAATCTAACTCTATATAAACTTGAACAACTCATTGAGGGTGATATTGAACCACTAATAGAAGCTCTTAGAGAAGAATCTAGAAAGTAATGAGAATTTTACAAGCCCTCAAAAAATACACAAAATTTGTTGAGCAGTTTACCAATCAATCACAGTCAGAATCTAAAATTGAAGCCGAGCATATATTTATGTTTGTTCTAAATGTAAATAGGCCAAAACTCTATGAGCAATTTAATAATACTCTTTCTAATTATAATAATAAAAAAATTGAAGATATTATGGAATTAAGGAAAAATAAGCCTTTATCATATATATTAAAAAGACATGTATTTTATAAAGATGAGTTTTATATTAATGATAATGTCTTAATTCCAAGGCCAGAAACGGAATCAATTATTGACGAAGTGATAAGACAAGGTGATTTATTATTCAAAGAAAAGAAGAAATGTATTTTTCTGGATGCTGGTACAGGATCAGGATGTGTTGGAATCACAATTGCAAATCAAAGGCCGGAATGGAAAGTATTATTGTTAGAACTTTATTCTGAAGCAATTGAAGTTGCAAAAATAAACTTAAAGCTATGTAAAAAAAATAACATAAATTTAATTCGTTCTGATTGGCTAAAACCAATAGCTAATAATTCATTTGATTTTATATTCAGTAATCCTCCATATATAGGAATCAATGATGAATCTATTGATGAATCCGTAAAATGTAATGAACCCGCTTCATCCCTGTTTTCGATGAAAAATGGCCTTGAAGATATTAATAAAATTATTGAATATTCAACGGAGGCGTTGTCAAAAAATGGAATTTTATTTTTGGAAAATGGAACTGGCCAATCAAAAGACATTTCAGCACTTTTAGAATTAAATGATTTTACAGACATAAGGGTACACATAGATTATAATGGACACGATAGATTCACATCATCTCGGAAAAATAATGGATAAAAAAATAATAAAAAAACTTACTTACTTATCAAAACTCAGTATTCCAGAAAGTGATATAGATGAACTTTCTAAAAATCTAGACAATATATTGAAACTGATTGGTGAGATAGATGCTGCGCCCACAGATGGCATGTTACCTATGGCCCACCCTCTAGACTTTACTCAGCCTCTTAGGGACGATGTATGTAAAAAAAATATCAACAGAGATGCAAATCAGCATGACTCTTCAAAAACAAAAGATGGTTATTATACCGTGCCAAAAATATTAGACTGATATGACCTATAAATCTGTAACTGAAATTCTTGAAGCAATTAAAAAGAAAGATATTAGTGCGACTGAGATAACAAAAGAATATTTGAAACGTATCAAAGCGTCTGATGACCTGAATTGCTTCATAACACTTACCGAAGATTCTGCTTTAAATAGAGCTAAAGAAATTGATAAGGATATTTCTAAAAATAATCTTAAGCCGCTTTCAGGATTACCAATAGCTCAAAAGGATATATTTTGCACAAAAGGAGTAAAGACATCATGTGGATCTAAAATGTTAGATAATTTTATCAGTCCATATGATGCAACAGTTGTTGATAAATTAAATGAAGCAGGGACTATAATGCTTGGCAAAACAAATATGGATGAATTTGCTATGGGGTCCTCTAATGAAACAAGTTTTTATGGTGCAGTTAAAAACCCATGGGATTATGAATATGTTCCAGGGGGATCTTCTGGAGGATCAGCCTCAGCAGTTGCAGCAAGGATTTCTCCTTGTTCGACAGGGACAGATACAGGCGGTTCAATTAGACAGCCAGCGTCACTGTGTGGTATTTGTGGATTGAAGCCAACATATGGAAGAGTCTCAAGATTTGGAATGATTGCATTTGCCTCGAGCCTAGATCAAGCGGGTCTATTTACCACAGATGCACTAGATGCTGCGGTTTTATTAAAAGAAATATCAGGTCATGATCCAAAAGACTCTACAAGCTCAACTGTTGAAGTTCCAAACTATCATGACTACTGTATTAATTCTGATAAAAAAAACTTTACAGTTGGTATTCCAGAAGAATTTGTTAATGACTTGAATGATGATGTAAAAAATTCATTTTATGAATCAGTCAAAATTCTAGAAAATATTGGATGCAAAATTAAAACAATTAATTTAAAACATACGGGCTTAGGTGTATCAGCATATCAAGTGGTAGCTCCTGCAGAGTGTTCTTCTAATCTCTCTAGATTTGATGGTGTAAGATATGGGCATAGATCTAAAAAATCAGAATCACTGGAAAGTTTATATCGAGAATCAAGGTCTGAAGGCTTTGGTAAAGAAGTTAAAAGAAGAATTTTAGTTGGGACTTATGCTTTATCAGCAGGCTATTATGATGCATATTACCTTAAAGCACAAAAAGTTAGGAATTTAATTGCTCAAGACTTTAGTCAAGCATTTGAAAAAGTAGACTTAATTTTAGGGCCAACAACACCAGATAAAGCATTTAAGATAGGTGAAAAAATGAATGATCCGATTGCAATGTACTTATCTGATGTTTATACAGTTAGCACTAATTTAGCAGGCCTTCCAGCAATGTCCATACCAATGGGTTTTAAGGAGGGTATGCCCCTAGGTTTACAAATAATAGGCAATCATTTCGATGAGAAAGATATTCTTAAACTATCCTATTTATATCAAAAAGAAACGGATTGGCATGTACAGGAACCGGGGGCTTAGTATGTGGGAAACAGTGATAGGACTAGAAATTCATGTACAACTTGCAACCGATAGTAAGTTATTTTCCTCATCGTCAACTAATTTTGGTTCTGAACAAAATACACAAGCATCAATTATTGATTTAGCCATGCCAGGTGTACTTCCTGTTTTAAATAAAAAGGCCGTGGATATGGCAATAATGTTTGGGTTAGCTGTAGATGCAAAAATTGCTGATAAATCCATATTTGCTCGTAAAAACTATTTTTATCCTGACTTACCTAAAGGCTACCAAATTTCTCAGTATGAGCTTCCTGTCGTGTATGACGGGAAACTAGAAATAAACGTAGAAGGCAAAAGCAAGACCGTAGGAATTACAAGAGCTCATCTAGAGGAGGACGCAGGAAAATCAATACATGACCTATTTGACGGAGAGAGTGCTATTGATTTAAACAGAGCTGGAACCCCTCTTATAGAAATTGTCTCGGAACCTGATATGAGATCTGCAAAAGAAGCAGTAACATACTTAAAAAAGATACACTCAATTGTTAAGTCTCTCGGGATAAGTGATGGCAATATGGAGGAAGGTTCATTTAGATGTGATGCTAATATATCTTTGAGAAAACCAGGAGAAGATTTTGGTATTAGGGCTGAAATAAAAAATATTAATTCTTTCAGATTTGTTGAGAATGCAATAAATTACGAGATAGGTAGACAACAAGATATTCTTGAGTCAGGCGGAGAAGTAAATCAAGAAACTCGTTTGTATGATCCAAAAAAAGATGAAACTCGCCCAATGAGATCAAAAGAAGAAGCAAATGATTACCGATATTTTCCTGATCCTGATTTATTACCAGTAGAAATTACCGAAAAACAAATATCTGAAATTAAAAAAAGTCTTCCAGAGTTACCCGATGCTAAGAAAGAAAGATTCATCGTGGAATATGGTCTAAAGAATGATGATGCAGAAATATTATCCTCATCATTAGACTTATCTGAATATTTTGAGAAAGCTAGTAGTAATGTTTCATCAAAATTCCAGCTACTTGCAAACTTCATTCTTAGTGAAGTAGTAGGTTTATCTAATAAACATAGCCTTGATATCTCAAAAGCTCCAGTTAGTTCTGAGGAAGTAGCTAAATTGGTTACATACGTAAGTGATGAAAAAATATCTATAAAACAAGCTAAAGAGGTATTAAATGAATCTTGGCAAAATAAAACTGATGTGGATGAGATAATAAAATCTAAGAATATAGAACAAATATCCAATATTGATTTATTATCAGATGAGGCAAAGAAAATACTGGAAAAGCACCCTAAAGAAGTTCAAGATTATAAAAATGGTAAAGATAAACTCATGGGATTTTTTGTCGGACAAGTCATGAAAGAAACACAAGGAAAAGCTAATCCAAAAGCTTTAAATCAAATATTAAATAAGTTATTAAAAGGTGAATAAATGCTTAATTTCATAAAACAAATCGCTGGAATGTTTTCAACCGATATATCAATTGATCTTGGAACTGCAAATACCCTTATATATATGAAAGGCAAAGGTGTTGTTCTAGATGAACCCTCTGTAGTTGTCGTTAGAGATGATAAGGGATCTAATAAAAAAGTTGAGGCAGTCGGTATAGAAGCAAAAAATATGTTGGGCAGAACTCCAGTTGGATTAACTGCAATACGTCCGCTCAAAGATGGTGTTATTTCAGACTTCACAATTTGTGAAAAAATGCTTCAACACTTTATAAAAAAAGTACATAAAAGTGCGTGGTTCAGACCAAGCCCTAGAGTTCTAATATGTGTGCCTTGTGGTGCTACACAAGTAGAAAGGAGGGCAATAAGAGAATCTGCAACAGGAGCTGGGGCTAGAGTCGTTCATCTTATTGATGAGCCGATGGCAGCAGCCGTTGGTGCTGGAATGCCATTAGATGAACCAAGAGGTTATATGGTGTGTGATATAGGTGGGGGTACATCAGAAGTAGCTACCATTTCACTTAATGGCATTGTCTATGCATCATCTACAAGAATAGGTGGTGATACATTCTCAGAATCTATAATAAGTTATGTAAGAAGAAATTATGGTTGTGTAGTTGGTGAGCCGACTGCTGAAAAGATAAAGCATGAAATCGGATCAGCTTACCCCACAAGTGATCTCTTAGAGATAGAAGTGAAAGGAACAAACCTGGCTGCTGGTGTACCTCAATCATTTACAATTAATAGCAATGAGACACTGGAAGCTTTGCAAGAATCCCTTCAGGGTATCGTTTCTGCAGTAAAAACAGCACTCGAAAACACTCCACCTGAACTAGGTGCAGATATACATGAACGAGGAATGGTTCTTACTGGAGGCGGCGCATTATTAAAAGACCTTGACCTTCTCATTAAAGAAGAGACAGGAATGAATGTTATAGTTGCAGAAGATCCTTTAAGCTGTGTTGCTAGAGGCGGTGGTAAAGTACTTGAGATAATAGACGAAAAAGGGGTTGAATTCCTCTCAACTGACTAGATTGTGTCTTCATCTATTTTTAAAAAAAGTGTAACTAATTTTTATCTACTTTTATTTCTAATTAGTCTATCTATACTAAGTATTATAGTTGACTTAAAATATCCTTCTACAAATTTTACTCGAACTGTGGTAAATGACTTCATCGTAAGCCCTATTCAATACATTGTGAAAACACCATCTAGTTTTTTTTATAGCCTATTAGAAGAAACAGAAACAATTGCCCAATTAGAGTCAAAAATAGAAAGACTTGAGAAAGATAATAAAATGATGAAGATGAATCTTCAAAAAATAGATATTTTAGAAGATGAAGTTTCACGTTTGAGGTCTATTAAAAGAATAATGTCAAAGAAATTTGAAAATATTCAGATAGCTAGAGTTATACAAGGAGATGTGATACCAAATAAAGAATCTATTAAGATCAACATTGGATCTAATGATAAAGTAATAAAGGGACAAACTGTGATGGGTGCAAACGGTCTCATAGGGCAAATAGTAGAAGTTGCTCTGTACTCTAGTAAAGTGCTTTTAATAACTGATGTTAACAGTAATGTTCCAGCAATAATAACCAGAACGGGTAAACAAGTAATAATTAAAGGTCGCTCACAGGATGATTTGTTAGAAATCTCTTTTACCGATGACACAGACATTAAATCTGGTGACTTGATAGTGACATCTGGTCAAGCAGGAAGATTTATTGCATCTTTAAATATTGGCAGGATAGTTAAAATTGAGATGAATGAAGGAGAGAGGTTTGCAGAAGTTGTGGTAGAGCCATCAGAATATATAGAAAATATTAATGAGGTCATAGTTACACCAGATGAATATAAGGATAAATAAATGTTAATAATCTTACTAACATTAGTTATAGGTCTCATGCTTACTCTAATGATGTTGCCATTAGGATATATAGCGCCTGAATGGATATTACTAATAAATATCTACTGGGCCATAGCTTTGCCATCAAATACTAAGATGTTATTGGCATTCGTATCTGGATTCTTTGTAGATATAGTTTTAGGCCAACCGTTGGGTATTTCATCTCTAAGTTATGTAATTTTTATATATATAATTCTTTCTTTATACAACTCCCTTAGGTATATGACAGTGCCTCAACAAATGATTGTACTTTTCCTTTTATTAATAGTGAAACAGCATTTCTTTATTTGGACTTTCTATATGTTTGGTCTTGATATAGATTATCAAACTCTCATCATAAGTTCATTCGTCACTGCAGCTCTTTGGCCATTGATTTATTTCTCGTTAAGATATGCTAGAAGGAAATGGGTTGTCAATGAAGGATAATGAAAGATGAAATTTTAGATATTAATAAAATTCTTAAAAGTTCATCTGATAATATTTCCATTAAAAAAACTAAAAAAGGTCTCATGCTTGTAGATCATACAATTAAAATGACTTTTTCTTTAGAGCTGGATGATTACGACAACATAATCAGACAGAATAAAAAACATGTTCTTAGTAAAATACTTAAAAAAGATCAACTAATGGTCCTTGATTGCACGGGAGGATTTGCAAAAGATTCTGCTATTATTTCTTCACTTGGAAACAATGTTACTATGATTGAAGAGAACCTAATTGTGATGAGAATTCTAAAAGATGCTATGAGCAGAATACAAAATAGAAAAGTTACTGATATATTCAAAAGTATTACTACTAAATTAGGAAGCTGCCTAGAATACATAAAAAATACAAAAAAAATATATGATTATATATATTTCGATTTCATGTTTAATAATTGTAGTACTGCTTTACCTTCAAAAAGAGAGCAATTTCTGAGAAAAATAGTGAAAAATGATATTAATACTAATAAAATGATTGAAAAAGATATTACATATATTCCAGGTCTATTGAAAATTTTTGACGAAGTTGTTGTTAATGCAATTGATCATTCTATGCGTCTTAAATCAGACCAATTATCGGGTAAAGAAAATATTAAAAATGTTACTGTATCTAGAATTTCATATGGCATTCCAATAGGTGGGGAATTAGAATATGTTGATAACACCACACTTGGCAGAGCTATCCAAGGAAGGAGGGAAATTAATTAATGTCTATAAAATCAGATAAGTGGATCATAGATCAATCAGAAAATCATCAACTTATTTCTCCCTTTGAAGCCACTCAGATTAGAGAATTTAATGGTGAAAAAATTGTATCTTATGGCGTCTCGAGCTATGGATATGATGTCAGGTGCTCTAACGAATTTAAGATTTTTACAAATACTCATTCAGCCATAGTTGATCCAAAAAAATTTGACCCGAATAGTTTTATAGATGTTACAGCAGATGAATGTATTATTCCTCCAAACTCATTTGCCTTAGCCAGAACAATTGAATATTTTAAGATCCCTCGTTCTGTCTTAACCTTGTGTTTAGGTAAATCAACTTATGCTAGATGTGGGATTATTGTAAATGTAACACCTCTCGAGCCAGAATGGGAAGGTCACGTGACATTAGAATTTTCAAATACTACTAATCTGCCCGCTAAAATTTATGCTAATGAAGGTGTAGCACAAATGATTTTCTTTGAATC
>ERZ802822.2224-NODE-2224-length-10941-cov-12.450387_pt1 | contig 10941 bp, 9 predicted proteins | sample MGYA00345649_ERZ802822 | MGnify/ENA primary metagenome ERZ802822 (study PRJEB30503, sample SAMEA104212359) | marine metagenome | biome: Westerlies Biome; feature: [SRF] surface water layer (ENVO:00010504) within the epipelagic zone...; material: water... | reverse complement strand
CTGGCAGCCCACGGTCTGCCAGACGATGCGACTCGAGCAGGACCAGCTGCTGGGGTCGAGTGCTCGGGCCTGGCTCACAGCATTGAACATGAAGGGCTGGACTGCGGAGGAAAAGGGTTATCTCGACACATCACAATTCACCTCCCGACACGGTGATGGAGGGATGACAGATGCCGCTCAGCTGCTCATCGCAATGATGTATGCCAAGATGAATACGGAGCGATTCAATCTTAGGGGGAAGACGAATTCATGTCTTCTGGGGGAATTTAGTATCTACAAGTCCAGTGATTGGTCTGAAGTTCACAGGGGTTTCGTGGAGAACCTGTCGCCAGAGCTCAGGGAGCTGTACTTCACGCTTCCAAGTCAATAGTCAATGCGTGCCTCTTCTCATTCGCGCGTTGATCAAGAGTTGGTTGATGGCCATCCCTGTTTACGGGAGCCTCGCCTGAACAGTTGAACGACCAAGAGGGCAGTGAACAATGAGCGATGGCCGGTGTGCTCGTGATGAGCATCCTGGCTGTCCGGGCAGGGACCTGATGTGCTCAGATATGTGGGCTGCTCCCGGCACTCCAGGGCGCGTGTCCCCAGAAAGAATGTGATGCGAAGGGCTTTGCCTCAAGGCGTTGGGTCTGGAGGAGCACTTGAGTCCCCTGTCCATCGAGCCTGGCAGCTCTGCTCAGTAGGCTGAACGTTGGTGAATTAAAAGGGCAAAGGAATGGCCGCTGATCACGCGCTTCTCAAGGAAGTCGCATTGGAGCTTTGGAACACGACCAAGAAACTGCGGCCGGGGCTGCCGAAGGCGCCTCGGGCTCAGTTGGTTCTCAAAGCCCTGATGATCATTGGTGATGTCAGTGATCAACTGGAAGCAGCCATGGTTCTGGGCCTGATCGCTGAGCAAGAGCCGGATGATGAGACCGAGCAGCTGGAGGATGGGGAAGACAAAACTGTCGAGCAAGACGAGAGCGACAACAGCCGGTCGACGCCGCGGGTTGTGCGCAAGCGCTCTGGTTCTCGCTGAAGTGATTCATCTCTCCCCACTCGATCAGGGTGGGGGAGATTGATCAGTTGAGCTGACCGCGACTGAGATGGTCTAGGTCGATATCGCTGTAAAACAGCTTCAGATCGTTGTCATAGCGATCAGCGACGAGCTGGACGAGTCCTGAGTCTTCGAAGTACCGAACGACGTCGCTGTGATCGTCACCTCGACGACGATTCTTTTCGGGAAGATTGCCGAGAGTTGGCAATCGTTCTTGTCTCAAACGTCGTTGCAACTGTTGCCAATCGCTTTCCATGGTTTCCAGGCGTCCAATGAAACTGGGGATGAGTTGACCATCGAGGCAAAGAATGTTGCTTTGAGGTAGCAGATGCACATCAAGGTCAGCATCGCTCGTCGTCGCAATGCATTCCAGAAAAGCTGAAAAAGCTATGCCGTGCTTCAGTCCCATGGCTTGCATAGGCCCGGGGGCCTCGTCCAATTCCAGAATCTTGTTGTTGTAGGCGGATACCAGTCGATCAAATGGATTGCGCACGAAGCTGAAGCTGAAGTGCGTGCCACGGCACATACGAGCGGAGTGATTGTCCACCATGGAGGTCTCTCCATGGGTGCCTTTGCTCCAGAACGCGTCCGAGGTGGTGCGTAATCCCTTCTCGGGTGAAGTCGTCAGTAGCCGGTAGAGACAAGCTTTGATCGAGCTGTTCGCAACTTTTGGGACTCGGCCATACAGCAGAGGCAGGTCGCGAAACTGAATGAAATGACGCTCGTTCACAGGTCCCAGTAATCGCTGGGTTTTCCCATGTATGCCAGCATTTGTAGGCTGTCAGGGCGGATACGTCGCAGAACTCGGCGTTTCAATCCGTCGCTCCACTGTGGTTTCTCAACGTGACCTCGCCCTTTATCTCCGGCCTGATTTTCTTTGGGCAGTTGACCATTGGCGTCTAGAAGTCTTTTGACCCTTGGTTTTACACCAAGAAAGTTCATCATGCTGCGTAGTGAACGCCGGGGTGAGCTGAGGAGATCTTCGAAGGTCATGCAATAAATCTGATCATCTGGGTAAAACCGACGGAAGGCAGATAGGCGCTGGTAGTACATTGAGCAGCCAACAATCAGCTTGCGCAGGTGGCGGTCACGCATCAATTCACTGAAGTCAGCGCAGTCTGGATTGCGACCCCGATAGTGACGCCATTGGGAGACGATTCGCTCCAGTGGGTGACGAACGATATAAATCAATTTGAGATCTGGCAGGTATCGATGCATTAACTCTGGTGTCCGGCTGAAGGAATGCAGACCACTGGCGTACATCGTGCTGCCTTCTCCCCTCAGCGGAAAATCTTTGCCCTTTTTGAATCTCGTGGCATACCAGTCCCAGCCTTTTTTGTAATAACGACCGAAGAATTTGGGCTCCTTGGGTTTGCTGATGAAGACGTCTGGATGTTGCGGCAGAATTGTGGTGAGGGTTGTTGTGGCCGATTTTGCAGCGCCAATGATGATGAAATTGGGGAGAGAATCATGATGCTGAGCCACGATTTCGGCATGCTTGCCGCGAAGACCCTTCCGGATCAATTTCATGGAACTCGGGTCGGATGTCATGTCAAATGTGTTGATCAAGCACTTAGCTTTTTGCGTTGACGCTTCTTGGCCTTGACCACGCCTCGCTGAAGAGGGGGCAGCTTGTTGAGTTGATGACCGTCGAGCAAGACGTCGACGCTGTAGTCACCATAGAAGCGCTTGAAATCTTCTTCATAGCGTTCGATGACTCTGTCAATCAGCGCTGTGGAATGGAAGAGCACGCGAATATCGCTGCGCCCTTCACGACGGACATTTTTCTGTGGGATGGCCCCAAGCGTGGGGAGACCCTCCAATTTCATCCGGCGACGTAAGCGTCTCCAATGATCATTCATATGTTCCATGCGCCCGACGAATTTGGGGACGAGTTTGTTCGCGCAAAGCAACATCTCGGTCTGCGGACGAACATGGTTGTCCATCAGCTCGGGATCGGCCTTGCAGACAATGTCGATGAAATGATCAAAGGCCATGCCGTGGTGGAGACCCATTGTTTTCATGGGCATCGGCACATCCTCAATCTCCAGAATCTTGTTGTTGTAGGCCGCGACTAGCCGGTCGAACGGATTGCGAACAAAGCTGAAACTGAAGTGGCTGGAACGCAGTCGTCTGGCCTGCTGAGGGGTAACCAACTGGGTCTCACCATGGGTGTTTTCACGCCAGAACCGATCAGCCGTGGTTTTGATGCCTCCATCGGGACGATGGGCCAACAGCTTGCATAGCGTGGCTTTGATCGAGGAGTTAGCCACCTTCGGGACGCGCCCGTATAACAGCGGAATGTCGCGAAACAGGATGAAGTGCCGAGGCGACTTGCTCATGCCGCCGCAGCTGCTTCCAGGCGTTCAAGAGCCAGCCAGGCACCCTCACCCCCGTTTTTATGACCCTGCCAGATCTCGGGGATGAATGACGCTTTGGGGCAGTGGTGATGAATCTGCTCGAACAGCTGCACCCAGTCGATGTCACCGTCCTGAATTTGCAACCCTTCACCGTCCACATCCTTGGCATCCGCCAGATGCAGGTGTGCTGTGAACGGCAGGATCTGATCGAGGAACTGACGGAATGGAATGTGTTGATGATTGCAGGCGAGTTTTGAGTGGGAGACGTCCAGACAGACGCGCATTCCCTGCTCTTCACAGAACTGGCGGATGAAGTCCTGGTCCACGAACAGGTTGTGGAAGCGTTGCCCACCGAAGTGCCAGGGGAAGGGGGGCATCGTCTGGGGAATGATCTCCACTTCGCTAGCGGTGTTGAGTTGCTGCAAGCTCGCAATCAGCCGCTCGCGCAGGGGCTCACGCTCGCTGCGATTGAGGTGATGGTGTTCGGAAAAGCCGCCCACATTGGTCACTAGCAACACCGGATCCGGGCACTGGAAGCGAGTCCTCAGATCCCTGGAGATGTCGATCACCCGCTGCAGTTGTCCGATCGAGTGGCTCCGATAGCTCGAGTCCTCCGTGCAGAGGTCCAAGGTGTGGTCGCCGGCGAACAGCTCCGGGGCATGCACCACCAGGCCGATGCCCTGCCGATCTGGAAGGACCTGATTGAGGTCAACCTCCAGATCCTTGTAGCTGAGGTGGATCTCCACCAGATCGAGGTTGCTGACCTCAGAAAAGACCTTGATGTCGTGGTAGCGAACGGGCAGACCAAACGGTTGTTTGAAGCGGTAGTGGCGTGGAGTCGCCGCCGGTGTTTCCAGATCAGATGGGAAGAACACCTCCCCTTGAGCCTTGGCCACGGGTAAGCGTCGACCGATCAGATCCTTCAGCCGGTTGGGTTGCAGACCCTGGCCTGGGCTCTGGATGCGCACCATCGCTTCGGTGATCTCCGTCCCGGCCGGCACATCACAGGCCGCCACAAGGCTTTTGGCCAGCACCTCACGGTTCATCATCTCGCCCTGGCTGATGCTGCGCTCGCCGCCCTGGCCCATGGATTCTTCCACCCGGCGGATGCCCTGCATCATCTGAGCGAATTCATCCGGCAGCAGGCTCACTTTGTGGTCGTTGCCCTCCATGCCCCGGTCGATGGTGATGTGTTTTTCGATCACCGCTGCCCCCATCGCCACTGCCGCGATCGGTACCTCAATCCCCCGTTCGTGGCCGGAGTAGCCAACCGGTGCATCCGCCAGTTCCCGCAGGCGCTCCAGGTAGCGCAGGTTGACGTCCTTGAACGGCGTTGGATAAGTGGAATTGCAGTGCAGCAGCACGTAGTTCGCTCCCTCCTGCTGCAGGTGACGGATGCCGGAGCGGATCTCCAGTTCGCTGGCCATGCCGGTGGAACAGATCAGCGGTTTGCCGGTGGCGGCCAACTGGCTGATCAGGGCGTGATTGGTGAAGTCGGCGGAGGCCACCTTGAACCCCTCCATGCCCCAGCCATTCAGCTTCTCAAGGCTGGTCTCATCCCAGGGGGTGCACAGCGGCACGAGCCCTTTTGAGGCGGCGTAGTCGAAACAGCGGAACAGCTCGTCATCACTCAGCTGGAACCGCTCCAGCAGATCCAGGGTGTACTGGGTCCCCAGATCGGACGCCATGTCGTTGCTGTCTCCGGCGTTGCTGTACAGCTTCGACATGTCCCGCATCTGGAACTTGGCGCAGTCAACACCAGCCGCATGGGCGGCATCGATCAGCTGCAGAGCGATACCGATGTCGCCGTTGTGGTTGTTGCCGATTTCGGCAATCACGAAACTGGGCTCGCCATCACCGATGCGGCGGGAGCCAAGCTGCAGACCGTCTGTGGAAGGTAAGGCGACCGCCACGATCCGGCCATGGCTATCCAGCAGTGGCAGGGCAATGATCCGCGACGTCAGCAGACCGGCCAGTTCTGCAGGAGGCGTGCCCTCTGCCGCACTGCGGCAGTCGGAGTTCATCGCCGCCGTTACCGGACGGTTCAGGTCGATGTCGCCGCAACTGGCAATCCAGCGACGAAAGTCACCATCGGTGAGAACACCCTGCAGGATGCCGGACTCCGACACCACAAAAATCAACCGCGATTGGTTGGCGGTGATCTTGCTCAGGGCTGAAAGAATCGTGTCTTCTGCAAAAACAACGAACTGGGTGAAGTTCCTCTCGATCTGGATGCCCTTCACAGTTCGCCCCGCAGGTGCCTAAGCAGAACTTCGAGACACTACCCCACGTCCCTGTAGGTCACGCTCAGCAGCAGGCGCCTGATGATCCGGTTTCGTTGCTGAACAGCCCGCAAACGTCGGGCCACATTGCGATGGGTTGGTCGCATCAGGCTTCCGAGTTGCAACAGGCTCTGAGCTTCCTCCCAGTTTTTCTCTCGGATGGCATGTTCTGCGTCGCGGCGCAGCTGGGTGAAACTGAGGTTCGCATTGGAGAGATACCCGGCTTTCGTGCTGAGGCGTTCAGGTTGATCGGCACGCAGCTGGCGTAGAGCCTCGATCAGCTCCACAGGGTCGAGATTCGTGCCGTAGCCCATCCAGGCCAACCAGTCGGGGTCAGGCGACGGCAGCGAACGATCAAGGGCATCGAGGTCCTCAACCTGATCCAGGCAGCGCCAGACGCCAGATCCCGCGAAGACATGGCTGCCGTTGGCTGGATTGATGCCGAAATCGGCCATCACTACAGGCCTGCAGCCGACATCCAGGGCGTCGAAGAAGGCGGTGGAGGAGACGGTGGCCATCAACCTGGCCTGACCCAACAGGTCGGGCAAGGGTCGGTAGTCGAGCCGCAGATTCTCGGGGGGATGGCCAAGGGCCAGCTGGAGGGTGGTGCGGATGTGCTCGGTGGTGCTGTGGAACGTTGTCTCTCCAGGGGCGATGCGCGGTTTGATCAACACCTCCCAGTCAGGGGAACGCCGGGCCAGGTCGGCCAGGATCCGCACCATCTCAGCGCGGTCTGCAGGACTGGAAGGCATCACCACCTGTTCGGCGAACACCAGTTGCTTGCGGCGCTGCTCTTGGCTCAGCTGGGAATGATCCAAGCTGTTCTGACGATGCAAGCCAGTCAGCACTGTGCGCTGACTGCTGAAAGGACTGCTCTCCAGCATCCGTTCCAGGGCCTCACGATCCCGAGGTCCACTGAGACAGATGAGGTCGTAGCCCAGTCGCCAGCTCATGCCTTCCATGAACTTCTCCAGCACGACGCCGTTGAAGCCACAGAACAGCAGCGGCCGCTCACGACTGGGCAGCAATCCCAACGCCTGGCGGAAATCGCTGATTTTGCTGCCGGTGAGGTAGACGCCAATGGCATCGAAATGGTGCAGCTCTGGGTGGGTGAGCAGCTGCCCCATCTCAAGCCGCCAGAGTTCCCCGATGGCTGCGGCACGCTGCAGGATCGTGTCCGGTGTCCCGTCCCGTGGAATCGCGTTGATGGTGACCTGAACGTTGAGATCGGAGGGGAAGCGGCACAGCGCTTCACAGGCCAGCAATTGGCTGTCGCTGTCTCCGATCAGCAGCAGCCTGAATGGACCACTCATGGCATCAACTCCTCCAAGCGCTGGATCAGGCGCGCGGCGCCGTCGTGGACCCCCCAGCCCATGGACTGAAGCCAGGACGCGTTGACCGGCGGTAACGCCAACAGTTGATCCAAATGGTCGATTGTCTGCATGCGATGCATGAGTCCGCTGCCGAAGAACGCGGTGGTGCCCTGATCGGTGTGGATGCCGTAGTCGCCGATGAGCAGGGTTGGCCGGCCCCAGGCCATGGCGGTGAGGCTCCAGGGGGAACTGACGCTGAGACAGGCACTACAGCTGGCCAGCTGGCTCAGCAGCTGACCAGGAGCGCCAAACACCAGGTTGTCGGGGAAGGTCCAGTCGCTGGATTTGAACTTGGAGATCCAAGGCTGCCCTTTCTCCCAGGCGTGGTCGCGTTGGATGACGATCGACCAGTCCGGGGACGTTTCGGCCCAACGCATCAGTTGACGCAGCAGTTGTGCCTTGGCACCGACCTGGGTGGGAATGGTCTCCTGCACCAGGGCAAGCAGGGTGTGGGGCGGTGTTGGTGTGCCGCCGTTGAGGCCTCCGAGGGGGGGGCGTTCTGGAGAGAACCAATGCCCGATCGCTTCGATGTCTGGCGTGTCCAGGGTGTGGGGCCAGAACTGCGTGATCGCTTCGAGCTCCCGTTGCTGACGCTCTCCTGGCACCACCAACAGGTCACAACATTGGCGATTGCTCAGCTGACGCATCAGCCTGTCGCCGAGGGAGGCCCGGAGAGGCCCGCTGAACACCACAGCTGGACGCACACCACGCTGCCGGGCGAGTTCTCGGTGCGCGTTGGTGAAGCGCTCAAGCTGGTCTTTGCGACGGATGAACACGCCAACGGCGCTGGCGGAGTTCAGGAGTTCATGGCCCAGCAGATCCATCAGGGTCAAGGGGATCTGCGGCGTGATGGATGGCAGAGGACTGTCTCGGCGTGAGGACAGCGCCGGTCCAATGGTGAAACAGGCCTGACCGCGCTGCTCGAGTTGCTGCGCCAGCAACTGGCAGGCCAGAGCGCTGCGGTCGTCATCACTGACCAGAAGGATCGTCATCGTTCCCTCAGCCACCGGGACAACCAGCCGAAGCCCACCAGACCATCACGAAGGCGACGCAGCAGGCTGCGGGTGCGGTGCCGTTTGCGCTGGCTGGAACGGGCCCCACCGCTGCTGAGCATGCGGCGGCCGCCATGGCGGATGGCGTAGGTCTGCCACTGACGGCTGCCCCAGCTGCCTGGCCCAAGGCCATCCGCGGGCAACGCTGAACGCTCTCGGTGTAACCGCTCCAGCAGAGAGGTCAGGAAGGTCTCGCGGCCGTGGGGTTGGAGGCCATGGCGATGCAGCCAATCGTCCTTGTGCGCTGGGGTGAAGGGGTCCGCAGCGATGGCCGCGAAGGTCGCTATGGCTCCGGATTCAGCAAAAAAGTGATTGCCCAGGCTTTCCGTGACACCGAGATCGCCGACAATTCGGGTGCTCACACCCATGGCCATGGCTTCAAGGGCTGCGGTGGACGACACGGTGATGGCGCAGCCGCATTGGCGCAGCAGTCGGGTGGCCGGTTTGAAACTGAGTTGCAGATTCGGGACCGTTTCACTCATCCGTTCGATCACACTGGCCATCTCACCGTGACGGCGGTGCAGCGTGCTCTCAATGCTGGAGGTGCGTGGCTTGAAGATCACCGGGTGGTCGGGCCAGGCTTCCGCCAGCTCCTTGAGTTGCTTGCAGATGTAGCGCCGCTGCAGGGGATGGGCCGGTATCGAGGGTTGCTCGAAGAACACGATCGACGGTTTGTCGGGGTCTGATCGTCTGGGTTCAGCGTTCCAAAGGAGCGGCAGCCCCGTCATCACGGCGTTGTCGCTGGACAGCCCCAGGGCCTGACGGCCGAGGCGATAGGTGGAGACGTCCTGCTCACTGTTGAGGCAGAGCAGATCAGCCCCGGAACGGTCCAGCATTCCCTCCAGGGCAAAGCGGAAGAGGATGCCTGGATACGCGCTGACCAGAACGGGGCGGTCTTTGTTGTGGCTCCATTCCTTAGCCAGCATCAGCAGCGCGTCACGACTGCGCTGGCCATCCAATCCCAGAATTAGGACGTCGGTGTCGCCCGCCATGGCTGCGGTAAGGCTGCGGAAGTCGCCCCAAGCCCCCTTTTTGATCGTGGTGCGGCGGTCGGTGCGGCTGATCTCCAGGCGTTGGCGGCGGGAGAGGGCCCGGTTGGACACCTGCAGCAGATGCAAGGTCGTCTCAGCTCCCTCACGCCGGCAGGCGGCGAGCAAGGTCATGGCCACCTTGCCGAAGGAGTCGAAGCAGGCGACGGCTGCCACCTTTCTGCCGGAGAGGCGCTTGTCGGCAGCGGGCGCCATCGTCGGGCTCCGGGAATCCGGCAAAACTAACCGGCAGTGAGAGCCGCAAGGCTGCGGCAGAGGGCCAGATCGGCCGGTGTGTCGATTTCCGGCCCGGCGTCGTCGATCACCACGGGTTGCCAAGGGGCACAAAAGCGGCTGCCGCTTTGCCGGAAGGCTGCGGTGGCCATGGCGTAGATGGCGCCGGTTTCCAGAAACGCCGGCTCCAGATCCTGCCGCCGTTGACGTGGCTGCTGGGGGTCGTGGTTGATGCCACGACCGTCATTGCGCCAGAGGAAGCCATGCCAGGGCATGACAGCGAAGGCACTGTTGATCTCCGGGGCCTCGAGTGTTTCCAGCACCCGGTCGATCTGTGCTCCGCTGGTGAAAGGAGACGTGCACTGCAGAAACACCAGCTGGGGGGGGAGCGGTCCCTGTTGTTCCAGGGTGTCCAGGGCATGCAGCAGGGCTGATTCGGAGCTGGCGGTGTCACCGGCGATGGCGACCGGGCGTTGCACCACTTCGGCGCCATGGGCTTGGGCCTCCGCCGCGATGGCGTCATCGTCGGTGCTGACGATCACCCGCTTCACCCTGCGGCTGTCCAGAGCTGCCCGCACGCTGCGCGCCACCAGGGAGAGGCCGCCAACGTGCTGCAGGTTCTTGCCGGGAATCCCCTTGGAGCCGCCCCGCGCTGGAATCACAGCCAGGGCTCCAGAGGAGGCGGTCATCGGAGAGGATTCAGATGCCTCCCTCCTACCCGATGATTCAGCGCTTCGGGGTGCCGGAGACTGGTTTGCTGGCCCACCGCACGGTGCCGGCGCTGCTGGCTCCAGCGCAGTTGCTGCCTGGACGTCGGCGGGATGTGGAGGCGTTGCTGGCCTGGGGACGACGCCCCAGTGCCCGGCGTGTGGAGCGATGGGGACGGCGCTGGCAGCTGCCGGTGTGGCACCTGGAGGATGGCCTGCTGCGCTCCTTGGCCAAGGGCCGCCAGCACCCGCCCCTGGCCTTGTTGGTGGATGACCTGGGAGTCCATTTTGATGCCACCCAGCCCAGCCGGATGGAGCAGCGGATTCAGCAACCGCTGACCCCTGCTCAACACAACCGTGCCCGTGAACTTCAGCAGCGGTGGTGTGCCCAGCGGCTGAGCAAGCTCAACCCCGCCCGGGAATCAGCGGCTCCAGCTGAGCCGTTTGTGCTGGTGGTGGACCAGTCCGCCGGCGACTGCTCCATCGGCCTCGGGCAGGCCGGGCCTGAGAGCTTCCGGCGCATGTTGCATGAGGCACTGCGGGATCAGCCGGACTGTCTGGTGGTGGTGAAAGTGCATCCGGATGTGATCCGGGGCCGCGCCCGGGGCCATTTCCGCCGTCAGGATCTGCAGCACCCGCGCATCCGCGTCTGCGCTGACGGATTGCACCCCGCCGCCCTGTTGGAGCAGGCCCAGGCGGTGTACGTGGTGACCTCCCAGATGGGGTTCGAAGCACTGCTCTGGGGGCGCATCGTTCACTGCTTCGGTATGCCGTTCTATGCCGGCTGGGGGCTGACACTGGATCGTCTGCCGGCTCCGGACCGTCGGGGGCAGATGGTGCCGTTGGAAGCGCTGGTGTATGCGGCGCTG
>ERZ802822.2223-NODE-2223-length-10942-cov-11.940819_pt1 | contig 10942 bp, 7 predicted proteins | sample MGYA00345649_ERZ802822 | MGnify/ENA primary metagenome ERZ802822 (study PRJEB30503, sample SAMEA104212359) | marine metagenome | biome: Westerlies Biome; feature: [SRF] surface water layer (ENVO:00010504) within the epipelagic zone...; material: water... | reverse complement strand
CGTTCCGCACCGCCGATCCTGCGCGCACTGTTACCTATCAGGTTGATCTCTCGGATAATGTGGACCCGTTCGGTGAGATCGATGTTAACGATAATCCTCGGGGATACTCTGGTGATGCACTGTACTTTAAGGCTGGGGCCTACAACCAATGCAGTACGCTCGACAAAGAGGGAATTTGGTATGCGGGTTGTGCTGGCACTGGAGACTGGGCGATCGATAGTGCCAACGGTGACTATACTTCAGTAGCGTTCCGCAGAATTCAGCTCTCTGGGTCCGTCGACCCTGGTCGAGGACGCTGATGAGTCAGGATACTGGCGGATGATGGGTCGTTTCGAACGTTTGCTTTTGGCGGCTATGGTCTCCAGCTGCGGTGGTGGGTCGGATCAGACGAGCGAGCTGATTTTTACGTCTCCCGTCAGCGCTCCAGCGCCCGAACCTGCGCCGGCACCCGAACCTGCGCCTGAGCCCGAGCCCGAGCCCGCGCCTGCGCCGGCACCCGAACCTGCGCCTGAGCCGGAACCCGAACCTACGCCCGGCGCAACCACGTGTGACGGAAACTATTTGATTAACGTAGTCGATGCATACGATGACGGAGACAGCCAGCCGAACTACGGTGCTTCGCAGTCGATTGACGATAGTTTTGACGCTGCGTCTCGGTGGCAATCGGCGGGAGACGCAAAGTCACTCACCTTAGATCTTGGTTCACGCCATCTCGTAAAAGAGCTCGGGGTGGCTTGGTTTAATGGCGATCAGCGTATTGCCCGTTTTACCGTTTTATTGTCTGAGGACGGTAGTGGCTTCGACAGTGTGCTGCGCGATCACACCTCCACGGGTGAAACGGATAGCTTCGAGCGTTACTCGCTGCCGTCTACGATTGCTCGATTTGTCCGAATCGAGGCCTATGGCAATTCTGTCACAACAGAAAACGCCATTTTGGAGGCAACAGCCTTCGGCTGCACGCTTGATACTGCCAATGCGGTACGTGAGATCTCAAATGTAACCGTCGATGATTTTGGATTAGATCCCTCCGTGCCTCCTGGTTCCAACTTTGATCTTCTTACTTGGAAATTGAGTACGCCGGCCGATTTAGACGGTAATGGGCTATCTGATACCGCGTCCGAAACTGACTTAGATGAGGGGTTTTCTGATCAATATTTCTATACGGGACCCGCAGGGGGCATGGTTTTTAAGCCGACCATCGCCGGTGCTACAACGTCCGTAAACTCAACGTATACCCGGTCCGAACTGCGCGAAATGTTACGTCGGGGCAATTCGGGTATCAGCACACGTGGCGTGAACAGAAATAATTGGATATTGGATTATCAGCCAGATCCAGGCGTCGCTGTGGGAGGTCGCGCTGGTACGTTGAAAGCGACGCTCGCCGTGAATCGTGTCACCCGAACGGGAGATCGCAATCAAGTGGGGCGCGTGGTCATTGGTCAGATTCACGCCGAGAACGATGAGCCTATCCGACTTTACTATCGCAAGTACCCGGAAAACGATCACGGATTTGTCTATTTCGCGCACGAAATCAGGAACTCAGACGACATCTATTTTCCTGTCTTAGGACCGGCAAACAGTGATCTTGATCGAGCCCCAAGCGATGAAGAGGATCCCGTAAACGGCATCGCACTGGGTGAGCTATTTTCATACGAAATTAAGCAAAAGGGGTCACGAATTGATGTCGTTCTGCGACGTGGTGATCAGTCCGGGCCGATTGTTGGTCACAATTATGTCGACATGAACGAGCGCAACAGTGGCTATGACGTGCCAGAGGAATGGATGTATTTCAAGGCAGGCGCCTATTTGCTTAATAAAACGGGTGATGACGACGATTTCGATGAGGTAACTTTTTATGCGCTTGAAAATACGCACGATTCCTAACGAGTATTAAATGCCATGCCCATGAAGAAACTACAGTCTTTGCTCGCCACCGGCGCTCTTATTGGCGCGTGCCTGATTTTGCTATCTACAACCTCATACAGCGCTTTGGCAGAGGATTACCGCGTCAGCAATCAGGCCGAGTTTTGGGCTGTATCGGAGAAGCTGCAGCCAGGCGACGACATTATTTTGGGAAATGGGATTTGGACCGATTTCGAAATCGTATTTGAAGGCCGTGGTCTTGCGGACGCGCCGATCACCTTGCGCGCCGAGACGCCCGGGGAGGTCATTATTACCGGTGCTTCAAATTTGGCGCTTTCCGGGGAATATCTGGTGGTTTCCGGTCTGGTTTTTCGCGACGGATACACCCCATCGCAGTCGGTTATCTCGTTCAGAAAAAGTAAGGACGAACTCGCAAATAACTCGCGCGTGACACAGACGGTCATCCACAACTTTACCAATCCAGAGCGTTTTGAGGCTGACTATTGGGTCGCGATTTACGGTAAGAATAATCGATTTGATCACAACCATCTTGAAGGCAAGCGCAATCGCGGCGTGACGTTAGCGGTTCGTTTGGACTCTGAGTCGAGTCGCGAAAACTATCACCGAATTGATCACAATTATTTTGGGCCTCGGCCAACACTCGGGTCAAACGGGGGAGAAACGCTTCGAATTGGCACCAGTCACTTCTCTCGCAGTAACTCATTCACCACGGTGGAGAATAACTACTTCGATCGATGCGATGGTGAAGTGGAAATTATCTCGAGCAAGTCAGGATCCAATGTCATTCGGGGGAATGTGTTCTATGAATCCAAAGGCACGCTGACGCTTCGGCATGGTCATGACAGCCTGGTAGAGCAAAATGTTTTCTTCGGTAATGAGGTCGAGCATACAGGCGGTATTCGGGTGATCAATCGCCGTCAAACGGTCAGGAATAATTATATCGAGGGTGTCAAAGGCTACCGCTTTGGCGGTGCTTTAGTGGTCATGAATGGCGTTCCTAACTCACCGATCAACCGCTATGACGGTGTTGAAGATTCGGTCATAGAGTCCAACAGTTTGATTGACAGCGATCACATTCAGCTCGCAGCCGGTAGTGACGCGGAACGATCAGCAGTTCCGATCCGGACCTCGTTTGATCGAAACTTGATTGTGCAGTCCAAGCGTACTTCTGATGTTTTCACAGTCTATGACGATATTTCTGGAATTTCCTTCAGCGAGAATGTGATCAGCGGATCAGAAGTACCGGTCTCGCAAGGTTTCTCTTCCGAGACCGTAAGCCTTATGACTGCCGAAAATGGATTGAAGTATTCCACGGCTGACGATCACGAAAATATCGGCGTATCTCGAGATATCAAGGTCCTAGCAAAGTCCTCAACGGGCGTGGATTGGTACCCCAAACCTGAGAAATCAGCGCGGTTTGATAGTGGTTCATTGGTCATGGTCACGCCGGGTAAAGACACCCTGGTTCAAGGGATAAAACAAGCCGGTATTGGGGGAATTGTAGAGCTTGCCCCGGGTGACTACGAGGTGGGGAAAACCATTGCCCTTGAGCATGCGGTAACGGTGCGCTCACAAGGATTGGCAACTATCACGTTTGAGCGATCAGCGCTGTTTGAGATCAAGGACGGGGGTAGCTTGAAATTAAGTGGCGTCACGATCTCGGGTGCGAGCGCTCCAGATTACGCGGGCAATAGCGTCATTCGAACGAGCCGAAACTCGATGCTTGATAATTATGAAGTGGTGATAGAGAACAGCCATTTTTCCGACTTAGACGTAAACCGATTTTTCGATGTTTTAGCGGGATTTAAAGGAACCATGGCGGACCGCATTACGATTACCGACTCGACGTTTTCAAGGATTAGTGGCTCAGTACTCAAACTCGATGCTGAAAACGACGACCTGGGTATTTATAACGCCGACTATGTGGTCATTAGCGGATCTACCTTCGCTGATATTCAGGGTTCATTGGTCTCGCTTTATCGAGGTGGAACTGACGAGAGCACGTTTGGTCCTCACTTTAAAATGACAAACTCGCAACTCACCAATATAGGCAATGGCAGTAAGAACAAATCGGGCGCATCTATTTTATTGCATGGCGTTCAAGTCACCGCCATCGAGGGTAACGCGTGGAATCGGAGTGCCCCGATTACGATTAACCACACGGTGGGCGAACCCCGAACCCGCGTCATCAACAATCAGTTTGATACGAGTAATCATCTGCAGATTCGAGAGCTCAACAGTCAAAAAAAGAGTACGGCTGTGGTGGCCGGAAATCACATTTTAGTGAGGAAGTAGGCGTGTTGGACCATTTTTTGGTGCGGGAGGCCAGTGGTCTAATCGCATTCCCTGTTGGCAGCTCATGCACAGCGGTATGCGGAGGCAGATTGGATAAAAGGTTCGGGGTAGCGGAATAATATGTTTGGAGAAAAAGAATGAAAATCATGTCGGGAATTCGATGGTGGGTCATTGCCTTAGTAGCATTGGCCACCGTTATCAATTACATCGATCGTCAGTCACTGAATGTATTATGGCCGGCAATATCAGCCGATCTTTACCCCGATAAGACAGCGGACGAACGCAAGCAAATTTACGCATTCATCTCTGTTGTATTTGTTTTTTCGTACGCGTTTGGCCAGGCAATTTTCGGCAAAATTTTTGACAAGATTGGCACGCGACTGGGCTTCGCTCTGTCCATTACAGTTTGGTCGATTGCGACGGCACTGCATGCCTTCGCAAGAGGCGTGGCGTCGTTTGCGCTATTTCGCGCAATACTCGGCGTCGCTGAAGCTGGTAACTGGCCCGGAGCTGCTAAGGCAAACGCAGAATGGTTTCCATCAAAGGAGCGCGCCTTTGCACAGGGTATATTTAATTCGGGAGCGGCTATCGGAGGGATAATTTCGATCCCTTTAATTGCTTTCTTGAGCGTTTATTTTGGCTGGAAAGCGATCTTTATTCTGATTGGACTGACCGGTCTTTTATGGCTGATTCCCTGGCTAATTGTTGTTAAGGCGCCACCTGAGAACCATCCATGGATCTCAGTGGCAGAGCGCGAGTACATCACCAACAACCGAAGTGGTACCCCTGAGCTCGCAGTCGCTGACGAATACGATCCTTCCACGCGAGAGTTACTCAGTCACAAACAAAGTTGGGGTGTCATTATTGCGTCCGCAGCGATCGATCCCATCTGGTGGCTGTTTGTGTTCTGGATTCCCATTTATCTATCCGAAGTTTTCGGTATGGACGTTAAGCAGATTGGTATCTACGGCTGGGTACCCTACGTGGGAGCGATGTTTGGTGCATGGTTTGGCGGTGGGTTGGCGCAATGGTTAATGACACGAGATTGGAGTCTCAATGCGACTCGCAAATCGGTGATTTCATTGGGCTGCCTGATTATGTTGCCTACGCTCCTACTTATGTCTGATCCGGGCACGCCGTTTAATGCGGTGATGTTGATGGCGGTGATCCTATTTGGATTTCAGACCGCGATTGGCAGTGTACAGACGCTTCCGAGTGATCTTTTCGGGGGCAAGCCTGTGGGCACGTTGGCGGGATTTGCCGGCATGTCAGCAAAGTTGGGCGCGGCAGCGCTCACATCATTGGTTCCATGGCTCACGGCGGGGGGGAATTACACCCCAGCCTTTGTTATCGGTGCCGCACTCGCCATCACCGCTATGGTCAGTGTTTTAGTTTTGGTTCCCAATGTAGAACGCTTAGAAAGATCAAGCTAAGCGTCTGCGGGATAGTTTTGTAAATGTAGATTTTATTTTTATTAGGAATATCACATGGATTTAACAGGTAAAGTTGCCATCGTTACAGGCGGAGCCCGCGACATTGGTAAAGAGGTCACTTTGAAACTCGCAGGTGCCGGTGCTAGCGTCGCGTTTAATTACTACGGCTCTGCAGATGAGGCGCGCGCGACGGAAGCACAAGTGAAGGCAATGGGCGGCAATGTGCTTGCCATGCAGGGCGATATGACGCGGCAAGAGGATGTTGATGCCTTAGTGGCAACTGCATTATCAGAGTTCGGTGGTTCAATCGATATTCTTGTAAACGTTTCCGGTGGATTAATTGCGCGAAAAACGCTGGCGGAAATGGATGTCGACTTCTTCAAGACCGTTATTGATCTCAACTTAACCTCGACGTTTTTAACTACGCAAGCCTGTGTTCCACACATGGCCTCTGGTAGCGCTATTGTTAACTTAGCGTCTCAGGCCGGTCGTGACGGCGGAGGCCCCGGTGCTAGCGCCTATGCCTCTGGAAAAGGTGCTGTTATGACCTTTACTCGCGCCATGGCGAAAGAGTTGGGACCCCAGAATATTCGAGTGAATGCGCTGTGCCCGGGAATGATCAGCACGACATTTCACGACACGTTTAGCAAAGACGAAGTGCGAAAAAATGTGGCGAACGCGACACCACTTCGCAGAGAGGGGAATCCGGCAGAAATTGCCGACGCAGTGCTGTATTTGGCATCCGACGCGTCGTCGTTTATCACCGGTGTCAATATCGACACGAATGGCGGTCTCTTCTTCTCTTGAGGAATAGGACCGTGTCGATATGAATGTAAGGATCGCCGCAATTGGCGAATGCATGCTGGAACTCTCAAAGTCCGATGGCTCGCTGTCGGGTGCGTTTGCGCGTCCCACTAAGCTTGCCTTCGGGGGTGATACGCTTAACACGTGTATCTATCTAGCAAGGCTAGGATTATCACCGCACTATGTAACGGTGTTAGGTGATGACCCGCTCAGTGCGTGGATGGCAGAGTCCTGGCGCGACGAGGGCATTGACTGCGCCCATGTGCGCCATGCGAGCGGTGAGCTGCCGGGCCTTTATTTCATTGACACCGATGATGATGGAGAGCGTTCGTTCTTCTACTGGCGCGATCGTGCGCCGGTCAAAAAGCTGTTTGACAATGCATCAGATGCGGCCGATTTATTTGCAGCTTTAAGCTCTATGTCAATGCTGTATTTATCAGGCATCACTCTGGCCGTGCTCACTGACGCGTCGAGAGAGCGATTGCTCGATTGGTTACCTCGTTACCGTCGTGGTGGCGGACAGGTCGCGTTCGACAATAATTTTAGACCGAAGCTCTGGCGGAGTATTGATGAAGCTCAATATACCTATAAGCGAATGTACGCTCTGACAGATCTTGCGCTGCCGACGCTAGAAGATGAGGTGGCGCTTTTCGGTGATATGTCGGCGGATGACTTAATTCGAGACTTACGCTCTAGCGGCATCGGAGAAATTGCGCTTAAACAAGGTGAACATGGGTGTCGTGTCGTCGCTGATGGGGTTGACGAGCATGTTCCCGTCATTGCCACCGATGTTGTTGACACCACGTCGGCGGGTGATTCTTTCAACGCCGGTTACCTTGCCGGTCGGGCACGCGGAATGACGCAGGTTGATTCGGCTGTGATTGGCTCTAAGCTTGCGTCACTTGTTATTCAACATCGGGGTGCGATCATACCCGCGTCGCTCACCGCCAGTGTGGCATCACTGGTTGCCAGCGGAGACGGGTCCTCGTGAGGCTGTGGAATCAAATGCGCAGCATCGCAGTCGTATGCGTTTTACTGTGTGGCGGTGGTATGTCAGTTGGGGTGTCTGCAGCAGATCACCCCCGCTTGCTGCTGACCGCGGATGGCGTTTCGGTTATTCGTTCGCAACTCGGTAAGGCGCCTCTGTTTGATCACACACTTGCAGAAACTCAGCGCGAGGTCGATGCGGAGATTGCGTCAGGGATTCATGTGCCTATCCCAGTCGATTTCTCGGGTGGCTACACGCATGAGCGACATAAACGAAACTTCTTTGTGGCTGAAAAAGCGGGTGCCCTCTTTCAGATTTTGGGGGACGAAAAGTATGCTCGTTATCTGCGAGATATGCTTTTCGAATATGCCGAGATGTACCCCACATTACCCTTACACCCCAAGGAGCGTTCATACGCGCGTGGGAAGCTATTTTGGCAGTGCTTAAATGACGCCAATTGGCTTCTTTACATGTCACTTGGCTACGACGCGATTTACGATTGGTTGTCTGAGGACGAGCGACAATTTTTAAATACGCGGTTGTTCAGACCCTTTGCCGATTTTTTATCGATCGAAAATCCTCAGTTTTTTAACCGAGTCCACAATCACAGTACCTGGGGTACGGCCGCGGTGGGGATGCTAGGGCTTGTCTTGGATGATGCGTCGCTCGTCGAGCGAGCATTGTACGGGCTTGAAAATGACGGGCTTGAGGTGGGGGCGCTCGATGATGACGGCGGCTTCATCAAGGCCGAAAATCAACGCGTTGGTTTTCTGGCTAATCTTGAGGAGCCATTCTCGCCTGATGGTTATTACACGGAGGGTCCGTACTATCAGCGGTACGCCATGTATCCGTTTTTGGCATTTGCGGTCGCCATGCAAAACGCCAAGCCTGAATACCAAGTGCTGGGGCACAAGAACGATGTATTGATAAAAGCAGTCGATGCACTTATTGCGCTGTCAGATGCTGACGGTGAGTTCTTTGCGATTAATGATGCGCAAAAGGGGATGTCGATTTTTACGCCGAGCATGACACTGGCAGTGAGTACGGCCTATTGGTATGGCGATAAAAATGCGCAGCTGTTACCAGTGGCTAAGGGGCAAGGTCGTGTGACTTTGGATAGAGCCGGCTTGGCACTGGCAGCTGATTTGGCTCAAGGCCAGGTTGAGCGGCGGCAACAAAGCTCGGTGGTTCTGAGGGATGGCCCTGATGGAAATCAAGGCGGCATCGCTGTCTTACGTGCAGGAGGTTTGGCGGCGGTTTTCAAGTTCACGGCGCAGGGCCTGAGTCACGGTCACTATGACAAGCTCGCCTACTCATTCCACCAGGAGGGTAATGAGGTCGTACAGGATTACGGGCTCGTTAGATTCGTCAACATTGGGCAAAAGGGTGGTGGAAACTATCTTCCAGAAAACACGACCTGGGCCAAACAATCGATTGCGCACAACACGATGGTACTCAATCGAAAGTCGCACTTTGGCGGTGAGTACGCAGTGGGCAGTCAGCATCACGCTACTCTTGAATATGCATCAATGGATGACGAGACAAACGTCACGGTCTACGCGAGAGAGACCAATGCCTATCCCGGCACTGATATGCGCCGAGCGCTGTCCTTAATCTCGCTGCCCGGCATCGAGAAACCGTTATTAGTTGACTTGTTTAGGGTATCGGGTCAATTGGGTCAGATAGACCTGCCGACGCATTATTTGGGCCAGTTGATCGACGTCTCTTCGCCTCTTTCAGCGCGAGCGGCGCCAGTCGCAATGGGCACTAACGACGGTTACCAGCACATTTTTGAAGAGGCAGTCGGGAGCGTGCAAAATCAGGAGGCACTGCAATTCAGTTGGCTAGCTTCCAATCGGTTTTACACGATGTTCCGCTCAACAAAGGCTGGCGATTCGTTTACTCATGGTCGCTTGGGCGCAAATGATCCGGACTTCAACCTACGCCGCGACCCGGTATTGATTCATCATCGAACAGAGCCTTTGGATCAAAGTACCTTTGTCAGCATCATCGACTCACACGGTGAGTACAGTCCGGTGACAGAGTTGTCGATGGGTCAACGAAGTATCATCAGAGATGTGGCAATAACGCTCGATACACCGGCGTATACGGTTGCGACTGTTGTCCTTCGATCAGGAGATCAATTCGTTCTGGCCTGGGCACATACGGACTTTTCTGACGATGCAATTCATGAGATCCAGTTACCGCAGGGTGTCCTGCGCTGGCTGGGTCCGCAGGCTGTGGAGATCATGCAATATGGGACTACGCCCGGCGGTTAGTGCAGTGAAGGCACGCGGTACGCTGAGCTATCTCATAGCGATGCTCGGTGGTCTCGTGATGGCTATCTTTTTTGTCTCCTGCGGTGGTGGCGGGGGCAGTGATGCGCCGATGGCTCCGATAACCGTTGTTGCCAGTGGCGGTGATACGGCTGGCGAAGAAACACCGCTACCTGAAGATGAGGATCAGTTTGATTCACTGTCGGTGCGAAGCTTGGTTGCTGATGGTGAGGGACAGGTCGATACCTACGACTTAATTCGAAACTTCGCCGGCCCCAATCCTATAGAAGCACCCGATTTATATGAGATAAATCATCCGGGTGCGCCTCATATTTTTGAAGAGCTCGACGAGTCTATTGGGAACCACTTTGTATTCGTGATTCACCGGGATGACGATCGTGATCGTGACCGCCTCGACATTACAGACAGGCAGCGAAATGAGATTAAGACCTACGATAAGTCTGAAGACGCGGTAAAGGCCTATGAGGACGAGGTCATGATTTATCGCTGGAAGTTTAAAATTGAGCCGGGAATTTCACTAACTTCGCGTTTTAGTCATTTCTTCCAATTAAAAGCCGTAGGTGGAGATGATAGCCAGCCGTTGATTACTATTACGGGAAATGTGCAAAGTGGTGATGATGGATTTGAAATACGCCATAGCCCTCTGACAGGCACGGTTGATCTCGCGAGGGTCAGCCGCGACAAAGTAGAAGGGCGCTGGTTGACGGCCTATGTTCGGGCCACGTTCTCCGAGGAAGGTGATTTCCGGATGATTATTGTCGATGAAGTCGAGCGCGAGGTTGTTTTTGATATCTCCGAGCAAGGTTTGGATATGTGGCGGGGTAACGCAGCGGACCATTTCGTGCGCCCTAAGTGGGGTATTTACCGGTCCTTGGCGGAAAAGGAGAGTCTACGTCCTGATGAAGAGGTCGTTAGATTCGCCGATTTCGAGGTCGAGAAGGTACGTCGGCTTTAATACCCAGATCTGCAATTTTCTCTGGATTGTGCCGAGTTTGAGCTAAAACGTCCTGATTGACTCAACTAGCCTATGCCCGCACAGTTATGTTTCATAACTGCAAAAGGAGATGGCAATGTCCAATGCTGAATGGCAATCTAGTGCCTGCATTCTGTGTGAGCTAAATTGTGGGATCAAAGTGCAAACCGGTGGGGACGATAATCGTGAGATTGTCCGTATCCGCGGTGACGAGGATCATCCGGCGTCCATAGGCTATCTGTGCCAAAAGGCCTCGGGACTAAATCAC
>ERZ802822.2220-NODE-2220-length-10949-cov-6.454654_pt1 | contig 10949 bp, 9 predicted proteins | sample MGYA00345649_ERZ802822 | MGnify/ENA primary metagenome ERZ802822 (study PRJEB30503, sample SAMEA104212359) | marine metagenome | biome: Westerlies Biome; feature: [SRF] surface water layer (ENVO:00010504) within the epipelagic zone...; material: water... | reverse complement strand
TATTGATCAATTTTTTATTTTTATAAATATAAGCAAACTAAACACAAACAAAACAATACAAGGAAACCTCGACCCAAAAACACTCAGATTGGGTGGAAAAAAACTAGAAAGAGAAATACATAAAATATTACTTGCCTTTAGAGAAACGCCACATATTTTTAATCTTGGACATGGTGTCATTAAGGATACGCCAACCGCAAATGTAGCGGAAGCAGTAGACACAATACGGAGTTAAAATGAAGTTTGTAGGCGAAGAGGGATTTAAACATGAAAACACAAAAAAAATAGGTGTTTTAATATGTAATCTTGGCACACCAGATAGCTATAAGGCATGGGATGTGGGGCGATTTCTAAGAGAGTTTTTGTCTGATGGTAGGGTTGTAGAGGTCCCTAAAATCATATGGTGGTTCATATTAAATCTTATAATACTCCCTCTTCGCTCACCCAGGTCTGCCAAGCTTTATAGGTCAATTTGGACAGAAAACGGTTCTCCATTGAAGGTTTTATCCGAGAAATTAATCAACAAACTTAGAGAAAAGTCGGGTGGAGCCTATGAGGTAGAGCTTGCCATGAGGTATGGAAAACCAAGCATTGAAAGCAAGCTTTTAAAACTCAAAAATAAAAACTGCAGAGAGCTTATAATAGTGCCAATGTTTCCTCAATATTCTGGGACGACAACAGGAAGCATTTTTGATGAAGTGACGAGAGTTCTCTCCAAGTGGAGATGGGTTCCAAGCCTAAGTTTTGTAAACACCTATCATGATGATAAAAACTATATTCAAGCCCTAAAAGAATCTATGGAGGCGGCGGTTAAAAGAGAAAGACCGGAAAAGATAATTTTTACTTATCATGGAATTCCAAAAAGAAACTTCGACCTTGGGGACCCCTATCATTGTTATTGTCAAAAAACCACCAGATTGGTCTCTGAACAACTGGGTTTAAATGAAGGGGAATACATGACAACATTTCAATCACGTTTTGGACCATCGGAATGGTTAAAACCCTATACCAGCGACACAATGAAAGATCTTGCTGACAAAGGTATAAAAAATATTTTAACAATAGCTCCAGCATTTAGTGTTGATTGCCTTGAGACAATTGAGGAAATTGATCAGGAAAATAAAGATATATTTTTAGAGGCGGGGGGTGAAAAATTTACATACATACCCTGTCTTAATGATACCGATAGCCATGTTAATTTTTTAGAAAAATTAATAGATAAACATTGTTTGTTGTTCACAAATAAATAATGACCAAATATTTGTTTCTTTATTCTACAACAGATGGCCACACAAAAAGAATATGTGAGTATATTGGAAATATATTAAAACAACAAAACCATGAAATAAAAATAGAACCAATCAGTTTAGAGCTGAAAAAACTCAGTGAATATGATGCAATCATTTTAGGTGCCAGCATAAGATATGGTAAGCACCAAAAATCTGTTTTCAATTTCATTAACAAACATAAAGATTTATTAGAAACAAAGAAAAGTGCGTTTTTTTCTGTAAATGTGGTTGCAAGGAAGAGCGAAAAAAATTCACCAAACACCAACCCGTACATGAAGAAATTTCTAAAAACTTCAAGTTGGCAGCCAAATAAACTTGGGGTATTTGCTGGCAAAGTAGATTATCCAAGTTACAAATTTTTCGATAAATATATTATTAGAATGATTATGTGGATCACAAAAGGTCCTACAGATATTTCACAAAGTTATGAGTTTACAGACTGGAAAGTTGTCGAAAACTTTGCAAAAAACCTTTGATCTTTACAAATCTATAATAAAAATAATGATGTATTTCAGATACTTAAAGTCGTTTTTTGTAAAACCATTGTCTTTTGATTTAAAATTTAGTATTTAATCAACATTATTTATTAATTTAATAATAAATATTTCCAAAATACTTCCAAATTTAACACTACACCTCAAAACAAACTAAAAAAAATTGATATGAATTTAAAACTTAAAGAACTAAAGAAAAAAACACCACAAGAACTACTTAGTTATGCTGAAGAATTAAAAGTAGAAAACGCAAGCTCATTACGAACACAAGATATGATGTTTGCAATCTTAAAAAATCTTGCTGCAGACAATAAAGAAATTGATGGTGCAGGTGTGCTTGAAGTCTTGCAGGATGGTTTTGGTTTTTTAAGATCAATGGAAGCCAATTATTTACCCGGACCAGATGATATTTATGTAAGCCCGAGTCAAATAAAAAGATTTTCGCTAAGAACAGGGGATACCGTCGAAGGACCCATAAGAGCACCTAAAGAAGGTGAGAGATATTTTGCATTATTGAAGGTGGATACAATTAACTATGAAGCTACTGATAAAAAAGATAAAAATAAAATCAACTTTGATAATTTAACACCACTTTATCCTGAGGAACAAATTAGATTAGAAACCGAAGAACCAAAAAAAGACTTAAGTTCGAGAGTAATTGATCTCGTATCTCCAATTGGTAAAGGCCAAAGAGCAATAATTGTTGCACCACCAAGAACAGGAAAGACAGTCTTACTTCAAAATATCGCTCACTCTATTACAGCTAATCATCCAGAAATTTTTCTGATGGTATTACTCATTGATGAAAGACCTGAGGAAGTTACAGATATGCAAAGATCGGTTAAGGGAGAGGTTGTAAGTTCGACTTTTGATGAGCCTGCTTCAAGGCACGTTCAAGTTGCAGAAATGGTAATTCAAAAAGCCAAGCGTTTAGTTGAACATGGTAAAGATGTAGTGATACTGCTTGATTCAATCACTAGATTAGGAAGAGCTTACAATACTGTAGTTCCAAGCTCAGGAAAGGTTCTTACGGGTGGTGTAGATGCAAATGCACTACAAAGACCAAAGCGTTTTTTCGGTGCCGCTAGAAATATAGAATTTGGCGGATCATTAACAATTATTTCAACTGCTCTAATTGATACTGGAAGTAGAATGGATGAAGTAATTTTCGAGGAATTTAAGGGCACAGGAAACTCAGAAATAATATTAGATAGAAAAGTTGCTGATAAGCGAACATATCCAGCAATAGATATAACGAAATCAGGGACAAGAAAAGAAGAGGTGCTATTAGCTCCAGACGAGCTTCAAAAAATGTATGTTTTGAGAAGAATTCTTAACCCAATGGGAACTATGGATGGAATAGAATTTTTACTGACCAAGCTTAAAGAAACTAAAAGTAATGCTGAGTTTTTTCAATCGATGAATAAATAATAGTCTCTAATCATCCAAGGCAGTTTAAAAAACTACTTGATTTAAACCTTGTTTGAAGTTTTTTCATACCATTCAAATTATTTAGATTTATTATGAAGTGAAATTGAATTTCTCTAGGATTAAACTTTTTCATTAAGCTGGCTGCCGCAATTGCAGTGCCACCAGTTGCAATTAAATCATCAATAATTAAAATTTTATCTTTTTTATTTGCAGCATTTTTGTGAACTTCTATTTCATCTATACCATATTCCAGTTTGTATTTTTGTTTGTATATTTTTCCAGGAAGCTTACCTTTTTTTCTTATGGGTATAAATGGTAAGTTTGATTGTATTGCTGCAGCGGAACCAAAAATAAAACCTCTTGCTTCAATTCCAGCTATTTTAGTTATATTATTTTTAATAGAATATTCTTTTAGTTTCGTAACCACTTTTTTAAAGAGCTTTTGATCATCAGTAATCGAAGTTATGTCTTGAAACAAAACTCCTTTTTTTGGAAAATTTGGAATTACCCTAATTTTTTTTTCTAACTGTTTTTTTAATTTGTCATTCATAAATAATTTTTTAATAAGTTAATATCGTTGAATGGTAATGAGCAAGTATTATCTCTACATACATATATATAACTCTCTTCTTCAATATTAATATTTTCATAAAATTTAAACTCACTGTTTAACTTGGATTTAGTATCAATTATAATAATCGTGCTCTCATCAGTATATTGTTCATATATTTTTTCTTGTATTGCTTCGTTATTTTTTTTGTTTTTCCCAGCTATTAAAATTAATTTGCTATTATGAATTACGTTGTAATTTTTTAAAAAACTTGATGCTCCAAAATATTGATTTGAAATGTTTGAACCTATAGAATTTAGCAAGTTATCCCTTGCCAGAGCATACTTCTCATTATGAGTGATTAAGTAAATTTTATTCAGTATAAATAATAAAACAGCGTTTGAATTTGGTGTTACATTATCAAAATATTGAACACTTCTTAAAATAATATCTTTATGGTTAATAGAATTACTTGAAAAACCCGAGTTTTTTTGGGCAAAATCAGCTAAAACAGTTTCAGTCAATTTTATAGATATACTTAGATATTTATCATCATTAGTTACTTCATACAGCATAAGGCCAGCTTTAATTAAATAAACATAGTCATCCAACATGCCTAAATGTTTGTTAATCCCTTTACAGCTTGAGTGATATAATTTGTTATCTAGAAGCATATTTTTAGTTATGAATTTGAACGAAGATTCAGCTGACTTTAAATATTTGTCATCTTTTAAAATTTTTCCAGTGTAGGCCATAGCCTCAATTGTCAGGCCGTTCCAATCCGTTAAAATTTTATCATCTAACTGTGGTCTCATTCTTTTTTGACGTTGCTTATTTATTTTAGCTAGTAATTTTTGTAATCTAATCTCATCTTTTGGTTCAATGTGCAACTTCTCATATCTAGATAGTATAATGCTACCTTCCCAATTACCGTTCTTTTGAATATTAAAAAAATCTGAAAAAAATTTTATATCATCTTTTAAAATATGCTCTAATTCATCGTAAGACCAAATATAGTACTTACCTTCCACGCCCTCTGAGTCAGCATCCAACGCAGAATAATATCCACCACTTTCGTCTTGCATTTCATCTATAATCCAATCAGCAATTTTTTTTACAATCTCTCTATAGACATTATTGCCAGTCAGAATACTAAATTTACTCAGTAATAATAATAGTTGTGCATTGTCGTATAACATTTTTTCAAAATGAGGAACTAGCCACATATCATCAACTGAGTAGCGAGATATTCCACCCGCAACATGGTCATAGATTCCCCCGCTACAGATATTATCTAACGTTTGAGTAATTACTTTTAATTTAAATTGATCATTATCTTTTAAATAAATATTTAATAGGAAATCATAGATAAAGATTTGTGGAAATTTTGGTGCTCCTTTTATGCCACCGTATTGTAAATCAAAATTATCTAAAATTGTTTCAAGTGAATCTGATTTAAACTTTTCAATATTTAATTCTGTCGAGTTTGAGGTATTAATCTTATTTAAAGCTTCAAAAATAAGTTCTTGGTTTTTAATAATTGAATTACGATCTTGAGTGAAGCTATTATAAATTGAATTTAAAACCTCCTTAAACGCCGGCCTTCCATATTTTGAATCTTTAGGAAAATAAGTTCCACCCCAAAACGGTTTTTTATCATCGGCCAAAAACATTGTTAACGGCCAGCCTCCTTGCTGACCAAGTAAAGTAAGAGCATTTTGATAAATATTGTCTAAATCAGGCCTTTCCTCTCGGTCTAACTTAATATTTATGAATTTATCATTCATAATTCTAGCAGTTTCTTCATCCTCAAAACTTTCATGTGCCATAACATGACACCAATGACATGCTGAGTAGCCTATAGACAGAAGGATTGGCTTATTTTCATTTTTGGCTTTCTCAAAAGCCCCCTCAGACCACGGCAACCAATGAACAGGATTATCTTTGTGCTGAAGCAAATAAGGACTTGTTTCTATGTCTAAGTAATTTTTACTCATTTAAATATGAATTCGACATGATTAATCTTATATGAAAGAATTAAAAATAATAAAATAATATTTTAATTCCAATGACTATTTATGCTTTATCTACTTCTCCAGGGGCAGCAGGGCTAGCGGTTATAAGGCTTTCAGGACCAAGAGCATTAGAAGCTCTTGTAACTTTATCTAATAGAAAAAACTTTATCCCAAATAAACTTACTAAATGTAACTTTACGCACCCTGATACTAATAATCTACTTGATAGTGGATTAGCAGTTTTTTTTGAAGGTCCAAAAAGCTTTACCGGTGAGGATGTTGTTGAGCTGCATATTCATGGAGGCCATATAAATACATCAATAATTTTATCAGCTCTTTCAAAGATAAAATACTTAAGAACAGCAGATCAAGGTGAATTTACTAAAAGAGCGTTTATTAACAATAAAGTTGATTTAACTGAGATAGAAGCATTAGGTGATTTAATTAATTCACAAACAGAAAAACAACATGAGCAAGCCTTGTTCCATATGAGTGGTTCATTAAGTAAACTTTACTTAAGCTGGAGAAAAAAATTGATTGAAATAACTGCATTAATTGAAGCAGAGCTTGATTTTGCTGATGAGGATTTACCTAGTGATATTTCTAAAAATGTTAATAGTAAAATTAATTTTCTTATATCAGACATGCAGTCTCACATTGATGAAAGTAATCAAGGAGAGATTTTAAGAGAAGGTTTTAAGATCGCTATCATAGGCGAACCTAATGTAGGTAAATCTAGTTTAATAAACCATCTAGCAAAAAGGGATGTGGCTATAGTATCTGATATAGCTGGCACAACAAGAGATGCAATTGAAGTTAATCTAAATATTGCTGGTTTTCCGGTAATTATTACTGATACCGCTGGGCTTCGAAATTCTACTGATAAAATTGAAAAGCTTGGGATCGATATAGCATTAACTAAGATTAAAGAAAGTAATCTTGTTATTGAAATTTTTACAGACCCAAAAAAAATTAAATTAAAAGATAATCATATTTCTGTATTGAATAAAGTTGATTTACTAAACAAACAAATTAAGCAAGATAATTTAAATGTTATACCAATCTCAGTTACTGAAAATGTTGGTATAGATCAATTAATTAATGAAATTGAAGAACAAATTAAGAATTATTTTCCTAAAATATCACAAACTATTCCAACACATACTCGTTATAAAATAAGTGTCAGTAAAATTATTGAAAGCCTAAATAAGGCTAAAAAAATAGATTTATTGAATGACACAGAGCTAGTTGTTGAAGAATTAAGGTCTGGAATTTATGAAATAGGTAGGTTGACTGGGACAGTTGATGTTGAAGAATACTTAGAAGTAATTTTTAAAGAATTTTGTATTGGTAAATAATATTGATTGCAATTAATTGTCATTGATTTAATAGATTTAGAATGTCTATTAGAGATTACGATGTTGTAGTAGTAGGTGGTGGTCATGCAGGGTGTGAAGCCGCAACCACTTCAGCTAGATCAGGTGCCAAAACTCTTCTGATAAGCCATAAACTAGATACTATTGGTGAAATGTCATGCAATCCCGCTATAGGAGGGCTTGGCAAGGGACATTTAGTTAGAGAGATTGATGCTTTAGATGGAATTATGGGTAGGATTTCTGATCTCTCAAGTATTCAGTATAGATTATTAAATCGCAAAAAAGGTCCAGCTGTTAGGGGTCCAAGAGCTCAAGCAGATAGAAATCTGTATAAAAAATTTATGCAACAAGAAATCTTAAATTACCCAAATTTAGATTGTCTTTACGATCCGGTTGAAGATTTGCTTTTAGAAAATAAAAATCAGGTTTCAGGTGTTGTTTGTGGATCGGGAAAAATTGTCAGGACTACAAAAATAATAATTACAACCGGCACTTTTCTAAATGGCATAATTCATATTGGTGATAAACAGATTTCTGCTGGCAGACATGGAGACAAGCCATCAATAGGACTTGCAAAATCTCTCTATAATGCTGGATTTAAATTGGGTAGGTTAAAAACTGGGACTCCGGCTAGATTAGACAAAAAATCAATAAATTACTCAACTTTAGAAGAGCAGGGTGCTGATAATGAACACTCTTATTTTTCATTTTTAACAAGTAAAACTTATAATGAGCAAATCCCATGTCATATTACTTATACTAATGAAGAAGTTCATAAAATTATCCAAAAAAATATAACAAAATCAGCTATTTATTCAGGCCAGATTAAAAGTACAGGGCCTCGTTATTGTCCTTCAGTTGAAGACAAAATAAGCAGGTTTGCAGATAAATCTCGCCATCAAATTTTCCTAGAGCCTGAAGGTTTAGAAAGTCAGACAATATATCCCAATGGTATATCCACCTCACTACCAGAAAGTATTCAGAACAAATTTATAAGTAAAATCAATGGTTTAGAGAACGTAAAAATAATTCGCCCTGGATATGCAATCGAATATGATTACATTGATCCTCGTGAACTTTATCAAACTTTAGAAACAAAAAAAATTTCAGGTTTATATTTAGCTGGCCAAATTAATGGCACTACGGGATATGAAGAGGCAGCAGCCCAAGGATTGGTAGCAGGATTGAACGCCGCTTTATCCCTAAAAGGCAGGGAGTATTTGTTTAAAAGAAGTAGCTCTTATATAGGTGTCATGATAGATGACTTAACACTAAAGGGGGTTTCTGAGCCCTATAGAATGTTTACATCTAGAGCTGAATATAGACTAACATTAAGATCTGATAACGCAGATTTGAGACTGACACCAATTGCTAAAGAACTTGGATTGTCGTCTAAATTGAGACTTGAGAAATTTGAGAATAAAACAAAAAAGCTGGAAAACGCAAGAAAAACATTAAAAAGCATTGAATTTACGCCAAATTTTATCGATAAGTTTGAAATAAAAATCAATAAGGATGGAAAAAAAAGATCTGTATTGGATTTACTTTCATACCCAGGCGTTAGCTACAAAAGAATTGAACCTATATGGGATCAAGTTAAGTGTCTTGAGCTATCGGAAGATATAATTGAACAAATAGAAATTGATGCACATTATAAGGGTTATCTTAAAAAACAGGATAGTGATATTTTGAGCCTTAAAAGAGATGAAAATGTTACAATTCCAATTGGTTTTGACTTTGCTCAACTATCAAGTCTTTCAAATGAACTTAAAGAAAAATTAATATTAACTAAACCTAGAAATATAGGACAGGCGTTAAGAATTGAAGGTATGAGTCCAGCTGCTGTAAACTTGATACTTTCAATGATTAAAAGTAAGGCCAAAAGTAAAAAAATAGCTTAATACTCTATTATGAGTGATGAAGTTGAAAATTTTTCAATAAATAACCCCAATGTTTCACGTGAAACAATCAAAAAACTCTGTATTTTTCGGGATTTTTTACTCGAAGAAAATCAAAAAACTAATCTTATTGCTAAAAGCCAAAAAGATAAGATCTGGATGAGACATATACATGACTCACTAAGAATTTTAGCATTACTTAAGGGAAAAGAGCCAGTCAATATTCTTGACATTGGTTCTGGCGGTGGATTTCCTGGTATACCATTAGCAATTGCAACAAAAAACTTAGATATTCAATACACATTAGTTGAAAGTATCAAAAAAAAATCTGCATTTTTAGAATCGGCACGCAAATTACTAGATCTTTCTAATGTTAAAGTTATTAATAAAAGGGTTGAAAATCTTAAAAATGTTGAATTTGATATCATCACTTGCAGGGCATTAGCAAAACTAACTCAAATTTTTAACTACTCCCATCATTTAACTAAACAAAATACTGTATTTTTACTCCATAAAGGTATAAATATTGTAGATGAAATAAATGAAGCTACTAAATGTTGGTTTTTTGAGCATGAATTGATTAAGAATAAATTAGAAGAAAATTCATTTATTATAAAAATAAATGGACTTAAAAAAATCAATTAAATCAATATTTTAGCTGTATAATGTTAAATAGTATGCCTAGTAATGTAATTGCCATATGTAATCAAAAAGGTGGAGTTGGTAAAACAACGACAGCTATTAACTTGGCAGCAGCACTTGCTGGAATTGGAAAAAAAATACTAATTTTGGATTTGGATCCACAAGGTAATGCAAGCACAGGTCTTGGAATTGAATATTCAGAAAGAGGTAATTCAATCTATGAAGTTTTGTCAAACACAATATCATTTGATGAAGGTGTAAAAAAAACAAATTTAGAAAATCTATTTATTATACCATCAAATGTGGAACTTTCTGGAATAGAGCCAGAGCTTGCAAATGAAAATGATAAAGCATTTGTATTAAAGTCATTAATGAATAATTCAGACAGTATTAATAAATACGACTACGTCTTTATTGATTGTCCACCTGCTTTGAGTTTATTGACAGTTATGGCAATGACTGCGGCAAGCTCTGTTTTAGTACCCTTACAGTGTGAATTCTTTGCACTTGAAGGTTTAAGTCAACTTATAAAAACAGTAGACCGCGTTCACAAAAACTTAAACCCTTCATTATCAATTGATGGAATAATTTTAACAATGTTTGATAAAAGAAATAAACTTTCTACACAAGTTGCCATGGATGTAAAAAAACACTTACAAGAAAAAGTATTCGATACAATGATACCAAGAAATGTAAGAGTTTCTGAAGCACCATCTTTTGGTATGCCAGCTATAATTTACGATCGAAGATCAAAAGGCAGTCAAGCTTATTTGCAACTTGCAGATGAAATTTTAAGAAGAACTAATAGCAAAGAGGCCGCTTAAAAATATGAACACATCAAAAAAAGGATTGGGGAGAGGCCTATCTTCCCTTATGGGTGAGGATACTAACAATGAAACAATTTTACAAACTAGCTATAGCGATACCAAAATAGCTTTATCAAAATTAAAACCAAGTTCAATACAACCTCGCAGAATATTTGATAAAAACAGTATTAATGAGTTAGCAGAGTCAATTAAATCTAAAGGTTTAGTTCAACCTATATTAGTCAGACCATCAAGCAGTAACCCCGATGAATTTGAAATTATTGCAGGTGAAAGAAGATGGCGAGCTGCACAAATCGCTCAATTGCACGAATTGCCAGCAGTAGTAAAAAACCTAGATGATTCAGAAGCTCTTGAAATGGCAATTATTGAAAACGTGCAAAGAGCAGACTTGTCCCCAATTGAAGAAGCATCTGGATATAAAAAGTTG
>ERZ802822.2217-NODE-2217-length-10951-cov-7.577800_pt1 | contig 10951 bp, 9 predicted proteins | sample MGYA00345649_ERZ802822 | MGnify/ENA primary metagenome ERZ802822 (study PRJEB30503, sample SAMEA104212359) | marine metagenome | biome: Westerlies Biome; feature: [SRF] surface water layer (ENVO:00010504) within the epipelagic zone...; material: water... | reverse complement strand
AAGTAGAGCGCTCTTTAGCTGTTCTAGACGGGGCTGTGGTTGTGCTTGACGCAAATGCAGGTATAGAGCCTCAAACAGAAACAGTTTGGAGGCAAGCTGATAGATACAAAGTTCCAAGAATAGTTTTTGTAAATAAAATGGACAAAATTGGGGCTGATTTCTTTAAATGCGTTGACATGATTAAAGATAGAACAGGTGCTACACCAATGCCTATAAACTTACCGATTGGCGCAGAAAATGAATTTGCTGGTCTTGTTGATTTAGTGTCAATGAAGGAATGGGTTTGGGACTCTGAAGATTTAGGTGCTTCTTGGACCATTCGTGATATTAGAGACAGCCTTCTGGATAAAGCAAAATCAATGAGAGCTGTACTTTTGGAACTTGCTGTAGAGCAAGACGATGAATGGATGGAAAAATACCTAGAAGGTGAAGAGCCTGATGAAATTTCACTCAGAAAACTTATAAGAAAAGGTACTTTAGCAATGGACTTTGTGCCTGTTCTTTGTGGTTCTGCTTTCAAAAACAAAGGAGTTCAAACAATGTTGAACTCAGTTATAGATTTTCTTCCTGATCCTTTGGATGTGCCTCCTTATGTTGGTTTTATGCCTGGAGATGCTTCAGAAACTAGGAATATTGAAAGAAGAGCAAGTGATCAGGAGCCCTTTTCAGGATTAGCATTTAAAATTATGAATGATCCATTTGTGGGATCACTAACTTTTTTAAGAATTTATTCAGGCTCAATTAAAAAAGGTGATGCTCTATTAAATTCTACTAAGGGAAAAAAAGAACGTGTCGGTAGGATGATGATGATGCATTCTAATAATAGAGAAGAAATAGATGAAGCTTTTGCAGGTGACATTGTTGCTCTAGCAGGTATGAAAGAAACAACAACTGGTGACACCTTGTCTGATCCACTAAAGCCCGTGGTTTTAGAAACAATGACTTTCCCTAATCCAGTTATTGAAATAGCTGTTGAACCTAAATCAAAAAATGATCAAGAAAAAATGTCTACTGGACTTGCTAGATTGGCTGCAGAAGATCCTTCTTTCCAGGTCTCAACTGACATAGAATCTGGTCAAACAATCATGAAGGGAATGGGTGAATTGCACCTTGATATTCTGATAGATCGTTTGAAACGTGAATTTAAAGTTGAGGCTAATATTGGCGCTCCTCAAGTAGCTTACAGGGAGACAATTACTAAAGAGGTAGAGGTTGATTACACTCACAAAAAGCAGTCAGGTGGATCTGGTCAATTTGCAAGAGTTAAGATGACCTTTTCTCCAAACCCCGACAAAGACTTTGAATTTTTAAATACTATCAAAGGCGGAAATATTCCATCTGAATATATTCCTGGTGTTGAAAAAGGCCTTATACAAGCAAAGGAATCTGGTATTATAGCCGGTTTTCCAGCTATAGATTTTAAGGTCAATTTGCATGATGGTGCCTATCACGATGTTGACTCTTCGGTCATGGCATTTGAAATTGCAGCAAGAGCTGCTTTTCGTGAAGGGATGAAAAAAGCTTCTCCGGCGTTATTAGAGCCAATCATGAAAGTTGAGTGTGTGACACCTGAAGAATATATGGGTGACATTATTGGAGATTTAAATAGCAGAAGAGGTCAAGTTAATGGCATGGACGCAAGAGGTAATGCGCAAGTTATAAATGCAATGGTGCCGCTGGCTAATATGTTTGGCTATGTAAATAATCTGAGATCAATGAGTCAAGGTAGAGCTCAGTATACAATGATATTTGATCATTATGATCAAGTTCCTCAAGCTGTCGCAGATGAAGTTAAAGCAAAACTAGCTTAAGTAATAATAAAAAGTAATAGAAAGGTTCTAAAAGATGTCTAAAGAAAAATTTGATCGTAGTAAACCGCACTGCAACATTGGAACAATAGGCCATGTTGATCACGGTAAAACAACATTAACCGCTGCAATTACAAAAGTTATGGCAGATGCTGGTCGTGCTGATTTTTCTGCTTATGACCAAATTGATAAGGCTCCTGAAGAAAGAGAAAGAGGTATAACTATCTCTACAGCTCACGTTGAGTATTCAACTGAAAACCGTCATTACGCTCACGTTGATTGTCCAGGTCATGCTGACTATGTAAAAAACATGATTACTGGGGCGGCTCAAATGGATGGTGCTATTTTAGTTGTTAATGCTGCTGACGGTCCTATGCCCCAAACTAAAGAACATATATTATTAGCTCGTCAGGTTGGTGTTCCTTCATTAGTTGTTTACATGAACAAAGTTGATCAAGTTGACGATGAAGAGCTTTTAGAGTTAGTAGAGTTAGAAATTCGTGAGCTTTTAAGCAGCTACGATTTTCCAGGTGACGATATTCCTATTATAAAAGGTAGTGCATTAGCTGCACTAGAGAATCGTGACGAAGCTATAGGCATCAACTCTATTACTGAACTGATGGCAGCTGTTGATTCTTATATTCCTCAACCAGCTCGTGATAAAGATAAGCCTTTTTTAATGCCTATTGAAGATGTTTTTTCAATTTCAGGAAGAGGAACTGTTGTTACAGGACGTGTTGAAAGAGGAATAGTAAAGGTTGGAGAAGAAATTGAGATTGTTGGGATCAAAGAAACAACCAAGACAACTTGTACTGGTGTTGAAATGTTTCGTAAGTTATTAGATTCTGGTGAAGCTGGAGATAACGTTGGAGTTCTTCTCAGAGGTACAAAAAGAGAAGATGTTGAACGTGGTCAGGTTTTATCTGCGCCTGGTTCAATTAAGCCCTACTCAAAATTCAAAGGTGAGGCATATATATTAAACAAAGATGAAGGTGGAAGACATACACCATTTTTTAGTAATTACCGTCCTCAATTTTACTTTAGAACTACAGATGTAACTGGAGCTGTTGAGCTTCCGTCAGGTACTGAAATGGTGATGCCGGGTGATAATATAGCAATAACTGTAGAATTAATTGCACCAATAGCAATGGATGAAGGTTTAAGGTTTGCTATAAGAGAAGGTGGAAGAACGGTTGGTGCTGGAGTGGTTTCAAGTATTCAGTCTTAAATAGTAGGTAATTAATAGTTAAAGTAATGAGAAAAGTTTAATTTAATTAGGAGTGTAGCTCAATTGGTAGAGCACCGGTCTCCAAAACCGGGGGCTGGGGGTTCGAGCCCCTCCACTCCTGCCAAATATATAAACCAGCCTCTCTGAGATTGTCTCAGGGGGGCTGTTTTATTGTGTAGTGCCGGAAAAGCGACACGCGTGATGACCGCTTGTCATCTGAATGTGGCCCCGGCAGTTGCCAATCCATGGCGCGGTTTCGACGATTGGGTAAATAATCAGCCCAAATTGCCGTTATTCGAACATGCCGTTATCCCAATATGCGGTTGTTTATGTCACGATAACGTCATGTTTTGCTGGTTGCGCGCGCTCGCCAGCATCACAGAGCCTTGTATATCGGCTACGGCACGGGTGTTTGACGGTGGTTTTATGGTGATCTTGAGTGGAAAATAATATGGTTTATCTGAAATGCCTGTCGCACATCTGGCGGCGCTGTGTTGTTGCGGTTTTTGTTGTGATCAGCGCTGCGGGGCTGTCGCAGGCAAGCTTGGCGCAATATCCCGGCAGCGCGGGTGATTTCAGCGACAGCGGTCTCAGCGCATCATCTTCGTCAAGCAGTGCCGCAACTGCCAGCGCCGGTAGTGCTTCGAGCGACCGTGTTAGTGGCAGTTCTGGCGACAGTTCCGGGGCAAGCGCTCATGCCGGGACAGCCACAGAGTCCGATCGCGGCGGCGATGACAGCAGGTACATGCCACAAACCGATGGGCAGATGCGCGCTGGCACAGCCCAACGCAAACGCGCCTTGATCAGGCAATTTCGCCTCGAATTTGCCAAAACGGTGAATATCGACACCGCCAGTCAACAGCGTTTTCAGCCGCTACAGGCGGATCGGTATCTTGATCAATTTGCCGATGAGATTGCCGACGGGCTGGAGCGGCCAGCTGATTTGAAAAGCATGGGGCAGGATCTGGCGGTGATGCGTGAGGCCATCGATGATCGTCTGGATCGTGTCATCACCAGCTATACAGGTGAAAAACAACCACGCCGTGGTCTGTTTGCGCAGAGCCGCCCGGTGGCGGGGCAGACGTCAGCTTTGCTTGGTGAAATGCAACAGCTCGCGCTCAAACATGAATTATTGCAATTTGCCGAATATAGCTTGCAGGCGATGGGCTATTACGTCAAATAGCTGGCAAATAGCCGCCGCCCAATAGCTGTATCACAAACATGGCCTGATTGATGGTTCCGGCGTCAGTCTTTCGCCGCCGGATTGACCATCTCATAGAGCCCGGTATGGTCTGCATCCGGCCCAAGCTTGTCCAATGCTGCCGCCAGATAGCGGTTCAGCGCTGGGGTGATTGGCGCGTCAAATCCGGCATTGTTGATCAACTCGCTGGCAATCGTCACATCCTTTGCCATCAGCCGTAAAAAGAACCCGGAATCATAACGCCGCGAGGCGATAAACGGCATCATTTTGACTTCGGTGGTGTTGTTACGGCCGGTTGACCCGTTAATCACACTGGTAAATTTATCGGCGCTGATGCCAAAAGATTCCGCTGTCGCCAACGCCTGCATGCTGGCCAGAAGCCCGGCTGCAGAGACATAATTGTTCAGCGCCTTCATCGCATGGCCGGCCGCCAGCGGGCCAACATGCTGCAGGCTGCCAAAACAGCTGATCAGCGTCGTTGCAGCGGCGATATCTTCGGCGCTGCCGCCGGCCATCACCATTAAGCTGCCGGCAGCGGCTTTTTTAACACCGCCGGATACCGGCGCATCGATAAGGCGAATGCCATAGGCAGCAAGCTCGGTGCCGAGCTGAATGGTGCTGTCCGGGTGGCTGGACGACATATCAATGATCAGCCCACGAAACCCGGCAGCGGCGAGCTGTGTAGTGACGGCGGTCACCACCGTGCCATCAGGCAGCATCGTGATAATGGCGTCACATGTGGCCAAATCTGTGAGCGCAGCAGCCATTGTGATATCCGGCAGATCAGGCAGTTGCGATGCTGTATCAAACGCAATAACCGAAAACCCTGCCGCTACCGGAAGCGGTGCCATCACTGACCCCATCGCCCCCAACCCTACAAAACCAATCTGTTGCATTATTTTACGCCTTTAAACATTGTCAAAAGTAATCATCGTCACAAGTAATCATCGCCACAAGCCGTCGCACCGAACGCATGTTATGGCAAAGTTGATATGGGGTGCCGCGCACAGCTTATGCTGCCGGTGGTGACAGCCTGCACGCGTGCCGATTTGGGATGGTCAAATCTGCCGTTCTATGGTGTCATCACTGACGCTATCGGTCAACCGTCGGCTGCGCTGGCAGCGTCTGACAAGAGGAAAAAAACAGTGAGCAAAATAACCATCTGGGGCCGACGATCATCGGTGAATGTGCAATCTGTTTTATGGTGCCTTGAAGAACTTGGCCTTGGTTATGATCGCATTGATGCCGGCTTTACCTATGGTCTGGTCAATACCGATGAATTTCGGCAGATGAACCCGAATGGCAAAGTGCCGGTCATTATTGATGGTGACAGTGCCCCGATATTTGAGGCCGGTGCGATTTTACGCTATCTGGCAACGCAATATGGGACAGCGCCTTTCTGGCCGGAGTCACCAGCCGAGCGGGCAATGGTTGATAAATGGGCAGAATGGGCAAAGCTCAATTTTGCCAGCATGTTTATTCCGGCGGTGTTCTGGCCGCTGGTCCGCATTGCGCCGTCAAAACGCGATTTTGCGGCGATTGACGCGGCGTTGAAATCGGTCGAGGCAGAGCTGGCGATTGCCGATGCGGCACTGGCCAAAACCCGCTATCTGGCCGGTGACGCATTCAGCCTCGCTGATATCCAGTTGGGACATTGTTTGTACCGTTATTACGATATCGAGGTGACGCGCGCCGATTTGCCAAATTTGGCCGCCTATTATCACCGATTGCAGACACGCCCTGCCTTTGCCGGTCAGGTCATGGTTTCATATGACGAGCTGCGGGTATCTGATGGCTGAGGGCTGGTGGCTTTGGGTAAAAACGGTAATGATTTTATTGCGTCAACAACGCGATAAGTTGTTGCCATGCCGCACCGGGTTTGCTAGAAGCCCTCAACCATAGCAGCGCGCATTGCCTCTGCAGGGCTTGGCGCGGCAACGCTATGGGACAAACACAAGCAGTTAAATAAAACTTGAATTGGCAGCTATCAATGGCTAAGGTTTCGCCCGCACAATTTGTAAGGCAGGTTCGCCAAGAGGTGTCTCGGATTACCTGGGCGTCACGCCGCGAGACCGGCACTGCCACACTGACTGTGTTTATAATGGTCGCCATCGCCGCAGTGTTTTTCCTGCTTGTTGATATGGTGCTGTCGAATGTTGTCCAGTTCGTTCTTGGCCTTGGTAGCTAAGAGCGTGCAGGACGTTTGTCGTTTCGGAATGCCGAAACCGGTTGGGAAAGAGTGGTAATGGCCAAGCGCTGGTATGTTCTGCACGTCTTCTCAGGTTCTGAGAAAAAAGTGGCCCAGTCGATTCTCGAGCAAGCCGCGGCGAACGGTCTGGAAGAACAGATCGAAGAAGTCATGGTGCCGACCGAAAATGTCGTCGAGGTGAAGCGTGGCGTCCGGGTTGAGGGCGAGCGCAAGTTTTTCCCGGGCTATATTCTGGTGAAACTGGAACTGAGCGACGAAGCCTGGCAATTGGTCACAAGCCAACCGCGCGTCACTGGCTTTTTGGGTGGCAAGGGCAAGCCAGTTCCGATCACAAACAGCGAAGCTGAGCGTCTGATCCGTCAGATGAGCGAAGGTGTCGAACGGCCGCGCACAACAGTGAGCTTTGATATTGGTGAGCAGGTGCGCGTATCAGATGGGCCATTTGCATCATTCAACGGATATGTCGAAGAGGCCGACGACGACAAGGCGCGGCTGAAGGTGACTGTGTCAATCTTTGGCCGGTCAACGCCGGTCGAACTGGAATATAGTCAGGTCGAAAAAATATAAATTAGGCCAAATACAGCCTAGAGTGCCGCGATCGCGGTGAGCACAATAGATAGAGCGCCACAAGCAAGATGGCGCGGCATACGTCAAGGAAGAACGAAGATGGCAAAGAAGATTGAAGGCTATATTAAACTGAACATCCCGGCGGGAGGCGCAAATCCATCGCCACCAGTTGGCCCGGCACTTGGTCAGCGTGGTGTGAATATCATGGAATTTTGTAAAGCCTTTAATGCGGCCACCGACTCGCTGGAAAAGAATATGCCAGTTCCGGTTGTGATCACCGTATTTCAGGACAAATCATTTTCTTTCGTCACAAAGACCGCGCCGGTCAGCTATTTTCTGAAAAAAGCGGCAGGTCTGTCGAGCGCATCGAAGGAGCCTGGCCGGTCGGTTGCAGGCTCGGTCACAATGGCGCAGGTGCGCGAAATTGCTGACGCGAAAATGGGCGATATGAACGCCGTCGATGTTGAAGGTGCAATGCAAATGGTAATGGGGTCTGCCCGTTCCATGGGCCTCGAAGTTGTGGAGGGCTAATCCAATGGCGAGAACAAGTAAAAAACTAAAGGCGGCATATGAAGCTGTTGATCGCAACAAGGCCTATGCCTTGGCTGAAGCTGTTGCGCTGGTTAAGAGCCATGCCTCGTCAAAATTCGATGAAACCATCGAAATTGCGATGAATCTTGGGGTTGACCCGCGCCATGCTGATCAAATGGTGCGCGGTGTTGTGGCGATGCCAAATGGCACCGGTAAAACCATGCGTGTTGCGGTGTTCGCAAAAGATGCCAAGGCAGATGAAGCCAAAGCCGCTGGTGCCGATCTTGTTGGCGCCGAGGATCTGGCCGAAGCCATCCAAAATGGTGAGTCAGCATTCGACCGGGTGATCGCAACCCCGGACATGATGGGTGTTGTTGGCCGGCTTGGTAAGGTGCTTGGCCCGCGCGGTCTGATGCCAAACCCAAAGCTGGGCACGGTAACGGCTGATGTCATCGCCGCGGTCGCTGCGGCGAAAGCTGGTGAAGTGCAATATCGCGCCGAAAAGGCCGGTGTGGTGCATGCCGGTATTGGCAAGGCAAGTTTCGACGAGAGCAAGATTGCGGAAAATGCAGCCGCGTTTATCGACGCTGTGCGGAAAGCCCGCCCGTCTGGCGCAAAAGGCCAATATATCAAAAAAATTACCCTGAGCTCGACCATGGGCGCCGGGGTGTTTGTCGAAGACGTCGCGTAAGCGGCGGTTTCGCAAGAGCAGAAGTTTCCAGCCAGAATCTGGCTGGAGAACCGGGATGGTTGTTTTTAAGACAATGATCCCAAACCTGTCCAAGACTACGGGTGGCCAGATCACTATCTGGCGTAAGATCCCGTAATAGACGGGGAGCACAAGCAGATTTCTGCTTGAACTTCTTATGGGCAGGCCAGCGGACTAGCATGATTGTTTGTTAGTCTATTTTGCAACTGGGATTGGCTGGCAGATGCCAGATCAGTCCTAACCAGAGCGGAGACGATCGGTGAATAGAACAGAAAAAGCCGAACTGATCGAAACGCTGCAATCAACCTTCAATGCGTCAACAACTGTTGTTGTGGCGCATCAGGTTGGCATGACCGTTGCGGAAAGTGGTGACCTGCGTCAAAAGATGCGGGAAGCCGGTGCTGGCTTTAAGGTAACCAAAAACAGGATTGCCAAGCTAGCGCTAAAAGGCACGCGTTACGAAGATCTTGACAGCATTTTTACCGGGCCAACTGTTGTTGGCACGTCGGAAGACCCGGTTGCGGCTGCCAAGACCCTCGTTGATTATGCCAAGGGAAACCCAAAAATCACCATTGTTGGTGGCAGCATGGACGGGAAAACTCTCGACAAAGCTGGCGTCGAAGCATTGGCGAAAATGCCTTCTCTTGACGAATTGCGTGGCAGACTTGTCGGGCTTGTCCAAGCACCGGCAGCCAAAATTGCCCGGGTTGTGCAGGCTCCGGCCGGCAAAATGGCCCGTGTTATCAAGGCACGCGAAGATCAATTGCAGCAGGGGTCATAACACCCCGATCAGAAGTTCAAGCCTTTTAATGGAGACTATCTAATGGCTGATATCGAAAAAATCGCAGAAGACCTATCTAACCTGACAGTTCTTGAAGCAGCTGAACTGGCAACATTGCTGGAAGAGAAGTGGGGCGTTTCTGCCGCTGCTGCTCCAATGGCAATGGCGATGCCTGCTGGTGGCGGTGACGCCGGCGGTGCCGCAGAAGAAAAGACTGAATTTGATGTTGTTCTGGCCGCTGCCGGCGCATCAAAGATCAATGTCATTAAAGAAGTACGGACCATCACAGGTCTTGGCCTGAAAGAAGCCAAGGATCTGGTTGAAGGCGCACCAAAGCCGGTCAAAGAAGGTGTGTCAAAAGATGAAGCCGAGCAAATCAAAGCAAAGCTGGAAGAAGCTGGCGCGACTGTTGAAGTTAAGTAACTCGGCAATCACGCTTGATTTGCAAGCGATCTAAAAACTGTAGCACCGGGCGGTTTATTCTGTCCGGTGCACAGTCGTTTAATTGACAGCGTTTTGACGCTGGGACCCATAGCGTGTCGCCATCCGCAAAATAGATGGCCCGCACCGGATTTGATGAGGAATTGTTAATGGCATCGCATGTAAGCACTCTGGATAGTCGCAAACGGGTACGTCGCACATTTGGTCAACTCGAAGAAGTGACCCAAATGCCAAATCTTATCGATGTGCAGCGTTCCAGCTATGACACATTTTTGCAAATGGGTGTGGCACCGCATGAGCGTACCGACCATGGCTTGCAGGAAACCTTTAAATCGGTGTTTCCGATTGGTGATTTCGCCGGTCGTTCGGTTCTCGAATTCGTTTCCTATGAATTAGAAATTCCAAAATATGACGTTGAAGAATGCCAGCAACGCGGCCTGACCTATGCGTCGCCGCTGCGGGTGACCCTGCGACTGGTCGTCTGGGAAGAAAATGAAGATACCGGATCGCGCTCAATCCGCGATATCAAAGAGCAAGACGTCTATATGGGTGACATGCCGTTGATGACGTCAAACGGTACATTTATCGTGAATGGCACCGAACGCGTTATTGTATCGCAGATGCACCGGTCTCCCGGGGTGTTTTTTGATCACGACCGTGGCAAGACGCATGCGTCCGGCAAATTCCTGTTTGCATCGCGGGTGATCCCATATCGTGGATCATGGCTGGATTTTGAATTTGACGCCAAAGACATCTTGAATGTGCGGATTGACCGCAAGCGCAAGCTGCCAGCAACAACCTTCATGATGGCGCTTCCCGATGATGAGTCACTTGCCTATCTTGACGGCTGTGCGGAAAGTGGCGAAGCCGTTGAAGCAAGCAAGATTGTTGGCATGAGCCGCGAAGAGATTCTTGGCCATTTTTATAAATCAGTGAACTACCGCCGTCAGGGTGACGGTTGGGCCTTTGATTTTGACGTCGAGTCACTGAAAGGCAGCAAGCTTATCCGTGATTTGGTTGATGCCAAAACCAAAAAGGTCATTGCTAGCGCTGGCACAAAAATGACCCCGCGGTCGTTGAACAAATTGGCTGAGTCTGGCGTGAAGGCAGTTCTTGTTGGTGATTCTGATCTTCTTGGCCGGTTTGCCGCTGAAGATGTTGTTAATATGACCACTGGCGAAGTCTTTGCCGAAGCTGGTGACGAGATCACCGAAGATCTATTGGCCAAGTTTGAGGCGAATGGCACCAAAGAAATTAGCATCCTGTTCATCGACAATATGAATTACGGCCCGCATCTTCGCAATACTCTTGCGGCTGACCGCAATACTTGCCGTGAAGAAGCGCTGGTTGATATCTACCGTGTCATGCGTCCGGGTGAGCCGCCAACATTGGAAAGTTCGCACGGCCTGTTGCAGAGCTTGTTCTTTAACTCTGACCGCTATGATTTGTCATCTGTTGGCCGCGTAAAGATGAATT
>ERZ802822.2216-NODE-2216-length-10951-cov-23.148427_pt1 | contig 10951 bp, 8 predicted proteins | sample MGYA00345649_ERZ802822 | MGnify/ENA primary metagenome ERZ802822 (study PRJEB30503, sample SAMEA104212359) | marine metagenome | biome: Westerlies Biome; feature: [SRF] surface water layer (ENVO:00010504) within the epipelagic zone...; material: water... | reverse complement strand
GAAGCGATGCAAACCAATGCTGTCACACCCGAGCAGCATTTCACCCAGCCTCCGCCCCGCTACACGGAAGCCACTTTGGTGAAGCGGATGGAAGAGCTTGGAATTGGACGCCCCTCGACCTATGCCAGCATCGTGACCACGATCCAAGAACGCGACTACGTACGCAAAGAACAAAACCGCCTGATCCCCGAAGATAAAGGCCGCATCGTTACCATTTTTCTACTGAATTTCTTCAAACAATACGTGGAATATGAGTTTACGGCCGGCCTGGAAGATCAACTTGACAATGTGAGCGCAGGCAATGCGCATTATAAAGATTTGCTTGAAAAGTTCTGGCGTGATTTTTCGACCGCAATCGCCGAAACCTCAGAATTGCGGATCACCGAAGTGTTGGATGTTCTGGATGACGCTCTTGCGCCGCAACTCTATCCTCCCCGCGCCGATGGCAGCGATCCGCGCAGCTGCCCTAAATGCGGCGTGGGCGTGCTACATCTTAAAACTTCGCGCACGGGGGGGTTTGTCGGATGCGGGAATTATCCAGATTGTCGCTTCACGCGGCCTATGAACGGCGATGCTGATGATACGGGCGATCGCGTCTTAGGCGAGGATGCCGGGGATGAAATTAGCCTGAAAAAAGGCCGATTTGGTCCCTATATTCAGCGAGGAGAAGCGACCGAAGAGCAACCAAAGCCACCGCGTGCCAGCCTGCCCAAGGGCTGGGCTGCGGGTGAAATGGATCTTGAAAAAGCCTTACTTTTGCTGAACCTGCCGCGCGAAATCGGCCCGCATCCCGAAGATGGCGAGATGATCGAGGCTGGGATTGGGCGCTATGGTCCTTTTGTCAAACACGGCCGACTTTATGCCAATCTCAAAGAGGCAGAGGATGTGTTTACCATCGGCATGAACCGCGCCGTGGAAGAGCTCGCTAAAAAAGCCGCTTCACGCGGCGGAGCGCGCGGCAGCGCAGCCAAACCGCTGAAAGAATTGGGCGAACATCCCAGCGAGGGCGGGCCAATTCAAGTGATGGCGGGCCGCTACGGCACCTATGTGAAATTTGCTAAAATCAACGCCACCCTGCCCAAAGACATGGAACCGGAAAGTGTTACGTTAGAGCAAGCGCTTGAATTAATCGAAGCAAAGGCCAAAAAAGGCGGTAAAAAGCCCGCGGCCAAAAAGAAGCCCGCAGCCAAAAAGAAAACCCCAGCAAAGAAGAAACCGGCCACCTGAATATAATCTCATTTGGCGCCAATCAGGCGAGCGTTGCGCCGCGCAAAAATAAACGCGTTCCAGCGCCCCAAGATTTTCGCGTTTTGCGATGCCTAAGAATTGACTCTAAGGCCTCCCTCAGCCAGATAAGAGCAAATTGATCGGTCAGGAGCGGTTGCGATGAAAAAGATATATGGGTCTGCACAAGAGGCCTTAGACGGGCTTTTATTCGATGGGATGTTCATTGCAGCCGGTGGGTTCGGGTTGTGCGGTATCCCCGAGCTTCTTCTGCAATCGATCAAAGAGACAGGCACAAAAGATCTTGTTTTCGCCTCTAATAATGCAGGTGTCGATGATTTTGGAATCGGAATTTTACTTCAGACGCGGCAGGTCAAAAAAATGATCAGCTCTTACGTTGGCGAGAATGCGGAATTCATGCGCCAATATCTTTCTGGAGAGTTAGAGTTAGAGTTTAACCCACAAGGCACCTTGGCCGAGCGTTTACGCGCAGGCGGCTGCGGAATCCCCGGATTTTATACAAAAACCGGCGTTGGAACAGTGATCGCCGAGGGCAAAGAACATAAACAGTTCAACGGCGAGACCTATATTATGGAAGAAGGGCTTTTCGCCGATCTCTCCATCGTGAAAGCTTGGAAGGCCGATGCAACCGGAAATTTGATTTTTCGCAAAACAGCGCGCAATTTTAATCCACCTGCAGCAATGTCAGGTAAGGTGTGTGTGGCTGAAGTGGAAGAAATTGTACCCACAGGATCGTTGGATCCTGATTTAATACATCTGCCGGGAATCTATGTGCACCGCATCATTCAAGGCACCCATGAAAAACGTATCGAACAGCGCACTACGCGCCCGGCAGCATAAGGAGCGCGCACTATGGCTTGGGATCGCAATCAAATGGCCGCACGGGCGGCGTTGGAACTGGAAGATGGAATGTATGTCAATTTGGGCATTGGTATTCCAACTTTGGTCAGCAACTATATTCCGCAAGGCGTTGAAGTCACGCTGCAATCTGAAAATGGCATGCTTGGAATGGGCCCGTTTCCCATCGAGGGCGAAGAAGATGCCGATCTGATCAATGCGGGCAAGCAAACCATCACCGAATTGCCGCAAACCGCTTATTTTGACAGCGCTACCAGCTTTGGCATGATCCGGGGGGGCAAAATAGCCATGGCGATTTTAGGGGCCATGGAAGTTGCCGAAAACGGCGATTTGGCCAATTGGATGATTCCGGGGAAATTGGTCAAAGGCATGGGAGGCGCGATGGATCTGGTGGCAGGCGTTGGCCGCGTTGTGGTGGTGATGGACCACACCAACAAGCATGGCGACAGTAAAGTTTTAAAGCAATGCAGCCTGCCCCTGACCGGAACCGGCGTCGTGGATCGAATTATCACCAATCTGGGTGTTTTAGATGTGGTTGAAGGCGGCTTGAAGATCGTTGAATGCGCCGACGGCGTCAGCCCGGAAGAGTTGCGTGCCGCCACGCAGGCCAATATTGTTGCCTAGGCCTATCGAGAAGACCGCGCGCATCTGCTTGGGCTCATGGCCGCCCAATATGCTGTAAAATAAAAACTTAAAAGCGCCAGAATAAGCAGATCATTCAAAATCATGCGCCTCACTTAAAGGGCTGGGGCCAAAACCATGTCTTCCGGCCATGCAAGGGCGGCCTCGTTCATTTTGAAACGCGCCCCTTGGCCATTGCCCAATGCGCCTAGACCGCTATCCTTTTGCTATGATCACGCTTCCAGATAAATTTGCAACATGGCTGACCTGCAAGAACTGGGCTTTACACCCTCATCAGCTTGCAATGCTTAAAACAGCAGACCTGCCCGCGCAGGTGCTCATCGCGCCGACTGGGGCGGGCAAAACTTTGGCAGGGTTTCTGCCCAGCCTGATCGAGCTGGCCGAGCAACCGTCGAGGGGGCTGCATACGTTGTATATTTCCCCCCTTAAGGCTTTAGCCGCCGATATAAAACGCAATTTGATCAGCCCAATCGATGAACTTGGACTGGATATTTCGGTGGAAGACCGCACCGGAGATACGTCATCGCATATCAAAAAGCGCCAACGCAGCGCCCCGCCCCATATTCTGCTTACCACGCCGGAAAGCCTTGCGCTTTTAATATCTTATCCCGAAGCAGCAAGTATCTTTTCTGGCTTACAACGCGTGATTATCGATGAAATTCATGCCCTTGCCGAAAGCAAGCGGGGCGATCAATTGATGCTGGCACTCAGCCGCATACAGACGTTCTGCCCGGATATGCGCCGCATCGGCCTATCTGCCACCGTGAAAGAGGCTACCGACATCGCGAGCTTTTTATCTCCCATTTCGCCGCCCTGCCCGATCTTAATCGCAGATGCCGGGCCAACGCCACATATTCAAATGCTCACCGGTTCTGGCACGCCGCCATGGGCCGGTGCCGGCGGGCTATATGCGATTGCAGATGTGCTTGCCCAGATCAAAGCCCATAAAACGACCTTGATTTTTCACAATACGCGGGCGCAAGCCGAACTTTTCTTTCATAATTTATGGCTGGCCAATGAAGACGCGCTGCCGATCGCGATTCACCACGGTAGTTTGGATCGCCAACAGCGTCAAAAGGTTGAGGCCGCGATGACAGCCGGGGCCTTGCGGGCGATCGTTTGCACCGGGAGTTTGGACCTTGGAATCGATTGGGGCGATGTCGATCTGGTGATTCAAATCGGAGCTCCGAAAAACGTGAAACGGCTTGTGCAGCGCATTGGCCGTGCCAACCATCGCTATAACGCACCCTCTAAAGCTCTAATCGTGCCCGCCAACCGCTTTGAAGTGATCGAATGCCTTTCCGCATTAGAAGCTGTGCAGGAAAACGATTTGGATGGCGAACCACGTCCCCCCGGAGGCTTGGACGTGCTGTGCCAGCATATTTTGCTTTGCGCCTGCGCCGGTGCGATTGATCCAGACGTTTTATTCGGGCAAATCAAACAGGCTGGCCCTTATAGCGCGTTAACGCGCAGCGAATTTGACGCCTGCCTTGAGTTTTGTGCGACCGGGGGCTATGCGCTGCGCCGCTATGAGCAATGGCACCGTTTGCAGCAAAATCCCAATGGAGATTTTAAATTGCGTGATCCGCGCAGCGCCCGCCGGTTGCGGCTTAATGTTGGCACCATCCAAGACAGTGATACGCTGAAAGTGCGTTTGCATAAGCGGCGCGGGGGCAAGCCGCTGGGCGAGGTCGAGGAGGCCTTTGCCGCCACGCTTGCCCCGGGCGATACCTTCTTGATCGGAGGCCAAGTGGTGCGGTTTGAAAGCCTGCGCGACATGGTCGTCGAAGTCTCGCGACATGGGCATAAAAAACCCAAAATCGCCACCTTTGCGGGCACAAAATTTGCCACATCAACGCAGCTTTCCAAGCGCATTTTAAAGCGCTTTGACACAGAAAACTTTCGGGGCTTGCCCGCTTTTACCCAAAAATGGCTGTTTCAACAGCAAACGCTTTCACGCCTGCCAAGCCGCGACCACCTGTTGCTAGAAACGTTTCCGCGCCACGGACAGCAGCATTTGGTTATTTATGGGTTTGCAGGGCGCAATGCGCAGCAAACTTTGGGGTTGCTGATCACCAAACAACTTGAAGCGTGGGGCCTGGCCCCGCTTGGGTTTGTGGCCACCGATTATGCAACCTTGATCTGGGGGCTTGAAAAGATTACCGCTCCTGAAACGCTGTTTGATCTGACGGATTTGGAAAAAGGCCTTGCGGATTGGTTGGGTGAAAATGCCGTTATGAAACGCAGCTTTCGTGCTGTTGCCACTATCGCCGGATTGATCGAACGCAATTTACCAGGCCAACGTAAATCGGGGCGCCAAGCCACATTTTCATCTGATATTCTCTATGACACCTTGCGCAAATATGATCCTGAGCACATCTTGCTCGCCATCACTCGAAGCGAAGCACGGCAAGGCTTGGTGGATTTTGACCGGATAAAAGAATTGCTTGAAACGCGCGCAACACGGATTGTTCATTGTGCCTTGCCGCATGTCTCGCCGATGGCGGCACCGTTGTTTTTGGAAGCTGGCCGCGTTCCTGTTGAAGGCCAGGCGATGGACCGGTTGCTAGCTGAGGAAGCCACCGCCCTAATGGCAGAAGCCGGATTGGAATTTTAACGTGCCGAACCTGCAAAACTCTAGACAGTGCCGCCTCCTGAACGGCTTTCCCTTTACGTTATCAGGCGCGGCCCTACTCGCATTGCCCTCTGGCGCTTTATGGTGGCCCGAGGCCGAATTGCTTTGCGTCTCAGATTTGCATTTGGGCAAAGCGGAACGGATCAGCCGAAAAGGCGGCGCGAACCTGCCGCCTTATGAAATTCAAGACACCCTGAGACGGCTAGAACAAGACATCGAGCACACGGGCGCAAGCACGGTGATCTGCTTGGGGGATAGCTTTGACGATCTCAGCGCAGAGCGTGCCTTTCCTGAAGACGCGCAATTATGGATAGCGCGGCTTCAGGCAGGGCGGCGTTGGATATGGATCGAAGGCAATCACGATCCGGGGCCAATTCATTTGGGCGGCCAGCATATGGCCGAATTCGCCCGCGGCCCGCTGCTGTTTCGCCATATCGCCGATCCCGCATCATCTGGTGAGGTTTCGGGGCATTATCACCCAAAAGCGCAGATTTACTTGCGCGGACGCGCGCGCAGTTTTGCCTGTTTCTTGCTGGATGAAACGCGGTTGATCCTGCCCGCCTATGGCACTTATACAGGCGGTTTACGCTGCGATCACCCCACCTTAGCCCGCCTGATAAAAAAGCCCGGCCTTGCCATTTTAACCGGCAAGAGCGCGCAGCCCATTCCAATGCCGCGCGCGAAAGTGACCTGAGGTTTGCCTATAAAAACGAACTTGATGCGCTTACGCGGTTAACCCCTGCGGTTCGTCAATCCCATTACTGCGGCAACAGGCCGTCAGCGTATTGGCCAGCAGACAAGCGATCGTCATCGGCCCAACGCCCCCTGGAACCGGGGTAATCGCGCCGGCAACCGCGGCGCAGCTGTCATAATCCACATCTCCGACCAAGCGGGTGCCACCTTCAGGTTTTTCAATCCGATTGATTCCAACATCGACCACCGTGGCGCCCGGTTTGATCCAATCTCCTGGCACCATTTGCGCACGCCCTACCGCAGCAACCACGATATCCGCGCGCGCCACCACATCTTTAAGATCTTTGGTGCGGCTATGCGCGATGGTTACGGTGCAACTATCGCCCAACAGCAACTGCGCCATCGGTTTACCCACGATATTGGAGCGGCCAATCACCACTGCATTCAATCCAGACAAAGACCCATGATGCGCACGCAGCATCATCAAGCATCCCAAAGGCGTGCAGGGCACCATTGATTTCTGGCCAGTGCCCAGCAATCCCACATTTGAAATATGAAACCCATCCACATCCTTTTCAGGGGCAATAGAGTTTATCACCAAATCTTCATCAAGATGGTTTGGCAATGGCAATTGCACCAAAATGCCATGCACGCTGGGATCGGCGTTAAGCTTCTCGATTAACGCCAATAAATCGATCTGTGATGTATCAGCATCCAGCTTATGCTCAAAGCTGTTCATCCCCACCTCAAGCGTTTGCTTGCCCTTTGAGCGTACATAAACTTGACTGGCCGGATCTTCCCCCACCAACACAACCGCCAATCCGGGCACGATGTGATGCTGTTCTTGCAGCCGCGCCACATGCTCGGCCACTTGCACCCGAATTTGCGCTGCAAAGGCCTTGCCATCAATCACTTGCGCTGCCATTGGGTTTTTCCTTTACCTAAAAATTATGCCCCTCGGGGCTATATGCGCCAAAACGCCGCCAAACTCTATCAGAAAAGCCCCTCAATCTGGCCTAAATCATTCAGCATGATCGCTTCCGAAGCTGGCACAGATGGCAATCCCGGCATCGTCATAATTTCTCCGCAGATCACCACGATGAAACCCGCGCCCGCGCTTAAGCGTACTTCGCGCACAGGCACCGAATGCCCCAAAGGCGCCCCGCGTCGGTTTGGATCCGTGGTAAAACTATATTGCGTTTTCGCCATGCACACCGGCAGATGCCCATAGCCGGCCTCTTCCCAATCTTTCAACTGCGTGCGAATTTTAGCATCGGCCAAAACTTCATCGGCGCGATAAATACGCTTGGCAACGGTCTCGATTTTTTCGAACAAACTAAGCTCATCGGTGTAAAGAGGCGCAAAATTTGCCGTATCCGCATCTGCAATTTCAGCCACGCGCTGCGCCAGCATTTCAGTGCCTTCCGAGCCTTTTTCCCAATGCTGGCACAGAATTGCTTCCGAGCCTTGCTCGGCCACATAATCTTTGACGGCCTGCACCTCTGCATCCGTATCGGTGACAAAATGGTTGATCGCCACCACAACTGGAACCCCAAAGCTTTTGACATTCTCAATATGACGGCCCAGATTTGGGCATCCGGCCTGTACCGCGGCCACGTTTTCTGGTCCAAGATCCGCCTTGGCAACACCGCCATTCATCTTCATCGCTCTGACCGTGGCAACCACTACCACAACCGACGGCGCAATTCCGGCTTTGCGACATTTGATATTCATAAATTTTTCGGCCCCCAAATCGGCACCAAAACCGGCTTCTGTCACCACGTAATCAGCCAGTTTCAACGCCGTGGTTGTCGCAGCCACAGAGTTACAGCCATGCGCGATATTGGCAAATGGCCCGCCATGCACGAAGGCAGGGTTGTTTTCCAAGGTTTGCACAAGATTGGGCTGCATGGCATCTTTCAAAAGCACGGTCATCGCGCCATCGGCTTTGATATCACGGCAGTAAATCGGTGATTTATCGCGCCTATACGCCACGATGATATCACCCAGACGCTTTTGCAAATCGTCAAGCGAATTGGCCAAACATAAAATAGCCATCACCTCCGAGGCCACGGTGATGTCAAATCCGGTTTGCCGCGGAAACCCATTCGACACACCACCCAGCGATGTCACGATATCGCGCAAAGCCCGGTCATTCATATCCATGACGCGGCGCCAGACCACGCGGCGTTGATCGATCTCAAGCTTATTACCCCAATAAATATGATTGTCGAGCATCGCCGAGAGCAAGTTATGCGCCGATGTAATCGCGTGGAAATCACCGGTGAAATGCAGGTTCATTTCCTCCATCGGAACCACTTGGGCATATCCCCCCCCGGCTGCGCCACCTTTCATCCCGAAACACGGGCCCAAAGACGCTTCTCGAATGCAAATCGCAGCGCGCTTGCCAATCCGGTTCAGCCCATCGCCCAACCCAACCGTGGTTGTTGTTTTCCCTTCACCTGCAGGTGTCGGGTTAATGGCCGTTACCAAAATTAATTTTCCGCTCTCATTCGCTTGAACCGAATTGATAAATTCTTGGCTGATCTTGGCCTTATCATGACCATAAGGCAGCAGATGTTCTGAGGGAATATCAAGCTTTGCACCGATTTCCTGGATAGGTTTTTTCTGTGCTTCGCGAGCGATTTCAATATCAGATTTATAACTCATGGCCTTCCCTCCTATCGGTTTGTCCGATTTTATCTCTCTGGGCTATAGCCCGCTTACATCTCCGTAAAGACGGTGTTTCCGACATTTTCGGGATCTGTTGCGGCGACACAGACGTCGAAAGTTTCGCATCCGAAACTAAGGTTCCAGCTTAGCACAAGCGCCTATCATAAGCGCGGTACAGACTTTGATTTCGGGCGATGTGCCTAGTAGCTGCGCTTTGACCGGCCCGCGACCTTAGCGCGGTTTGCGGCCCTTGCTAAAAAGGCGGGTGTGGACAGGCTCGCCATAACGCGTCGAAAGCGCCGCGGCTTCAATCTGCTGATATGGGTTGAATGTCCAACCTAAGATGACGCACCAGCCTCAAGATCAGTGGCTTCGTTTAAAATCTGGCCAAGGCTCGGCACAAGCGGCGCATTGCGCGTTTGCCATAACGCTGCGCGTTTCATCGATTTTGCGCATTGAATGTAAACCTCTTGCACAGTGATCACTATCACGCAAACCGGGCTGCCTTTATTGTCTGAAAAGCTGGCGCGAAGATCCGGATCCGTCGTCAGGGAAGCATGACCATTAACCCGCACCACCGTATCGGCGCCAGGTACCATAAACATCAAGGAGATACGGCCATCTTCAACGATGTTGCGCAAATTGTCCAAACGATTATTGCCAGGCCAATCGGGCAATAAAAGCGTTTTATCATCTTGGATCCGCACCACTGGCCCGAGATCGCCGCGCGGGGATCCGTCGGTTCTAGAGGGGCCAATTGTTGACAGCACGCAAAAGCGAGCGGCCCCAATCCAAGCTTGATATAACGGTGTCAGATGATCTGCAGCTTTGCGCAGGCTTGCCGGGCTCGCCTTGCCATACAGTGTCTCAAGTGTCTTGACCGAGCGGATAAAATCCATCTATTGCCGCCTCTTCCAACAATGCGTTTGAGCTTTGCTCAATCACCTCTTCCAGCCTATGCATGAACTCTTCATTGTCAAACCCGGGTTGAATGGCAGGCAGAAACTCAACCACCGCCAGACCGGGCTGTCGCAGGATACCGTATTTAGGCCAAAAAACGCCAACATTCGTTGCCGCGGGCACACAAATTTGACCGGTTTCTTGATAGAGGGCCGCAGTACCGATCTTATAAGGCGCCGATACGCCGGGCGCAATCCGGGTGCCTTGCGGGTAGATAATCAACTGCCCAGCAGGCGCTTTACCCGATTTCACCTCAGCCACCATCGATTTTATGGCTTGAGCTCGTTTGCCGCGCTCAACGCAAATACATCCGATCCGCAATCCGTACCAACCTAAAACTGGCGCATATTTAAGCGAGTGTTTCATAATGAATTTTGGCTTTTGAACAGCACTGACGATCATAATTGCGTCAAAAAAGCTTTGATGCTTGGCGGCGATAAGAACTTCTCCCTCCGGAATTTTTCCGCGCACTTCGGAACGCAGGCCGATCATCCAGCGGGCGCTCCATCGCACCCAATTTGAATAGGACCGCACTGCCGCGTAAGCACCACGCCGTTCAAACAGGGCCCATGGTAGAAATAGAATACCCAATACCACCATCATCAGATACATTTGAAACACAAAGGCCGCGCTCATGATCCATCTGAGAACAGCCATCTACGCAAGCCCTGCCAAAACCTGTTGGGCGGCGCGGCGCGTCGAAAGATAAGCCGTTCCTGCCGAAAACGGTGGGATAGAAACCAGCCATAGCCATTCCAGCCCCTGCAAGCCAAGCCCTGTTAAAATCAGGCTACGCGGCTCTTCTGACGGGATCAGATACACCACCACCGCGCCCAGTGCGATGCCGATGGAAGCGCCCGCAAAGGCACGAAATGTAAACCGGCCAACAAAGGCCGAGGCAATGTAATTATCCGTCGCTCCAATCAAACGCAGAACCGCGATCACCTGCGCATTGGCCGCCATGGATGCGCGCGCGGCCAGCGTGATCATCGCCGCATTTGCCGCTATCATCAATATAATCGACACAATTCCCAACAACCACAACCGCTGCGCGGCCCGCGCCAACGGCTTTTGCCAACGCGTATGATCATCCAAAACCGCAGACGGCACTTCTGCCGCCAAACGCAGCCGAAGGCCCTGGGCATCATACCCTGCACTGGTTTCTTGAATATCGATCAAGCGAGGCACGGCTAAATCTTCAAGCGGCATATCGGGCCCAAACCAAGGCTCCAGCAAAGCGCGCTG